>Ga0209465_10000146_pt1 | contig 33024 bp, 26 predicted proteins | sample PanSoiPlot1MoBio_FD_188321 | JGI IMG/M metagenome (GOLD analysis project Ga0209465, IMG submission 188321) | Tropical forest soil microbial communities from Panama analyzed to predict greenhouse gas emissions - Panama Soil Plot 1 MoBio (SPAdes)... | ecosystem: Environmental > Terrestrial > Soil...
GGTCAAGATCATCGGGCAGCGACATGCCCACAAAGAATCCGACTCGCGCCGCCAATGGAATCTTATAATCATACCGCCACGAGTTTTGCCCCTCTTACGAGAAAATCTATTAAGTTATTGAAAACGTTGGTACAGCTGGGTGGACTCGAACCACCGGCCTCCTGATCCACAGTCAGGCGCTCTAACCAACTGAGCTACAGCTGCACGATGGCAGGGTGAACCTATGAGGAACCCTGATCCTTGGCAAGGGGTGTGCGCGGGCTCAGTTGGCTCCCCCCTCAGTTCCGTAACCTTTACTGGGCTCTTTCATGGAAAGAGAGTCCTGACAATGCATGAATTGATCGCCGTGACTGTCATGCTGTGCGTAGTCGGCCTGTGCGTAGCTGTACTGCTGCTGTGGTTAATCGTCTTAATGGACCAGACGGATTCTCAGCTCCGTCGAGCCGGTAGAGAAGAGACATCCCCTGCCGTTTTAGCTGGTGGCGGCGCCGTCTCGTGTGGCGACGGCCATGTCGGCGGCGCTTCGTGCAGCGGCGGTGGCCACGGAGGTGGCGGCCATAGTTGTTGAGGCGTGGACCGGGCTAAGTCGCGCGCACTCGCGGAGAGATCACTCCCCGGCAACGCCAACAATATGCCGTCTGCCAGCACAAATGGTCCGGCGGCTCGTGGCGCTGGAAAGTCCAGGCGTTCGGCGGCCTTAGCGGCGCAAGCCCAAGCATCGAAAAGGTCCCGAACTGCCCCCGACCGGCAGTCCTAGGCGCCAAGTCCTTACGTGCGGTGATGTCCCAAAGGCCAGCTGTCCCGAAGTCCAGTAGTCGCCAGCCGGCCAAGCCGTTAAGGCTGGCGTTGCTTGAACCTTGGCGAGCAGTTGGCCCCAACTCCCCAGCCTCTAAAATACACATCACAGGTTGGGGCCACTCCGGGCTCCCTCGCTGCGCTCGGGCCCCGGAATGACGGATGCACGTGTCCGCGACTCACACAGCATCTCTTAACAGATGCGCGCGATGTCCTGGTCTGTACGTTCTCGCGTCAAATGCTAAGTCAAGTGCGTCGACATACCATTTCGATCAGGCGGCCTTTTTGGCGATGGTCTTAATGCCGTCCTTGATCGGCGTTGTCGTGTGAAGCGCGACCTTCTGTGCGAGCGACAGAAGTTCTTTGGTCTGCTCAGTTAGCGAGTCGATTTGCCGGCGCGTATGAGCGGTTGAGATTTCTATCGCCTGCGCGAAGGTCCGGGCGCCCAGCAATTCGGTCGCAAAATCAAAAGTCGCGTTGCTGTTTGCGCGTGCGATTTCAACGACCTTGAGGCTGTAATCCGCGGCGCCCTTTGAGGCGTTGGCGTAAGTGGTCTCCATCATGCCGGTCGCCTCCTCGGCAGCCGCCTTCATTCTTGTGTAAGTATCCTTCGCCTGACTGATCCCCTTCTCGGCGAAGGCACGAAATGCCGAAGTTGCTTCGGCCGCGCTTGCTTCCAGCTTCGAAATGTCGACCATCGGGAACTCAGGGAATTTGACGTTTGGATTGGTGTCTTGCATGGCGAACCTTTACCGGCGGATAGATGGATGCACCGAAATCGCCGCCGCTGGTCGATCTGGCGCGCAAGATACTCATCGCGCTGACGTGAACTCGCACATCAGACGCGTGCACTAGACGACATATAGCATGTTTCTAACGCATCGCATTATAAAATATTGCGACGCACAATAAAAAGAGGCGGACTGGGCATGTAAGTCATAAAAAGAGGCTAATCTGCTGAAATCTGGAGATATTCCTACGAAGCCACCGATGGAAAGGTCAATCCCGCCGTCCGCCGGCGGGCACTGGATCGCGCTAAAGATCAACCTGCCTGTAAAGCGCCGCGGCAAACTGCGGAATGAATGACGCGCAGGCAAAAGACGTTTTCGGTTTTGCCCGACCGCTATTGATCAGGGTTTGGATTGAGGCACCGATTTCATCGCCATCTTGGTGGCGGCCTCACCGAGTTCCTTTGCTTGCTCGGCCAGTTCCTTCATCTGGTTTTGTACGAATTCGGTTTGCAGGCGAATGAATTCCTGAGCGTCCTTGGCTTGCACGACACGCTCCATGAATGCAAACGTATTGGCAACGTTGCGCTCGGCACAGCTCAATGCCTTGTCGCTGACGTCCTTGGCGCCGGTTTGGGTGGCCTTGGCCTGACCTTCGAACGTCGCGACCGCATTGTGGGCGGCCGTCATAAACGTATTGAACGCGCTGCGCGCCTGTCCGACGCTCTTCTCCGCCATCGCGCGCATGTCGGCGGGGATTTCGAATTGGCGCATCGTATCCTTGTCCATGGCTTCACCTCCCGGGAGCCGGAATTTGATTGTCCAAATGGATTTGCGGCTCGACCATCAACGGGCGAAAGGCCAGCGCGGTTCCTCCTTGCGGAGCAAAGGATTTTGACCGGCCCGAATGGGTTTTCCCGTTCGAGTTGTCGGCCTCGGCGCTCGATCACGGCCGCATGCCCATTCTTAAAAGAGCATCACGGTTCAATAGGAAGAATAGAAGGATGATTGAACGCAGCCGTTTGCGGCTTCGCCCATATCTGGCTACCCGTAGCCGCCGAACAATTTGGAATCCGTTACCAACGAGAAAAAAATGAGATAGACTGCACTTTAGTACGCGCTTGATGCGGGGCGCATACGGAGGTCAGTATGTGCATTGCTACCCGCCTGTTGGCATTTCTCGTCGCGATCGCACTGCTGATCGGTTCGCCGGCCGCGCGTGCCGCGGAGGAAGTCGATCTTCTTCTCGTCCTCTCCTCCGACGTCTCTCGCAGCATCGACGCGCCGAAATTCAAGCTGCAACGTGACGGCTATGCGGCGGCAATCGTCAATCCGCGCGTCATTCAGGCGATCCGCTCCGGGGCGTTGGGCAAGATTGGGATCAGCTTGGTGGAATGGTCCGGCGTCGGGGCGCAGAAGATCGTCATCGACTGGACCGTCATCCGCGACGAGGCTACCGCCAAGGATTTTTCCGCCCAGATCATCGAGGCACCGCGCGCCTTTGCAGATCGAACCTCGATCAGTGGCGGTATCGACTTTGCCATGGCGCAACTTGCACGCGCGCCGTTTCAGTCGAACCGCCACACCATCGACGTGTCCGGCGACGGCACCAACAATTCCGGCCGCGATGTTACCGACGCGCGCGACGAGGCGGTTGCCAAGGGGGTGACGATCAACGGCCTTGTCATTCTTAGCGAACGGCCGATGTCGTGGAATGCCGATCACACCAATCCGCCCGGCGGCCTGGATAATTACTACCGCAACAACGTGATCGGCGGCGCCGGAGCGTTTGTAATGGTGGCGGAGAATTTCAACTCGTTCGGCCAGGCCATTCTTAATAAGTTGATCGCCGAGATCGCCTCGACTGAACCCGCGCAGCACGCCCAACTGCGCTAGTCGCTCGCTTCAGTCAATCTGAAGTGATCTGACCATCATGAAAGCGATAGCAATGGACTCGTGCCGACGGAAGGACGATGTAGGGGCGACCCCTGTGGTCGCCCGGTTGCCGCTACGAATAGGGGCGACCACAAGGGTCGCCCCTACAGCGGGCGACGTTGGAGGCCGCCGCTTATGCGGCCCCTCCAACGTTATGACTTGGTCGACGCTACCATCTAACCAGCTTGGCTGAAGCGTGGGCGGGACGCCCGTGTCCGAAAGGTTTGGCAGTCCGAATCAAATTACCAATCTAGCGAGAACCCGTGAAAGATCATCGGAGGAACAGGGACATGACGAGCAAGAGGGGCTTGTACTTGACTGCGGCGGTTATCACCACGACGGCGGTTTTCTCCGCCGCGTCGACACCGCTCCATGCGCAACAGAACGCACAGCAAACGGCCGCTGTCAGCATCGGCGACAAGGACCTTGGCGGCGTCGTGCGCTCCCCGAACGGACCGGAAGCCGGCGTATGGGTGATCGCGGAAACCAACGATCTGCCGACCAAGATGGCGAAGATCGTAGTCACCGACGACCAGGGGCGGTACGTGCTACCCGATCTGCCGAACGCCAACTACACGGTGTGGGTGCGCGGCTACGGCCTGGTCGATTCGCCCAAAGTCCAGACTGTTCCCGGCAAGATCGTCAACCTGACCGCAGTGCCGGCGTCGAACGAAGGCGCGGCGGCCGAATACTACCCGCCGGTCTATTGGCTTTCGATGGCCAAGATGCCGGACAAGAGCGAGTTTCCCGGCACCGGGCACGACGGCAACGGCATCAACCCCAATATCAAGTCTCAACCCCAGTTCCTGCGAGAGTTCAAGACCGACGGCTGCTTCCATTGTCACGCCATCGGCACCAAGGCGACCCGCACGCTCTCGCCCCTGCTGGGCGATTTCAAATCCAGCCAGGATGCCTGGATGCGGCGGATCCAGTCCGGGCCGGCCAGCAAGGACATGGTCGAGACGATCGAACGGTTCGGTACCTTCTGGGGCGTGAAGATGTTCAGCGACTGGACCGACCGGATCGCCAAGGGAGAAACGCCGGCGACCAAGCCGCCGCGTCCGCAGGGCCTGGAGCGCAATGCGGTCATCACGGTGTGGGAGTGGTCGAACCCGAAGGCCTACCTCCACGACGAGGTCGCCACCGACAAGCGCAATCCGACGATCAACGCCTACGGAGCGCTGTATGGAGCAACCGAGAACAGCACCGATCTGGTGCCGATCTTCGATCCGGTCAAAAGCACCGCCACGACGGTGAAGATGCCGGTCCGCGATCCCAAGACCCCGTCGGCGGCTTCAAATCCGATCATGGCGCCTTCGATTTACTGGGGCGAAGAGAAGATCTGGCAGGCCCAGACCATTCCGCACAGCCTGATGCTGGATGAGAAGGCGCGCGTCTGGTACGCGGCCAGAATTCGTCCGGCGGCCAATCCGGATGTCTGCAAGGCCGGATCGGACCATCCGTCCGCGAAGATGTTCCCGATCAATGCAGCGAACCGCCACGTCGTCATGTTCGACCCGTCGACCAAGAACTTCACAATGGTGAGCACCTGCTTCCCGACCCACCACGTGCAGTTCGGCTTCGACGCCAATCGCACGCTGTGGGCAAGTTCGGGCGGCGCCGGCGCCGAAGTGCTCGGCTGGGTCAATACCAAGATGCTGGACGAGACCGGTGACGAGGTGAAGTCGCAGGGTTGGACGCCTTTCATTCTCGACACCAACGGCAATGGCAAGCGCGATGAAGGCTATGTGCAGCCGAACCAGCCGGTTGACCCTGCCAAGGACAAGCGCATCCGCGTCGGCTTCTATTCGATCGCGCCGAATCCGAAGGACGGCACGATCTGGGGCACCGTGACCGGATATCCCGGATCGGTCGTGCGGGTCGATCCCGGCCCGAACCCGTCCGAAACCGCGCTGGCCGAAATCTACGAGGTGCCGCTGCCGGGCTTCTCGCCGCGCGGCGGGGACATCGACAGTCAGGGCGTAATGTGGTCCGCGCTCGCAAGCGGCCATCTCGGCGCCTTCGACCGCAGTAAGTGCAAGGGCCCGCTCAACGGCCCGAACGCGACCGGCAAGCACTGCCCCGAGGGCTGGACGCTCTATCCGCTGCCGGGCCCGCAACTCGGTGGCGTCACCGAAAACGGCAGCGGCGAGACGCCATACTACGCCTGGGTCGACCAGCATGACACGCTGGGACTCGGCAAGGACGTGCCGATCGCCACCGGCAATCAGAACGACTCACTGATCGCCTTGGTGGGCGGCAAGATGGTCAACCTGGTTGTGCCCTATCCGATGGGCTTCTGGGCCAAGGGCCTGGACGGCCGCATCGACGATCCCAATGCCGGCTGGAAAGGCCGCGGCGTGTGGTCGAACACCGGCAACCGCACCCCGTTCCACATCGAGGGCGGCAAGGAGAACTCGCCCAAGGTGGTGCACTTCCAGATGCGGCCTGATCCGCTGGCGAGGTGAGCGGGCGGCGAAAAGAAGCGAAGCGTGGCCGGCCGCACAGGTGCATCCTGTGCGGCCGTTCTGTTTTTGGAGGGGATTCGATCGCACATACCGGTGTAGCCGGCGGGCTTGTCCCGGCGAATAGCCGGATCTTTTTAATTCGGGAGTGGCACGTTTTAAGGTACTGAGGAGGACGAGGTCAGAGGTATTATGGGGCATCACATGCTTAGAGCTATGAGGTTGCCATTTGTCGGACCATGTCTAGTTTTGCTCTCTATCAATCACGCATTCGCCGATGGAGTGTTGTTCACCTGTACAGGTGCCAAAGGCCATGCCATTCGCGCACCCGGAAAAAGCTTTGTCGCAAAATCCAAGGGGCCTGAGATAACATCACTGCCAATCAATGACGCCGCTCGCACGGTGAAATTGTGGGTTCGGGCTAATCACCAATGGGACATTAGCCTGCACTCGAAGGATACTAGCGTTCTATACAGTGCGTCGGGCTGCACAGTGCAGTTGCCCCAGCAGCCAATTGTCACAACGCACATGCTGTTCACGGTAGCGTGTGAATACTCTTTGGAGACGTTTCTGTTTCTCGATCAGGAAAAGGGAACCAGACTCATTGCGGCACAGCTCGTGGCTCCCACGCCGACCACAGACGGCATGTTGAACGAGGGTTCAGCGTTGGTATACACGGCGGAATGTCGTAAGGGCGAGTAGCGAAAAAATGCTTACTCTTCTGAGTCCGCTTTTTTGTTTCAGTCTAGCTTTTTCACTTTGACGTATTCCGCGCAAAGCCGCACGGCCATCTCGTGTACATCGTCGGGGCGGTAGTCCTCACCTGACGGCAATCTGTTGCCAAGCTGGCCTTTGTTAACTGTTCCATCAAACGGGCTCCCGGGATACGGTCTGAATGAATATCCCGTCGGCGTATGGGTTATGCCCTCCTCCGAGATTTCAAACTGATCGCGGGTAACTCTTGATGTTCCTACCGCCATGCTGCTGTTCCTGGTAAGCTGGGTGCCTGACGATCCTTCCACAGCCGGGTCAATGCCGTATTTGGTCCCTGGACGTTTGTTAGCGCTCCAATCCCTCAGCTCGTTTGATGTCGTCGGCGCAGCTATCGCCGGTGCGCATCGCCGAAGTATAAGCCCCGCATGAGAACAATCGATGTCACGTGGCACCCCAAGCAGCATACGGAATTCAGATTGGGCCGGCATCACTGTAACTGGCGTAGGTAAAAGCGACGTTAATTTCGAAACGCTAACTATGAAATCCGCCGAGGCGTTCGGCCCCTGCGCCCGGCCACACAGTCCGTGTCCGTGGGCTGCGGGGATAAGTCAGGCAAGGGGATGCATCGCCCGGTGATTTCGCGCATGATTCGAGTGATTCGGCATCCGATCGCTGCGAGACATGGCACCCTCCCGCCAACGCGACCTGTTCCTGGACGAGGAGCAGCCTGACCTGTTCGGCGACGATTCGCCAACACAAGTATTCCGGGCCGATCCGGACAAGGTTCGGCAGGAGCTCTACAAAATATTGGCCGAAGCACGGGCGGCGCAGACGATGCCGTGGGATGCCAAGCGTGCATTGCTCTACCGCACGATTTTTCCGCAGATGACCAACTGGCTCCCCGAGGAGGAAGCCACTCAGCTGTGCTTCGATTTCGCGGCAGAATTGGCGCGACTCGAAGCGGCCTGAGCAGCAATATTCCGCCCGCAGCAAGTCCATTCGGCTGCGGCCCCGATGGATCATCCGCTTTTGGGTAGCCGCGGGCCTTCACCTCTCCCCAGCGGGGAGAGGTGAAGGCCCGCGGCTACCCGTCTCATCGAAGAACGCTCCAGCATTGCTCAGCCTAGAAGCAACCCGGCTGTGTTTCGCGTTCGGGTTGGCCCTTTTCCCTACTTCCCTCTGCCCAGAACCCGCCGCGGGGGGGGCGCAGATGCGCCGGATGATCGCCGCCTTGCCACGGCGCGGTCATTACGCCACCATACGGGCTGCGCGCTGCCGGGCACCACCTTAAGGAAACCACCACCCGCGGCACGCGTTATTACGGCATGCCAACACAGGGGTGGGCATGGCGAAAAAGCGCATCGGCATCCTCACTGGCGGCGGCGATGTCCCGGGCCTCAATGCCGTCATCAAGAGCGTGACTTACCGCGGCAGTGATGACGGCAGCGAGGTGATCGGTCTCCGTCGCGGCTGGGAGGCGCTTACGCACCTCAATGTCGAGGATCCGGCCAGCAGGTCGCACTACATCATCCCTCTGAACCGCGAAAACACCCGCACCATCGATCGGCGCGGTGGGACCGTGCTGCACTCGAGCCGCACCAACCCGTCCAAGATGAAAAAGCTGCCCGGCCATCTCTCCGGCAAGGACTTTCCGGTCTCCGTGAGTACCAAGGGCGGCGTCGCAGCCGACACGTGGGACGTCACCAGCCAGGTGCTCGCGAACCTGTCGGCTCTCGGCATCGAACGCCTGATCGCCATCGGCGGGGACGATACCCTGAGTTACGCGTCAAAGCTCAATGCGCTCGGTGTCAAGATCATTGCGATCCCGAAGACGATGGACAATGACGTCCGCAATACCGAGTATTGCATCGGCTTCTCGACAGCCATCACGCGGGCGAGCGACGCCATTCAGCGTCAGCGCACCACTGTCGGCTCGCATGAGCGGATCGGCATTTTCCGTGTCTTTGGGCGCGATGCCGGGTTCACGGCGCTCTACACGGCGTATGCCACATCGATCCGATGCGTCATACCCGAGCACAAAGTAAATCTCGACAAGCTCATCCGCCTGCTCGTTGACGACAAGCGCGCCAACCCGAGCAACTACGCGCTGATCGTGCTCAGCGAAGGCGCCGAGTGGGAGGGCTACGAGCTGCGGGAATATGGCGAGGCTGACGCCTACGGCCATCGCAAGAAGGCGAGCGTTGCCGAGTCGCTGGCCGACGAATTCAACCGGCGCGCCGGCGAGGAGACGATCGTCTCCGACCTTACCTACGACCTGCGATCGGGCGACCCGGACTTCATCGACAAGCTCGTCGCCTTGACATTCGGCAACATGGCCTACGACGCCATCCTGGAAGGCAAGACGGGCCTCATGTCGGCGCTGGTGGACGGCCGCTACGATATGGTGCCCATCCCTGACGCAAAGCTCGGTCCGCGCAGGTTGGAGGTGGCCACAACCTACGACACCGAGCGCTTTCGTCCCATCTATGCCAAAAAGCGCGGGCTGCCGATTTTCTTGAACCGCGCGTCATAGGGTTGCTTTTCTCAATCTGCTGCACAGGAGCGCTGGCGACTGCTTGGGATTCCCGAGCCTTGCCAGCCCGTTGACGTTGCGCGACGATAGAGGTCAGGCGTGCCCGTCGGCGGGCGTAAGCAACCCTAGGGAGGAAACCATGAGACACGTGAGGCTGATTACGAGTGCAATCGCTTTGTCGGTTGCTGCCGCGGGCGTGAGTTCGGCCAATGCCGCCGAACAGCAGCTCAACCCGAAGGCCATCAGCATCAAATTGCCCGACCAAATCCCGTGGAAACGAAGTTCCGCCGGCACCAACGAGACGGCCGTTCTGTACGGCGACCCGGACAAGCCTGGTCCCTACGTGCTGATGTTCAAGTGGCTCCCCGGCAACATGAGCCGGCCGCACTGGCATCCCAACGATCGAATGATCACGGTGCTCAAAGGCACCTGGTGGGTCGGCACCGGCGACAAATTCGACCCCGACTCCACTGTCCCGCTGCCAACGGGAAGCTACGTGACGCATTTCGCGAAGGAAATCCATTACGATGGCGCCAAGGACGCCGAAGTATGGCTGCTGATGGCGGGTGAAGGGCCTGCCACATCGACCCCGGCCTCGACCCCACCGCCCGCCCATTAGGCAACTGCTCAGGGCTTTACCGCGAAGTAGTCGGGGGCCCCCCCCGGGCGTGGAGAATACTCCGCCCGCTAGCAGCAGGAGCAGCGCATGTAGCGACCCTCCCCTGGAGGGGGAGGGTCGGACTGCCGAAGGCAGTCCGGGGTGGGGTGAGAGCGGTGCCGCCATGCTCAACCGCTGTCACCCCTCCCGGCCCGCCGGCGCGGGCCGACCTCCCCCCTCCACGGGAGGTGACGGTCACCCTCGTCCCAAATGCAATTGCTCAAATACGACTGCCGTCGTTGGGGGGAGCCTTGCAGCGAGTCAGTGCTCTGGATTGAGCCCCCTCCCTAGCCCTCCCCCGCAAGCGGGGGAGGGAATGATCGCGCCGCCGGCAACGCCGGTCGGAATACCCGCGCTCGGCGGGCGACGCTTTTATTTCCATCCTGGACCGTGCTAGCTAGCCTCTCCGGATTCACGATGGCCGCGCGTGCAATCGGGCTGCTCGGTCCGTCGACGGCCGGTTCACCGGGAGAAGCAGGTTTATGAACAAGGTCTACGCCGACGCGCCAGCTGCGCTTGCCGGTACGCTCAAAGACGGCATGCTGATCATGGCCGGCGGTTTCGGATTATGCGGCATCCCCGAGACACTCATCCTCGCAATCCGTGAATCGGGCGTAAGGAATCTCGCCGTGGTGTCCAACAATGCCGGGGTGGACGGCGTTGGATTGGGGATTCTTCTCGAGACCAAGCAGATCCGCAAGATGATCTCGTCCTACGTGGGCGAGAACAAGCTGTTTGCCCAGCAATACCTCGCCGGCGAGCTGGAGATCGAGTTCAATCCCCAAGGCACCCTGGCGGAGCGCATCCGCGCCGGCGGCGCCGGCATTCCGGCCTTCTTCACCCGTACGGGCGCCGGAACCGAAATCGCCCACGGCAAGGAAGAGCGGGTATTCAATGGCGAGACTTACATCATGGAAACCGGGCTGGTGGCCGATCTCGCCGTCGTCCACGCATTCAAGGGCGACACGGAAGGCAACCTGGTTTATCGAAAGACCGCGCGAAACTTCAATCCCATGATGGCGACGGCGGGACGCGTCACAGTGGCCGAAGTCGAGCATCTGGTGCAGCCCGGCGAGATCGATCCCGATCACATCATAACGCCAGGAATTTTCGTCAATCGCATCGTCCATGTTCCCAATGCCATAAAGCACATCGAGCAGCGCACTTTGCGCAAGCGTGCTTGAGAGGACCACATGCCCTGGACCAGAGAGCAGATGGCGGAACGCGCCGCCAAGGAATTGCGGGACGGCTTCTATGTCAATCTCGGCATCGGCATTCCAACCCTTGTGGCGAACTACATTCCAGCTGGCATGACCGTCCAGCTGCAGAGCGAGAACGGCATGCTCGGCACCGGCCCATTCCCCTATGAGGGAGAGGAGGACCCCGATCTCATCAATGCCGGCAAGCAGACCGTTACGGAATTGCCGACCACCAGTTATTTTTCCAGCGCCGACAGTTTCGGGATGATACGCGGCGGACACATCGACCTGTCGGTGCTTGGCGCCATGCAGGTCGCCCAGAACGGCGATCTCGCCAACTGGATGATCCCCGGCAAAATGGTCAAAGGCATGGGAGGCGCCATGGACCTCGTGGCGGGCGTCAAGAAAGTGGTCGTCGTCATGGAACATTCCGCAAAGGACGAACCCAAGCTCCTCCACAAATGCAGACTGCCGCTCACAGGCGCCGGCGTCGTCGACATGGTGATCACCGACCTCGGCGTGTTTACGATCGAGAAAAAGAACCCCGGCGGCATGAAGCTCATCGAACTCGCACCGGGTGTAAGCACGGACGAAATCCGCGCCAATACCGAAGCTGATTATACGGTTGCGCTAAATCCTGGTTGAGCCCCGATGACGCCGGAAGCGCCCGCTGCAGCACGCACAACTCGCCGTATCGCCGTCGCGGGACTCGTCGTCGCCACACTATTCGCTGTCGCTCCTGTCGCCGCACAGCCGGCAGCAGATCGAGACCGATGCGTGAATGCCGGATTCGCTGTCGCTCCTGTCGCCGCACAGCCGGCAGCAGATCGAGACCGATGCGTGAATGCCGGCGGTACGGTCGCTCCCGACGTGATGATAGCGGCCTGCACCGCCCTGATCGAGGCATTTGCCCGCGGCCAAATCGAACCGTCTGATGCTGCAATCGCGTATGTGAGCCGCGGCAACGCCCGCGCGAGAATAGGCGAACGCAACCTTGCGACCGCAGACTATGACCGGGCGATTGCGATCTACGACCGCGCCATCGAGCTCGGATCAAACGAGGCGAACGTGTATCTCGGCCGGGGAAATGTGAACTTCCTTAAGCGCGATTACGATCGCGCCGTCGCCGACTACGACACGACGCTTGCGATCGCTCCGAACAGCGTCGACGCCTTTCTGGGACGCGGCCGTTCCTACTACCAGAAGCAGGACTACGACCGGGCCATCGCGAGCTACGACCGGGCGCTCGGGCTGGATCCCAACCATGCCGAAGCACTGGCGGAACGCGGCGATGCTCACGAACAGGCCAGACAATTCGAACGAGCAATCGAGGACTACAGCCGGTTGATTGTACTGCAACCCGCAAACCCCAAGGCCTGGAATAACCGCTGCTGGGATCGCGCCCTTACCGGCCAGTTGGAACCGGCGCTCGCGGACTGCAACGAGGCGTTGCGTCTCGCCCCCGATGACTCCGAAGCGATCGACAGCCGAGGATTTACCTATCTCAAGCTAGGTCGATTCGAAAAGGCGATTGCGGACTATGACGCCGCGCTGACGCAAAGCCCGCGTCAGGCCGGTTCGCTTTACGGCCGCGGCATTGCCAAGCTCCGATCCGGCGATGCCGTGGGCGGCCGTGCCGACATTGCAGCCGCAACGGCGATCGACCCCAATATTGTCGAGATCTACACGCATTACGGGGTGCAGCAATGAGCGTTAGTTCCAGTTCCCGCTTGCCGCAGGGGGCCGCGATCCGGCGGCACCGGCGGCCCTCTGTCAACCACAAGGAAAAACATGGCCACGAAAGGGTCATAGAGCTAACCCAAATTGGCGCTTGAAAAAGCCGGGCGAAAACGCGTCCAAGACGGCACGATTTCGGACCGAGTCGGTCCCTTTCATGGAATAATTCTTATCCCAATGCAGTCTCTCACCAGAGCGTGGACCCTCCGAGCCGAAAAGGGAACATCCGTACGCCGGCGAAACGAAGGCGGCGTGCGTGCTTACCGGCCGCCGTCCGGCGGTCGCCGGTCGTATCGGAACTCTTATTTACGGTCATCGATGTGAAGCGAATCGCTGTCCTCATAGTGGCTGTAGTTGCGGCGGGCGTTTCGGTCCTTGCAGCGGCGACACACGCGATTCCGGCCGATACGATTCGCGAAACGGTCGCGAGCGAGATCAAGGCGATGACCGGTCTCGATCCGCTGCTGCGAGGGCCGGTGGCGGTATCGATGTTCCCGGCCTCGACAGTGGAGTTTTCTGACGTTGTGCTGAGTGAACCGCTCGCAGGCGAGACCACCTTCGCGGCCGAGCAGCTCACCGTCAATCTGCGACTCGTGCCGCTGCTGGCAGGGCGCATCGAAATCGCCGATATTTCGTTAACCAAGCCGCATATCACGGTAACGCTCTTTCCCAATGGCCGCACCAACTGGTCACCCCTGATCGACATTTTGGCGCGGACACTGAAGCCGAACGCCAAGCACGATGAGAAGGTCGTGTCATTTTCGGAAATCCGCATCAAAGACGGCGTGGTGACGGTCCGCATGCCGGACCGAGATGTCCATGAGACGCTGGAGGGGGTCGAGTTGTCCCTCGCATGGCCGTCGATTGCGAAGAGCTTCGGCGCCACCGGGCATTTCATCTGGCACAATGAGACTGTCGACACGAGTGTCGCCATTGCCGACTTCCCGGGCGCGCTGGCCGGCAACGATTCGGGTTTGAAATTCCGCATCAGTGCCGGTCCGCTCAAGGCCGCGTTTGATGGCGCAATGAGCTACGAGCCGTCTTTGAAAATCGACGGCACCCTTGCGGCGGACACGGTCTCGTTGCGCGAAGCTTTGCGATGGCGGGGCGACCAGTCGCTGCCTACGGGCGGACTCGGCAGATTCGCCCTCAAGGCGCACGCCGGCATCAATGGCAGGACCATCGCGCTTTCGAACCTCAACGTCGAGCTTGACGGGAACGTTGCTGAAGGTGTGCTGAGCTACGCGACCACGGGTCGACAGGTTCTCCAGGGGACGCTCGCGGTCGATAAGCTCGACATCGGCCCCTACGTCTCGGCATTTCGCCTGATTGCAGACAACACGCGAGACTGGGACCAACGATCACTCATGCTCGATTGGTTCAGCGGTTGGGACGCGGACCTTCGCGTGTCCGCGGCGCGCGTTCAGTTTGCCCGCGCGGAACTCGGACGCACCGCGGTGGCCGCCAATATGCGGTCGGGTAGACTCCTCATCACGATCGGCGAATCACAGGCATTCAATGGACTGATCACCGGAACCATCGCGCTTGGAAAGGCGGAGTCCGGGGTTGAATTCAGGTCGCAGATGCAGTTTTCGAACGTCGAACTGGAAAAGTGTCTAGGCGAGTTGTTCGACATACACCGGCTTGAAGGCTCTGGTAATCTGGCTTTTTCCGTGGACAGCGTCGGACACAGCGTGCAGGAGCTCGCCGGTAACCTGAATGGCACCGTGCAGGTCGCGGCCAAGCAGGGCGCGCTGAACGGTTGGAACGTCGAGCAGATGATGCGCAGGCTTCAGCGCAGTCCGTTGTCGGCCAACAGCGATTTCCGTAACGGTCGCAACGGCCGCACGCCATTCGACAAGCTCGATATCGGATTACGTGTCGCCCACGGGCTTGCCACAATTGAGGACGTTATGCTGGAGGGGCCGAGCGTCCGGCTCGCCTTGACCGGGACGACTTCCATCGCGGCACGCGAGTTCGACTTCTCCGGTATCGCTAATCTGACCGGCGGCGCGACCTCAGATGGCAACGCCTCATTCGACCTTCCTTTCACGGTGCAGGGTCAATGGGGAAGTCCGTTGATCACGCCGGACACGCGAACGCTCATCCAAAGGTCGCCAGCGACAGGGCCGCTGCTTGATGACGCCATTCATCGTCTGACTGGGCCGGCTAGTCCGTTCCGCCCGTCCCGCTGATATGGCATCTGTCTCTTAGGTCGTGAGTGGCGGACCGGGCCCTCTATCCCGGCTTTTTCCGACCAGAGACGCCATGATCACGGCAGTCGCGATGACGGCTATGAAGATCGTGCATACCGCATTGATCTCCGGCTTTACGCCGAGGCGTACTTCGGAATAGATGCGAATAGGCAGGGTTGTGGCGCCGGGGCCGGTCGTGAAGCTCGCGATCACGAGATCATCGAGAGACAGCGAGAACGCCAGCAGAAATCCTGCGACCACGGCAGGCATGATTAGCGGCAGCGTGATTGTAAAAAAAGTCCGTCCGGGTGGGCAGCCAAGGTCCGTTGCCGCCTCTTCAAGGCTGCGATCGAAGCCGATCAGCCGCGATTGGACGATGACGGTGACAAAGCACATCGTCAATGTGGTATGCGCAATGATGATGGTGACAAAGCCGCGATCGAGGTCGATGGCGACGAACAGGAGCAATAGCGACAGCCCGGTGATCACTTCCGGCATGACCAGCGGCGCGTATGTCATCGCGGCGAACGGCAGGCGGCCACGGAAGCGGAACCGGGCCAGCGCCAGCGCCGCCATGGTACCGAGCACAGTCGCAAGCGCGGCCGACATGGTGGCGATGCCGAGCGACGCGAGCGCCGCGTTGATCATGGCTTGATCCTCGACAAACGCCGCGTACCAGCGCGTCGACCACCCGCCCCAAACGGTCACAAGGCGCGAGGCATTGAACGAATAAATGACGAGAATCGCGATCGGGGCGTACAGAAAAGCAAGTCCGAGCGCGAGCGCGACGAGGTTGGTCAAAGACATGCGCCTCATCGGCGCCCCGCGATCTCGCGTGTCTGCAGGTGCTGATAAACCGCAATCGGCATCATCAGGAGCCCAACCAAAGTCACGGCGACGGCCGAGGCAACGGGCCAGTCCCTGTTGGCAAAGAATTCCGTCCACAGGGTCTGACCAATCATGGCAGCGTCGGAGCCGCCGAGGAGGTCCGGAACCACGAACTCGCCGACGATCGGAATAAAGCACAAAAGAGCCCCCGCCCCGAGGCCCGGCAGCGCAAGGGGCAGCGTGACAACGAAGAACGCCTTCCAGCGTGGGCAGCCAAGATCGGCTGCGGCTTCGAGCAGGGTTTCGTCGAGCTTTTCAAGGCTCGCATAGAGCGGCAGGATCATGAAGGGAAGATAGGAATAGACAAGCCCGATATAGACCGCGGTATCGGTCGCAAGCCATGTCGTTGGCTGATCGATAAGGCCGAGCCACAATAGCGTTTGATTGAGCAGCCCGTCACGCTGGAGGATGTTGATCCAGGCATAGACCCGGATCAGGAACGAGGTCCAGAATGGCAGCACGACCAGCGTGACGAGCAGCGGCCGCATCGCGCGTGGCGCCCGCGCCATTGCGTAGGCAAGCGGAAGTCCGCACAGCAGCAGCATTACGGTCGATACCGCGGCGACCTTCAGGCTCTTGAGATAGGAAAGCACGTAAAGATCGTCGCCGGCGATCGTGATGTAGTTGGCAAACGACAGCCCGCCGAGGAAATCTCGAATTCCCTGCCAACCGGCCGCAATGTCCAGCACCGGCGCATAGGGTGGCTGAGCGATGGCCGTTTCGGACAGGCTGATCTTGACGACAATGACGAAGGGAACGAGGAAAAATCCGATCAGCCACAGATAAGGCATCGCCACAGTGAACGTGGCGCCGAGCGAAGACGCCCTTGCGGGATCTGCGCGAAGCGGTCCTCGGGCCATGCCGGACTGTCCTCATCAACTTGCCAGCACCACGGCGGCGTCTGGCGGCCATGACAGCCAGACCTCGTCATCGGTGCTGATCGCCTGGCCGGTGCGCCGCGCTACATTGGCAACGCTTGCCTTCACGATGAAGCCGTCGTCAAGGCGCACCTTGTAAATTGAGACGCCGCCCAGATAGCCAATATCCCATATCCGGCCGTGCATCGCATTAGGAGCATCAGGAGGCGCCGGCGTCGCCAGAATGCGAATCTTTTCAGGCCGCAGCGCAATGAAAATCTGTGACCCCACTGCGATGTTGGCGGCGACCCGATAGCGCCGCCCGACCCTATCCGTGATCATCACCTCGCCGGCACCGGCTTCCGACACAACGCCTTCGATCAAATTGATGTCCCCGACGAATTCCGCGACCCAGCGCGACCGCGGCTGCTCATAGATCTCGGCAGGTGTTGCCGCCTGCACGATGCACCCTTTGTTCATCACGGCGATGCGGTGCGCGACCGTCATCGCTTCCTCCTGATCATGCGTGACGATCACGAAGGTCAATCCCAGCCGCGCCTGCAGGTCCATCAACTCGAACTGGGTTTCCTCGCGCAGCTTCTTGTCGAGCGCCGCCATGGGCTCATCGAGGAGCAGAACCTGGGGGCGCTTCGCGAGCGAACGGGCCAGCGCCACGCGTTGGCGCTGCCCACCGGAGAGCTGGTCCGGCCTGCGGCCGCCGAAACCTTCGAGCTTGACGAGCGCCAGCATTTCGTCGACGCGCGCCGAAATGGCGGCCTTGGCAAGCCGATCCTGACGCAACCCGAATGCGATGTTTCCGGCCACGCTAAGATGCGGGAACAGGGCGTAGCTCTGGAACATCATGTTGACGGGCCGTCGATGCGGCGGCATCGCTGCGATGTCGTGGCCGGCGAGCAGAACACGCCCCTCGTCCGGCATTTCGAACCCGGCAAGCAGCCGCAACAACGTAGTTTTGCCGCATCCCGACGGGCCGAGCAGCGCGAAGAACTCGTTGCGGTAAACGTCGAGACTCAATCGATCGACAGCGGCGATGTCGCCAAAGCGCTTGGAAATATTCTCAAATCGCACCAACGGCGCGGCCGTCGGATCCGACCAGGGCGCGAAGCCGCGTCTCATCGCTATTCCGTTTTGATCGATTCCCCGCGTCTTGATGGGGACCATTCGAAAAATGATCAAGCAGGAATTTTATCCATTTGGCGTGGCCGCGATGCGGTATCGCATTTTGCAGAATGGCCGATTTGGTCTGCAATGTGGCAATAGTGTAGTGATAGACACACGATTGCCACCGTACTGACGCTTCCAGGCATGACTCCACAACCGGCGGTCAATCAATGCCTTGCGCCAGTCGCGCCTTGAGCTACATGAAACAGCCAAAGCTACATGAAATCGCGGCAATCAGACGAACTTCACAGTTGCGATAGAGAAGTTTAAATGGCGGAGACGCATAGAGGCGCGTTGGATGAGGCCCGTCGGTTGCTTGGAAACTGTGGGCTGTTCCGGGGCCTCAAAATTGATGAGCGCTCGGCCATTATCAACCGGGCGCGTATTCGCAATGTCGCGGCCGGCGAGAGGGTTTTTTCTATCGGCGCGCCGGGTGACTACATGGCCGCTGTGCTAGCTGGAACAATCCGCATCACCGTACCGTCGCCTCACGGCAGGGAATTGTTGCTCGCTATGCTTGAGGCAGGCGAACTGTTCGGGGAAATGGCGCTGTTGGACGGCAAGGAGCGGTCTGCGGATGCCACGGCGAATACCTCAAGCATTCTGGCGATCTTGGACCGGCACGAAGTCTTGTCTTTTCTTGAGCGACATCCTGAGGTTTGGCCCCGAATCGTCGAGATCCTATGTGATCGGATACGCCACACCGATATCCAGCTGGCTGAAGTCGCGCTGCTGCGGTTGCCCGCGCGGCTCGCCAAGGCCATCTTGCGCATGGCAAGCAACGATCCCAACCCGGCGATCGACAACAGGCATTTTCGCGTTCAGTTGACGCAGCAAGATCTTGCCAACCTGGTGGGAGCAACACGGGAATCCGTCAACAAATGCCTCGCCACATGGCAGCGTCAAGGACTGGTTCACATCGACGGAGGCCAGATCACGGTGACGGATCGGCCGCGGCTTGAGTCACTGGTGCGGCTGATTTGAGCAGATCGTCACCTCAAGCCCTGCTCGGTTGCTTGTGCAAATAGCTTTGAGAATTCAAGGTGTTTGCGGTATTTCGGTGTTGGTGTGCATCTCCTGGGCCGGGAGCATATTTGCCGCCCGCCGCAGCGCGGCTGCTTCGACAGGGGGGTGCTGTCGCATTTCTCAACAGGTGTGACCGCCGTCACAGGCAACCCACGTTGCACTCTGCTAATTTTCCTGCGTTGGTCGACGCGGAGAGCGCCACATTGCACCCAGCCTTGATCCGCATACGTCGCCTTTTCCCCGGCGTTCGTCACTGCGGCTTGCTGATCCTCCTTCGCACAATGAGGCGCAGGTTTTCATGGCATCCAGGCTTATTCCAAGCCGGCGCATGGTCGGGGGCTCTTCGGGAACCCGGTCGAGTTCTCGGATTCGATTCTTTTGACTGGGTGCTGTTGCTTGCAGGAGTGCTATTCGGGCTGCTGATATTGTTTCTCTGACGAACTGAGCCGTAACGCGTCGCACAGATGCACAGACGCGCGGTCGAATCGCCGACGCTTATTTTGCCGGCCATGAGGCATCCGATCGGATCGCCGGGATGGTCGCTGCGTAAGCCAGCATTTGCGAGAGACGATCCCATCCGCCGACACCTCAGCCAGCGTCATCGTCCAAAACCAAAGACAGTGCCGGCATATTCGCGGCGTTACGCGCCACGAATATGCTGCGGAGTAATCAGTTTCATTGAATGGTTCTACCGGAACGGCCCTATTGATATCACGGACATGCCGTTGATTTCCCAGGATGTCGCTCGCCGATTCGCCTGCGAGGTCCGTGAGCCCACGGAACGTGAAGGGCTGGTCGCGACTTATAAGTCGAGGGCGCTGAACGAGGTACCGGCCTGATTTCCGCGAGAACTGCCCCTGCAGGTCGATCGGGCGGCGGCAGCGAGATGCCCTGTTTCACCTCCTGTGTTGCCAGTTTGGCACTGGAAGCGAGATCCAGCTATGCGTAAAAGTCTTTACGCTGGAGAGGATCAGGGAGTCCACCAAGACTCAGATCGCGGGGAGCAGACGGACATGAATCTACTGGGCGACCGCCTCGACAAGCAGACGTTCGCAATCGGACGAGAGCTAGAAAATGTGGTTTGCGAGGTCGCCGACCATTGGCGTGTGCATGGCATCGTCAGGCGAGTGTGGCAGTGCGATCGGTCGGTATGGACCGGGGCGGATGAGGACAGATGGCTTGGCTGGCTCTACAGCGTTGAGGAAGCCCGCAATAGGATCGACGATTACCGCGATTTCGCGGACAGCGTCAAACGCGAGGGATTTACCGAAGCACTTGTGCTTGGAATGGGCGGATCAAGTCTCGGCCCTGAAGTGTTGTCCCGGACTTTTGAGAGGAAGACGGGTTGGCCCGCTCTGCGGATCCTCGACTCGACCGATCCGGCGGAAATCAGGGAGGTCGAAGCGACGATCGACATTGCGCGCACGCTGTTCATCGTCTCCAGCAAATCCGGAAGCACGACTGAGCCGAACATGCTGAAGGATTACTTCCTTGCACGCGTCGTGGGCGTGGTTGGCAAGGAAAGGGCAGGGAACCATTTCGTTGCGATCACTGATCCCGGTACGTCGCTGGAGAAGACAGCGCGGGAGCAGGGATTCCGACGCGTCTTCCATGGGACGCCCAGCATCGGGGGACGTTATTCGGTGCTCTCACCCTTCGGCCTGGTGCCCGCGGCCGCTGCCGGAATCGATGTCACGCGCTTTCTTGAGACCACGCAAACCATGACCGGGTCGTGCGGGCCCGACGTTCCCCCAGCCGATAATCCCGGCGTACAGCTCGGTATCGCGCTCGGTGTCGCAGGGCGTCGAGGCCGCGACAAGGTCACTCTTCTTTGCTCGCCTCGGCTGGCCGCTTTCGGCGCCTGGGCGGAGCAGTTGATCGCCGAATCGACAGGAAAGAACGGTAAAGGCCTGATCCCGATCGACGGCGAGCCGCTCGTTGATCCGGAGGTCTATGGCAGCGATCGCTTCTTTATCGAGATGCGGACCGAGGACGAAGTCGATCCAGCGCATGATCGTGCGCTCGATGCCGTGGAGAAAGCCGGACATCCTGTCGTGCGCATCGCGCTCAAGTCGCCGGAACAGATAGGCCAGGAGTTTTTCCGCTTCGAACTTGCCATCGCAACCGCGGGCGCCATCATTGGGATCAATCCGTTCGATCAGCCGGACGTGGAGGCGAGTAAGATCAATACGCGCACGCTGACAACGGCATTCGAGAAGAGCGGTGCGTTGCCACGCGAGACGCCGGTTGCTTCCGACAACGCGATGGCGATCTATACCGACGTAAAGAACGCGGAAGCGTTGAAGAAGTCAGGAGCCGACGGCGGAATTGACAGCTGGTTGAAGGCGCACTTTGCTCGAATCAACAGCGGTGACTACGCCGCTGTGCTGGCCTATCTGGCGCGCAACGAGAAGCATGCCGCGGCCCTGCAGAAAATACGGCTCGCCATCCGGCAGGCGCGGCACGTTGCGACCTGCCTGGGTTTTGGCCCTCGGTTCCTCCACTCGACCGGGCAAGCCTACAAAGGCGGCCCGAACAGCGGCGTCTTTCTCCAGATTACCGCCGATCATCAGCGGGACCTCACGATCCCCGACCATGCGGCAAGTTTCGGTGTGATTGAGGCCGCGCAGGCGCGCGGTGACTTCGATGTGCTTGCGCAACGGGGTCGGCGCGCGCTGCGGGTCCATCTCAAAGGGGACCGGGAGACGAGCCTCGGCGCCCTCTGTGCTGCCATTGAACAGGCGCTTGCGTAGAAGGACTCTGCAATGCAGATCGGTGTCATCGGACTGGGCCGAATGGGGGCCAATATCGTTCGACGCCTGAGGAAACATGGGCACGACGCTGTCGTATACGATCGAGACCTTAAAGCCACCATGGCTTTGGCTGATGAAGGAGCCACGGGCGCCGGCCGACTTCAAGAGCTCGCGGCAAAGCTCAGGCAGCCCCGCGTGGTGTGGCTGATGTTGCCCGCGGGCGAGGTCACTGAGGAGGCCATCCGCGAGCTCAGCCCGCTGCTGCAGCCGGACGACGTCGTTGTCGACGGCGGCAATACGTTCTGGAAGGACGATATCCGCCGCGCCGCTGCGCTCCGGCAACGGGGCTTGCATTACGTCGACGTTGGAACGAGCGGCGGAATCTGGGGCCTGGAGCGCGGCTACTGTATGATGATCGGCGGCGAGAAGGATATCGTGGATCGGCTCGACCCGATTTTCGCTGCGCTCGCGCCGGGAGTAGGCAACGTGCCGCGATCCCCCGGCAGAGAGGGCCGTGACCCGCGCGCTGAGCACGGATACATCCATGCCGGGCCAAACGGCGCCGGCCATTTTGTCAAAATGGTGCACAATGCCATCGAGTACGGCCTCATGCAGGCTTACGCCGAGGGCTTCGATATATTGAAGAGCGCCGGATCCAAAGCGTTGCCTGAGACCGAGCGTTTCGACCTCGACGTCGCAGATATCGCGGAAGTATGGCGGCGCGGCAGTGTGATCACGTCCTGGTTGCTCGACCTGACCGCCGCTGCTCTCGCACAAGACTCAACGCTCGACGCGTATTCCGGGTTCGTCGAGGATTCGGGTGAAGGCCGATGGACGATGCAGGCAGCAATCGACGAAGCCGTGCCCGTGCATGTTCTCTCTGCCGCGCTCTTCGCACGGTTCCGCTCGCGCCGGCAGCATACGTTTGCGGAGAAAATTCTGTCGGCGATGCGCAAAGGCTTTGGCGGACACATCGAGCCAAAGGCCGACCATTCATGAAGGCGAAACACGCGGCAACCACGGCAGCACCCGCCGATCCGTGCTGCTTCGTCATTTTCGGCGCATCCGGAGACCTGACACATCGCCTCCTTCTGCCGGCGCTTTACAATCTGGCGGCGGGAGGTCTGCTGCCGGGCGCCTTCTCGATCATCGGCATAGCGCGAGCCGAGAAGTCGGACGACGCCTTCCGCGACGATCTGGCGAAGGGACTACGCCGGTTTGCGACGGGCAAGGTCGACGACAACGTCGTAGGCCGGCTGCTCAGCTGCGTCGGCTACGTCAGCGGCGACGCCGATGATTCGGCCACTTACCGGAAACTTGATCAGGTACTCGCGCGGCTTGAACGGGAACGCGATACGCACGGTAACCGGCTCTTCTATCTCGCGACGCCGCCGAAGGCATTCGCACCGATCGGCCGCCATCTCGGTCAAACAGGTCTCGCTCGCGAACAGAATGGGGCGTGGCGCCGACTCATTATCGAGAAGCCGTTCGGCATCGATCTCGCCTCGGCGCAGGCGCTCAATCGCGAACTCCTCGATCTGCTCAAAGAGCGTCAGATCTATCGCATAGACCATTATCTCGGAAAGGAGACCGTGCAGAACATCCTGGTATTGCGATTCGCGAATGGGTTGTTCGAGCCCATATGGAATCGCGACCATATCGATCACGTGCAGATTACCGTGGCCGAAACGCTTACCGTGGGCCGTCGCGGGAGCTTTTACGATGCAACGGGCGCCCTGCGCGACATGGTGCCGAACCACCTGTTCCAGCTGCTTTCGCTTGTTGCCATGGAGCCGCCCTCGCGTTTCGACGCGCACGCGGTCCGCTCGGAAAAGGCGCGGGCACTCGACGCGATCCATGTGCCGCGAGACGGCGCGGCGTTACATGACTCCGTGCGCGCCCAATACGTCGCGGCGCGGATCGGCGACAACGAAGTTGAGGATTATCGCAGCACGGCCGGCGTCAGGCCGGACAGCACGACCGAAACCTACGTCGCGCTCAAGCTCATGATCGACAACTGGCGTTGGGCTGGCGTTCCGTTCTATCTGCGGACCGGGAAGGCGCTCAAGTCTCAGCGAACCGAGGTGGCCATCAAGTTCAAACAGGCTCCTTTCGCGATGTTTCGCGATATGCCCATCGACCGGCTTGCACAAAACTTCCTGGTGTTGAGCATTCAGCCGGACGAGTGCATCGGCCTGCAATTCAATGCGAAGGTGCCGGGTCCGATTGTGGCGATTTCGGGCGTCGGCATGACCTTCAAGTACCAGGACTATTTCGACGCTGCGCCGAGCACGGGTTATGAGACCCTCATCTATGACTGCATGATCGGCGACGCGATCCTGTTTCAGCAGGCGGATGGGATCGAGGCGGGGTGGCGGGCCGTGCAGCCTTTCCTCGACGCTTGGCGCGATGCCGGCCAGAACGGCCTCGCGATCTACAAAGCTGGCAGTGACGGGCCCGCGGAGGCCGATCAACTGCTCGTTCGCGACGGTCGGCGGTGGCGATCGACTGCGTGAGGACGCACGATGACGCAAAAACGTCCGGACCTGATTGTTGTTGCCGACGTCGATGCGCTCGCGCAGGCCGCAGCAAAACGGATCTCCGCACGTCTTGCGCAACGGAGCGGCCGTCTCGCCGTCTGTCTTACCGGCGGCTCAACCCCGCAGCACCTCTATGCATTGCTGGCAACCGAACCTTATAGCACCGTGCTGCCGTGGGGCCGTATCCACTGGTTCCTGGGCGACGATCGCTTCGTACCGCACGACGACCCGCGCAGCAACGTCGGTATGGCCCGGCGGTTGCTGCTTGATCACGTTCCCGTCCCGTCCGACAACATGCATGCGATACCGACGGACGCCAGAGATGTCGAGGCAGCCGCCCGCCTGTATGAAATCGAGCTTCGCGACTTTTACGGTGCGGAATCGCTCGCTCCGGGCCGCCCGCTGTTCGACGTGGTGCTGATGGGAGTCGGCGATGATGGGCACACGGCATCGCTCTTTCCCGGCCATGCTGAACTCGATGAGAAAAAGCACTTGGTGGTCGGAGTTACCGAAGCCGGCCTCGAGCCGTTTGTTCCGCGCGTGACTCTGACTTTTCCCGCCCTGGCATCGACACGTGAAATGCTGCTCCTCGTCAGCGGCCGCAGCAAGCGGCCCGTATTGGCGCGCGTATTTTCAGGAGCGGACCTGCCTGCCGCGCGTGCCTATGCGGAAGGGGAACTCGTCTGGCTGGTGGATCGCGACGCCGCGCCGGAGCACCCAGATGGCACCTGAGACGAAAGAAGAGCAACCGACCGTCATCGTCGTGATGGGTGTGTCCGGCGCGGGCAAAAGTACAATCGCCGCCATGCTGGCGGTGCGTCTGGGCTGGGCTTACGAGGACGCCGATTGGTTTCATCCTCCCACCAACGTCGAAAAGATGCACGCGGGGAAAGCGCTTACGGACGAAGACCGATGGCCGTGGCTGCAAGGGATTGCCGCATGGATCGATGCGACGCGTCGCACCGGAGGACACGGCGTGGTCGCGTGTTCGGCGCTCAAGCGTGCATATCGCGATATTCTGGTCGCGGGCCGAAGTGACGTACGCATTGTTTATCTCAAAGGCGAGCAAGAGTTGATCGCGCGGAGAATGACCATGCGCCATGGACACTTCATGCCGGCGTCGCTGCTCGACAGCCAGTTCGCGACACTGGAAGAGCCGGGGGACGACGAACGTCCAATCGTCGTATCGATCGATGCGCGGCCGCACGACATTGTCGAAGTCGTTATGGCCAAGCTCGGGATCGAGACCGGTGGCGGCAAAACCCCGGCGACGCCATTGAAATTGATTATACGATGATGACATGCTGGCTAACGCATCTTGGGCTCCGCCCGCCAGTGCAAGGAAGCTGCCATGACCCAAGTCCTTGAACCGGAAATCGCCTCCGACGTGATCGAGGTGACGCTCAACTATATCGTGAACGACGGCACCAAGATTTTCACCGAGACCGCTTCGCCCGGCGGCACTGACGTGCGCAGCGGCGGCAAACCCGATCCGCGCCCGGTTATGATCCGCAACGGTCGACACCGTGCACGCGACTTCATGCTCGAGCGTACTGGTTTTCGCTTCATCCGTCACGACACGGTGGTCGGCGACTTCCTGGATGAAACCGAAGTGCAGCGGGTGTACTACCCCGAAATGGAGGCCCTGGTGAAGGCCGAGAGCGGGGCGTCGCGCGTGGTCGTGTTCGATCACACGCTGCGCACGGCCGATGATGCCGTGCGCGAGGCGCGCAAGATTCGCGAAGTGGTGCGGCGGGTGCACAATGACTATACGGAATGGTCGGGTCCGCAGCGCGTGCGCGACCTTCTGCCGGAAGAAGCGGACGAGCTGTTGGACCGCCGTTTCGCCATCATTCAGGTGTGGCGCCCAATCCGGCACCCGGTCGAAACCTTTCCGCTGGCGATCTGCGATGCCCGCACCTTGTCATTCAAGGATTTGGTGGTGTCGGAACGGCGTTATCCGAACCGTATCGGCCAGACTTATGCGATCACGTATAATCCGGAGCATGCGTGGTACTGGTTTCCGAGGATGCAGCGCAGCGAAGCGCTGGTGTTCAAGGTCTATGATTCGCTCACCGACGGCCCCGCCCGGTGGACCGCCCACACGGCTTTCCAGGACCCAACCTCGCCGCCCAATGCACGCCCGCGGGAGAGCATTGAAATCCGCACACTGGCGTTTTTTTAAAGATCGCCCACAGGCCTGGGCAGGTTGGCAAATTGCTATCCCCCGCAAAAAGTGCGGATGGCGTCTTGAAGTCCTTGCACGTCGGAGAACCCCAGGGCCGCGGCTGCGGCATTGAGGCCCCCAAATTTCGTCGCCAATGCGGAGACACTTGTGCCGTGACAGTTCTTAGCGCCCGGTACCCCGGCGAACTTCGGCGCTGGCTGTATGAACAGGCCAAACGCAACGGGTTGGTCGCCGACTAGAATCGGAGAGCCGATCACTGTGTCCGTCACCGCGTCGATGACTGATACGGTGTTGCTCCCCTCGTTGGCGACGTAGACCTTGGTGCCGTCGGGGGTTACCGCTACGCCTGCAGCGTCGAGGCCGACAGGGACTTTGGCAATCACCACGTTGGTCACTGTGTCGATCACCGCTACGTTGTTGCTGCCGCCGTTGGCGACATAGACTTTGCTACCGTCGGGGGTTGCCGCTACGCCGAATGGCGAGAAGCCGACGGGGACCGTCGCGATCACCGCATTGGTGACCGTATCGATCACCGATACGGTGCCTACACCTCCCCCGCCGAAGCCGCCGCGGCGGTCCTCGGTGACATAAACCTTGCTGCCGTCGGGCGTTACCAGTACGCCGTTGTGGAAGCGGCCGATGAGGATCGTGGCAGTCACCGCGTTGGTCGCCGTGTCAATCACCGACACGCCTCCGGAGCCCCGGCCCACCCTGATGGTGGTGGCGATGTAGACCCTGCTGCCGTCGGGGGCCACCGCCACGCCAACGGCAGGGACGCTGACCGGGATCGGCAGACCGACCACCGTGTTCGTCGCGGTGTCGATCACAGTTACGGCGCCTGGGGTACTATCATGGGCGACATAGACCTTGCTGCCGTCGGGTGTCACTGCCACGCCAAACGGGGAGGCGCCGACAGGGATCGTGGCGCTCACGGAGTTGCTCGCAGTGTCGATCACCGACACGGTGCTGGAGCCGTGGTTCGTGACATAGACCTTGCCACCGTCGGGGGTCACTGCCACGCCAAGGGGGGAAGAGCCGACCGGGATCGGCAAACCGACCACTGTGTTTGTCGCGGTGTCGATCACCGACACGGTGTTCGAGCCTAGGTTTGTGATGTAGGCATTTTGGGCGTGCGTTGACGCAGGGGCGAGTACGCAGGCGAGTGTCAAAGCGAGGGCGAGGTTTTTCATGCGTCACCCTTCGGGGCGAGGGAAGAAACGAAATCCCAACCCAGATACCGCTGCCCTCGATTCAGCGGCAATTGCTCAATTAGTCTGTGGGTTGGAATACGTTGAAAAATATAAGGCTGTTTTTGGCGTTATCATGATCCTAATCAGTGGTAACTTGTGGCAAGATTGGCGCCACAGCGTAAACGGCGATGAGGCAGCGATGGTGGTCGCGGGCTCATTCGGAAAGCCAATTGCCAACGACCAAAAGAGTTCCCCTGGGTCTGCCGGGGCGGCAGTACAAGTTTGACAGTTCCCGGAACCATCGGGGTCCCGGAACTATCGGGGCAGAGGCACCCGGAGTCCATCGACGAAAATCCGAATCGTGAGCCACCAAAGCACACGAAATGGATTCCATCGATGGACGAGCGGGACGCAGATGCGTCCCGCACATGAAAAGGCGCCGCTCAAAAGTCTTCGCACAGCGGCAGCTTGGTGATGACTTCCTGACCCGGGGCGCCGATGCCCGATGGGTCGGTGAAGACCAAGAGCGACCCGAGGTCGTCGGCGACGCCGAGCCCAGTAATGAGCGGCGCCCCGGTGAGATAGCCCCGGATCCGATATTGCGAGAATCCGGAGGCCGCATCGACGGTTACCTTGAATTGCACCACAGTGTTGCCCGTCGTGCCGAGTGGCGCGTTGGCCGACGAAACGTACATGTATTGTCCGTGGCTGATAAGGGCCTGCGGCTGGAGGACTCCGGCCGCCACAAAGCCGCTGTTGGGTAGGGCGGTGCCGCAGTGGTTGGCGCTGTGCGCGTTGAAGACGGCTTGCAGTTCACCCATCAGAGTGGTTGGCACTGGAGGTGCAAAGCCGAAGCCGTTGAAGATGCACTGCGGCCACGCAGTGGCTGACGAGCCGCCCGGAGTGAAGTTGAAGCTGTCCACGGTCCGCTGTCCGCCGAAATAAGGCTGGTTGTCGGGGCCGAATGCGGTGGTCAGATCGGCTGCGAGACCATTGCTGCCGACCTGCATGCACTTGACGAGGTTGGCGGAGGGGACCGAGAAGTTGGGATCGATCGGCAGGCTGGGATCGCCGGGATCGCCCAGCGGATTGAGGCAGGCATAGACGAATGATTGTCTTTTGAGCGAGGTGGCGACAGCGAACACCCCGTCGGGGCTGACGGCAGCGTTGGTGAGCTTCTGCCCCAGGGGAATGTCCGAATAAAAATTCGGGAAGGCGGAGATCACTTTGCCGGCAGGGCCACCAACGACCGGATTCGGGGCATTCGAAAGCTGAACCGAGAACAAGCCGCCCTTGATGCCGGCCACAAACAGGAAGGTAATGGCGGTTTGCGGCGAGGTGGCGGCGCCATGGGAAATCGCGCAACCAAGCTGGTTGAACCTGGTGTTAGCCAGATTAGGAGCGCCGGGCTGGCTCAGCAAGGTCGGATCGCAGGTCGGCGTGATGGTCTGCCCCTGAAACGGAACGTCGCTAATAGACTTGATAATCGGAAGGGGCGGATTGCCGGTGGTGCCCGTGATGACCGGCAGTAAAAGGCAGTTCGTCGGGTTGCTCAATGGAATTGCCCGTGCGGTCGGCGTTCCGCCGGCAGGTCCGACGTCAGTCTCCTTGCAGGTTGTCGTGCCTTGGTCGAACGCCCAGTTATGTCCGCCGCCGGTCAGTGGTTGCGTGGGGTCGTTATTCTCGAAAACCGAATTATCGGGAACGAAGATTGACCCGGCCGTGCCCGTAAAGACGCCCGGCGACCAATTGGCTGCCGGCGGCTGACTATTGACGAAGCCAAGGGCCGGGAACGTCGTGCCGTCGGCGCATACGGCCCAGGCAAAGTTCTGGCAAAAGAACGTAAACGCGGTCGCAGCCGCAACTATGCGCCGCGCCCGCGTGCTGACATTTGCGTCGCACCGATTTCGTATCATGATTTACCCCTTCCTGGAAACACAGAGATAAGGTTTATTGATAGGTTGAGCGTCATCTTGGAAGCCATCACCTTGATTGGTTCTGGTCTGAGATTTGTACTGGTTTGAACGACCAACAAATTATAGCACTAAAAACTGTCTATAACCTTTAAAATGAAAGGCAAAACAAATTCCCAGTTTTCATAATAGTATTTTATCTTGGTATATAAAAAATATGAATCAGGTTTGTTGATTTTGTTTAATATGCGAAGAAAACTTTATTCCCGGGCTTTCGTCCACTGTTGCACTGTCCTATTGTCGCAACGCGGAGCACATGCTTCCGGATGAGGAGGCCCCCCGACCACGGAAATCTCCGCTTACATGTCCTCGCAGAGTGGCAGCCTGGTGAAATTCTCCCTTTCCACGGCGCCGAGATTCAGCACGTTGATGTAAATCATAAGCGACTGGAGGTCATCGGCAACGCCAAGCCCTGTAATCTCAGGCGGGAGCCCGGCTATGTAGGTCCGGAACTTATATTGTGACAATCCGGAAATCGAATCGGCAGTCACCTTGAACTGCACCACCACGGTATTATTGAGCATCGGAGTATACATATATGATCCGTGCCTGATGATGGCATTTGGCGCGGTCACCCCGGCCATCGAAAGGCCAACGTTGGGCTGGGCAGCGCCGCAATGGTTGGCGCTACGCGCATTGAAGACGACTGCGAGCTTACCCGTCACCGTGGCCGGCGGTGGATTCGCAAACGAGAAACCATTGAAGATGCATTGCGGCCACGCAGTCGCAACCGAACCGCCTGGATTTCCATTGAAGTGTCGACGGTAAAAAGTTGCTTTGCTGTTATACAATCAGATTACGAATGCCGTCGTATACAACTGGACCTCCGCTCTGGGACTTTCGTCGTTCGTCCATTTACTTTGGTCCGAATGTTTTGCGGGGCTTCTCTTGCTGACCGCTGACGGTACGAGTGAGCGTCAGCTCAGAGCCTCGCCCTCGGCGGGCTCGCAACAGCCCGGTGCAACGCCAGTTTGAACTGGCGCATTCGTTCCCTGAGTTCGTCAAGGAAACATCCGCGCCTCGTGCTTGTGCTGAAAGCCGACGATGGTGAGCGAGCAGTGCCAAAGACCGTGCCAGGCCCTCTCGTCGAAAATTCAGCGAGCAAGTCCGTGCACGGCAACGGGGCAGACCCGCGCAAATCCCGCTTGGCTATTGTCCCTGGGCGCAGCTGCTTCGTAAATCGCCCGTTGCGTCACGACAAAGTCTATCCGCCGATCCACCAGCGCCTTCGCGCATTCATTGGGCGTGTTGACGATCGGCTCCTCATGCACATTGAAACTCGTGTTGACGAGTACCGGAATTCCGGTCGTACGGCCGAACGCTGAAACCACGTCGTAGTAGAGCGGATTTGCATCGCGCCTGATGGTTTGCGGTCGCGCCGAGCCGTCCACATGGACCACCGCCGCGATGCGCTCGCGCCAAGCAGGCCGCACGTCGCACGTGATAGTCATGAAACGGCAGGCATAGGCGTTAACGGAATTGACGTCGAACACCTCGGCCGCCCTCTCCTCCGGGACCACGGGAGCAAACGGCATGAACTCAGTGCGGCTAAGCCGCTCATTGAGGAGGTCGTGCGTTTCTCGCAGACACGGATTGGCAAGGATCGAACGGGCGCCGAGAGCACGTGGCCCATATTCCATGCGCCCGGTGTAGATCGCGCCGATCTCGCCGCGAGCGAGACACTTCGCGGCGGCTTGAATCGGATCGCCCGGGACGCGTCTTACCCCGTCGATCGCCGTAAGGACGTCGTCGGACTCCTTGCTGTAATCGCGGCCCAGGTAAACATCGCTCAGACGGCGTCGCTGAGAAAGCCACCGTTTGAGACCGTCCCGCTTGAGCAGATAGGAGAGGGCGCCGCCGACCGGCAATCCGTCGTCACCCATCGGCGGGAATACAAAAATTTCGTCGATGTCGAGCTGTTCGGCCAGCACGCGATTGAGGCGTACGTTGGAAAAGACGCCGCCAGCTACTCCAAGGTGGCGCGCGGGATTTTGCCGCAACAGACGCCGCACCGAAACCAGCATGGTATCTTCCAGCACCTTCTGAATCGAGGCGGCGACGTCCTCGCGCCGACCATTTGAGGCGATATCGCGCAGGAGATCGAACATCGCGTCGACGTTGCGAAAATTCGAATGCACCCGACCGGCCTGATCGACATGAAAACGCTTTGCGATTCGCTCGGCGTAAATCGGTTTCCCCATCGCCGAAAGGCCTGTCACCTTGCCCTCGTGTCGGTTCGCGCGAAAGCCGAGAGCGCGCGTCGCGGCGCCATATGCATGACCGAGACTGTCGATAGGTGGCGGCAGCGTGAGGCACTCATCGCCGCCGTAGATCGTCTTGATCTCGCCGTTGTCAAAATGACGATGGCTGTGATTAACCGTGTCACCGCCACCATCAGAGGTCACGAGCAGGGCGTTGCCCCATTCGGTATAAAAGACGGCTGGCAGCGCGTGCGCCAGATGGTGGTTGTAGAAATGGACAACAGCGTCGTCGCGCAGCCCGTGATCCCGCCTCATCGATGCCACATCGAAGAAGTCCTCTGCATGCGGAGTATTGGCGCGCCTTGTTTCACGGGTCATCGAGCGCAGCTTTTTGCCCTCCACATGAGTCCGCCATTGTTCACGCAACCAGCGCCAACGGCGGAAATGGAGAAAATACTGCACCGGAAAATCGGAACGGCTGATCGCGAGCACGTCGACATCGCGCAGCGTGGCGCCGACGATGCCGAGCGCCTCCTCGATCGAAAGATGGGGATAACTGCCGTCACCCTTCACGCGGGTCAGGCGTTCAAGCTGAACAGCCGCCTTCACTTCGTAGTCAACCAGCACCGCGGCGCCCGCGTCATGGGGACCGTGGTGAACGGCGAGAATGAGCTGCTCTGGCATTGCTGAAATTGAGGGGTTAGCAGAGATTTGCCGGTCTAACGCAGTTGATGATCGACGACAACGCCTTTGTCAGACGGCAATCGTGACGACCTTGGATACCTAACGGACATCTCTTCGCGCCCAGCGATGACGCCAACCAGCAATTGGCGGCCGCCGCACGCGCGCTCCTGAGTTGAACGCGACACAGATGCGATATGCGGCGTTTTCGCGCGTCGGAGGAGATCGGCCGCTCCCACTAAGTTTTTGTTGCAAAATAATTAATCTGGCTGGGGCGCCAGGATTCGAACCTGGGAATGGCGGAATCAAAATCCTCCCAATGTCATTGAAACATAAGGGATATTTGCCTTATGTCGCAGTCTTGTCGCACCCGACTTCGATGGAACGCTTGGGACTAAAAGGCAGCGCTTGTAAGCAAACCCGTGGAATCAGTAGTGCCAACATGTCCCAGCACAAAGCATGTGCCAATCTGTCTGCGGAGACTACTCGGCTTGGTGACGGAATTTTCGGCGGGGCTCTGCGAGGAGAGCGCGCTCGGCGGCTGCCAATTCCTTGCTGTCGTCGTGGCGGGGAAAAAGGTGCCCAT
>Ga0209465_10000149_pt1 | contig 32890 bp, 24 predicted proteins | sample PanSoiPlot1MoBio_FD_188321 | JGI IMG/M metagenome (GOLD analysis project Ga0209465, IMG submission 188321) | Tropical forest soil microbial communities from Panama analyzed to predict greenhouse gas emissions - Panama Soil Plot 1 MoBio (SPAdes)... | ecosystem: Environmental > Terrestrial > Soil...
AGAACCGGTATGACAGGAATGTTGTGGGCAAGCGCCGCAACAATTTCGACCGCAACGAAGTCGTCGGAACTGTGGATTCGATGCTGTCCCGCTTCGTCCTTAGCCTCCAGCCAACTGGGACCGATGACCGTCAGAAACGCTTGGCACATCGGCACCTGATTATTTAGGCGTGCTTTAAGGTCGACCCCGAGGAAATCAACGAAAAGATTTTCGTGTCCAAATGCGTTCGCCATCCGGTCATACAGCTGACCGGCTGTCTCGATCGTGCCTTCTCGACGGTAATTGATGAAAATTTTACCGCGCATGGCCCCGGTCGCCTCCCGCCAAATTCTATCGCAGGACTGGTCAAATCAATAGGGTGCCCGGCGCTGTCCTTTACGACGAAATAGGGCGGACGGTGGCACTCACAATTTCGCTGTTTTGCAGAAATGGAACGAGTCTGAGGTCTACGCCAAGACGGTTGCTCATTTCGCGAATCGACTTGCCAAAGAACCGTAGATAGCAGCATCTAGACCAGCGATGCAGCGGAAGATTAGGTCTGCATCATACATCAGTGTACGGCGAAACCCCTGGCGTCTGTAGTCTGAAAAAAATGGCGGCGGATCTAATACTCGGCATCAATGCCTACCATGCGGATGCTGCGTCGTGCATCGTGCGCGACGGCAAATTGCTCGCCGCCGCCGAGGAGGAGCGGTTTCGGCGTGTGAAACATTGGGCCGGATTCCCGTCACAGGCGATTAACTATTGCTTGAGTGAAGCCAAAGTTGACCTCGGTGACGTGACCCATGTCGCCGTCAACCGCAGCAGCCGCGCCAATTTCTTCCGCAAGCTCCGTTATGTCGCGTTCGCGCGCCCTGGTCCGCGCTTGCTGCTCAACCGCTGGCGCAATCGCCAGCAGGTGGCGCATGTCGCCGACGAGCTTCGCGCCCTGCCTGGCCGGCCGTTCGCGGGAACCATCGAACACGTCGAACACCACCTCGCCCACCTCGCCTCGGCGTTCTATCCATCACCGTTTGGCGACGCCACCGTCGTGTCGGTTGATGGTTTTGGCGATTTTGCCAGCGCGGCCTGGGGCTGTGGCCACGAGACCGCTTTGTCGCTTGACGGCCGGGTGCTGTTTCCGCACTCGCTCGGCATTTTTTATCAAGCGATGACGCAATATCTTGGTTTTCCTAATTACGGCGATGAATATAAATTGATGGGGCTTGCCGCGTACGGTAGTTCGTCCGCGCGACATGAGGTGGAAAAGCTACTCGCACTGCGCGACGACGGCAGTTTTGCACTCAATCTGCAATACTTTCGCCACCACAAAGACGATATCGCGTATGAGTGGCACGGCGGTGAACCCGTCTGCGGACCTTTGTTTTCGCAAGCGCTCATTGATGCGCTAGGTCCGGCGCGCAACCCCGAGGCCCCGATCGAGGATCGTCATCGTGATCTGGCGTTTGCCACCCAGGCGGTTTACGAGGACGGCTTTTTTCATTTGTTGAACACCCTGCAGCGTCGTAACGGTAACACCGCGCTCGCGCTCGCCGGCGGTTGCGCCTACAATTCGGTTGCTAACGGCAAGATCAAAGATCGAACTCCTTTCACAAAATGCTATTTGCAAGCAGCGGCGGGTGATGCCGGCGGGGCGATCGGCGCCGCCTACGTGGTTTGGCATCGCAGCGGTTCCCGGGCATCGGAAATGATTCACGCCTTTTGGGGGCCCTCATTCAGCAATGCCGAACTGGCTACACTCCTGACAGATCATCACGCGGCGATCCGGGCCGAAGGCTGTACCGTACAAAGGTTAGATGACCCGAAAGAACTCGTTGAAACGACAGCCCGCGCAATTGCCGAGGGCTTGGTCGTTGGCTGGTTCCAAGGTCGCATGGAGTGGGGACCACGAGCGCTTGGCAATCGCTCGATCCTCGGCGACCCACGACGGCCCGATATGAAGAATATCCTTAATCTGAAAATCAAGCGCAGAGAATCTTTCCGTCCGTTTGCACCCTCGGTATTGCGTGAGGCAATGGCCGACTGGTTCATCCGCGATGACGACGTGCCGTTCATGCTGCAGGTTATACCCATCCGCCCCGAGCGCCGCAGGCAGATACCCGCGGTGACCCACGTCGATGGTACTGGACGCCTCCAAACTGTCGATCGCGCGAGCAACCCTCGCTATTATTCCTTAATCGCGGAATTCTTTCGTTTGACCGGTGTGCCTATGGTGCTCAACACATCATTCAATGAAAACGAGCCCGTCGTCTGTCGCCCGAATGAGGCGCTCGACTGCTTTCTGCGCACCAAAATGGATCTTCTCGTATTGGGGAATCACGTCGTGCGGCGAAACAAAGTTTCTAGTGATTAGCTTCCCACCCGGTGCTCTGACACCAGTCACTACAAAGCCGCGACGTGTCGGAACTGGCCCGGCAATTCGTGGCAGTGGGCGAAGCTCCTCCAGGCCCTGTGTATTACAGCGTCTGCCCTACTACCAGTACTACGGCTGAACTTCGCCCAAACGCAGCTTAGCCTGTACCTGTCGGCGCGCCAAGAGCAGGCCGGGCGCGCAGGAAAGCTCCAAAACGTGACGGCAGTCACGGATCCCCCTAGCCGGTTCTGGCAATTGGGTATGGCGCAAGAAATGGATCAGGTTTAGACGGCCATGAGCAATAAATCGATGTTGTGGGCGGCTCCGTTTACGACCATGTTGGCGAAGAAGGCAACCATCGATCCGGCCGTCAGAGCCAAACTGGAAGAGCTTGGCGTTGATACTGTACGGAGCAAGCTAGTCTGGATCATGAATGTTAGAGACCTTGCCCAGCAAGACGAGCTACAGCCTTTAGGGGCCGGTTTATCAGCTTCGCGTCGGCAAATGCAGGACTGGCTTACAGAAAAGGCGGCACGCGAAACATTGTGGGTTAGAGTTGGAGTAATTGCCGCTGTGCTTGCTGCCTTGTTTTCTCTTTTGTCATGGTACGCTCCACTGATCAAAATAGCGATCACTCAAGATAGCTCCGGCCAATAATCTGCGGGGCGTAACTGCTCAAGGCGCACGCCCAACAAGGCCGCAAAGTTACGATCGCTTGCGGTGGCGATAAACCCCTAATCGACCATTCCAAGCACGCGTTCAAGATCGCTAGCTTTCGACCACCCGGGCATTGCTAACAAAGTGCGCACTATCGCGCGCGCATCCGGGCCAGGGCGCGAAGGTTCTCGAACGTGAAGATCGACCGTTATCCGATGCTTGGCTTTAGCGCTGCCGCTAATGACGACACCCCAATCGTCGCCGCCCCCGCGGATGTAAAAGTAAGGTGTGCCCACAGGACCATTGGGATATTGAGTAACCGCGTCGTACCAGCAAGTCGGCGAAAACCGCATCTGAAAACAAAGTTGACGGGCCTGCCGCTCAGAAGCATCAGGCTTTTTCCAAGGATTGGAAAAGCTGGCGACAAACAGGTCATAGTCTTTGGTTTGTAGATTGTAGGAAATGAACGTGACCATGCGCGCGATCTGCTGCGCACGCTTGCGAATGGCAGTTCGATGGCGCAAGCGGAACAGTCTCGTCTCGATCGGTAATGACAGTGCCGACAAGCAATATAGCTTGATTCCGAGATCGGGGCAGGGGCTTCCATTAATTTGATAGAAGTTTGCGGTCGGTCGGCGCAAAGCGCTATCCGCTAGGTTTCTGCTATCATGAATCAAAAGGGCGCGCCTAGCTTGAAAATCGATGCTGGCTATTGTGCTGATGGTGCCTAGCCGCGTCGCCGCGTTCACGATACATGATTGGAGGGTTTTCACTAGGCATTTTTGCGATCTAAGGCTGATCGTTCGCGTTTAGGCCAGCGCGCTGTGCTTGCCCTAGGCAAACGGCGGGACAGCTCGAAAATTCGATCTTTAGAGATTTATAAACATCAGTTCGTAAACTCACCTTCCGCAAATCTACGGGAAGAGATGCTCCCGCAGACTAGTTCTGAAGTCGAAGCCTATTATGTCCACTCTTGCTCGTCGCCCCGCATTTCGAACTTGGCTCATGGACAGGGTAATGTGGCTGGTGTCGTTTTATTTAATAGTTCGGGGCGTTGCGCGGCGCCGCTGACCGACTCAAACCGGATTGTCTAAATCGGCCGACCCTTTCAGTAGCGTTGAATCGGTAGCTAGCAGATGCCGCAACAGCGCGACGGCGCGAGCGGGCAAGTTAATGAACGTTGCGGTGTAACAATCATTGAGTGGGGAAATCGGTTCGCGCCATAAAAAAGAACCCCAAGCTCGATAGGTGCTTGGGGTTGCTCTAAAGTTTGTCGCCTCAGTTAGGCTTCTAAGGGCTGGGTGGCCAGGGGTGTCGGGGGATGGGGTGGCCACCCGCCTGGCCTAATCAGTTTTGATTTAGTTCTCTTTCCAACATTATTCAATCAAGGCTTAACGCGGCAATTTGGCCGATCCTGGCCGCGCCGCGGGTTATCCGTTTTTGGGCTTTGGTCGTCGATCGATTGAGAATTGGCGCGAGGCAAGAAAGACGATTGCAATCGCAACCACGTACCCGATGACGAGCTCGCCATTCCTACTCTCCAGCACCAGTGCGCAATATGCTTTCAGTCAGCGGCGACGGTAAGGTGCGGATGGATAGAAGGCCACGGTGAAGATGGCCGCGAGGCGATCCCCTGCCATCACTGAGCCACACTGGGGAGCTATCCAAGCTGCAAAAATAGCCACGAGTAGAGGAAACGTTTCGTGAGTAGAGTATCGCTGAATGAGTGCGTGCAGTGCGGTGGCGATATCATCGCACCGGAATGCTCTGAACATCTCTCCACTTATTGCGTTCGAAACGTGTGGTCCTGCGCGGCCTGCGGATACCGCTTTGAAGATACGGTCTATATGTCCGCGCCTGATTCAGTGAACGCCGACTAGGCTTGGCTAGTAGCTTTCTTGCGATGGTATGCGCGATCGGCAAAGGCTGATCGTCTGAGCGGCTGTCGCTCAGGAACAGGGCGAGGCGCAACCAATATCCGCCGGCGCCCGTCGCCAAGCGCATTCGCAGGCCATAACCGAAACCAATATGCTGCTGAGTCGTGCGCCCGGTGTTGACCGGCGTTTAAGCCGTCGGTTGTGTCGCCACGGAACCCAGAGCAGTCAGTATTTTGACCTTACGGGCGTGGTCAACGGCCTCGCGCGCAGAGTTGGTGTGGGTAAACAATTCCAGCGTCTGCGTCTCCTCCTCGCTGATCGGCGTCATCGCCTGATCGGTATACGGAATGTGAGCGCTTGCAACGACACGGCGATAGATGCGGAAGATTTGCCAGGCCGCGACAGCGACCTTTGCATGCTTAGTGATGACTTCCCACGCCAGCTGCGGATAGAATTTCCACATCGGCTCGAGCGGCAATTCGGGCCGGCGCTCGTGACGATTTTTAAGCCGCACAAAGCCGCCCTGCAGCGGGTGCACTTTCTCGATTGTCAGCGACTGCGCAAACCACAAGATTATCTGGGCAAGGCGCCAAATATTGATGCCGCAGGCCTGAGCGCGGCGCAAAATCGTCTCGATATGCATCGGCGTGTAATAGATCGCCCAGGCGTCTCGGTAGAGTTGCTCCCATTCCGCTTTGCTCATATTGGCGTGCGGCATTAGCGCGTGTTCGAGATCGTATTTATTGAGGTCGGGATCGAGCGGCACGCCCTTTGTCGCCAGCACCTTGTGATCCTCCGAACCGGGTAACGGCGTCAGGAAGAAGAATTCGAGCACGTCAAGCGGCATTTCCTTCTTGATGATCTCAATGTCGCGCCGCGCTGATTCTGGCGTATCGTTGGGAAAGCCGAGAATGTAGCCGGCATAGGTCCAAATCCCGACCGCTTTCCAGGCCAACAACATGTTGCGGTATTCGGTGATTTTGTTCTGCCGCTTCTTGGCGGCAAGTAAGTTGTCGGGATTGATATTTTCCAGGCCGATGAAGATCCGGGTAACGCCGGCGCGTTTTGCCTTGGCAACAAAGTTCGGGATCTTATGACATAGCGTATCGACCTGGATTAGGAATCGTACGTCCATGCCATCTTGCTCGCGCAGTTTGATTATGCGGTCGAAAATCGGCTCCCAATCCTTGTTGCGCGCAAAATTATCGTCGGTGATGAAAAATCGATCTATGCCTTGCTCGTAATTTTTGCGCAGGATGCGCTCGACGTCGTCGGGGCTGCGCCGGCGTGATTTACGGCCTTGGACGTTAATGATCGTGCAGAACGAGCATTGGAACGGACAGCCACGCCCGGCATCGAAGGTGGTCACATTGCCGATGGTTTTGCGCACTGAATTGCCGGGCAGAAACGGCTCGACCGTATCCTCTAGCGCCGGCAGGTCGTTAATATAATTGTAGATCGGCTGGAGCGCGCCTTTGGCTGCATCATGCACCACTTCATCCATCCGGCCCTCAGCCTCGCCGGCGAACAGGGTGATGCCCATGTCGAGCGCGGCCTGCAGGTCGGGGCCGATCTTGTCGAACATCGCCAGCATGCCGGAAACATGAAAACCGCCGATGATCACTGGAATGCCGGCAGCGCGCAACGGCTTTGCGATATGCAGCGAGCGTGGATATTGATTCGATTGCACTCCAACCAAGCCGACAAAGCCGAAATTATTGTTCGCACCCATGTCGCTGATGATGCGGTCAAGGCGAACGAAGGTATTAGTTTCGTCGATGGCAACTATATCGATATCGATATCGGGACCGAGAATTCGACGACGCGCACAATCGTCAATGAGCCCGTAGACACAGGCCAGCGAGTTCGCCGGCATCGGCGAGCGGTACCAGCGAATGACATAACCGTCGTCATCGTAATGCGACGGTTTAATCAATACGATGCGGAAACGCTTATGTGCGCGAGCCACCCCAGCCGAATGCCTAAGCGATAGCATACCCTACCCAATCGCCACCAAAGGCATCGTAGCCCATTCAGTCCGGCAAAGCCAACGATACTCAGGCGATCAGATGTGTGCCAACTGAACTTTTGGGGCGGGGATGGGTTCAACGATAGACTGCGTGCTTAGTGCCAACTAGATGTCAGCTCTCAAGCAGCTACTGTGTTGCATTGATCTTCAAGCGTCTTTTTGCGCGACAGCCATTCCGGAAGGCGGAGCACGCGATGGTTATCTTGCGCTAGCTCACAAGACTCATTGGGGGATTGTGGCAGTTCCGGTGCAGCGTGACCCGTTCGCAAGGCCTCTATCCGCTCGTCCAGGTCTGCCAACAAACCATCAATTGCGTTCCCCACTTCGGTGCCAATCACGTGGAGCAGTTCATCAAGTTCACGCGCCGCTGGGATGATTGTCTCCGCCGTTTGCGTCGCCTCGCGCATCCCGGCGATCACCGGCACAAACGCCAGGTACTGCACTTTCATGCGCGTTTTGATCATGTCGATCTCGGTTGCGACGCGCTCGTGCTCTCGCCGATCATTTTCTGCAGAAATGCGGGCTTCTAACACTGCGATTTCTGCGGTAAGCGTCGTCACTTCAGAAGCGCAGGCATCACGCTTGTCGCGTGAGCGGGCGAGATCGCGGTTTAGAGTCTCTAACGGATCGGTTTTTCCGAACATCGGTTGGCTCCGCAGTGATGGAGGATGGTCTGCTCCGCATTTGCGGGAGCAAGCCGTTGTCAATTAGGCGATCGCATGGTTAACGAAGAGTTACTGCAGCCAGTCAGGCCCCAGCCCGTCGGCAATGAAGTACGTCGCAAACCCCTCGACGGTCGACGATTCTTCGCCGTGTCGCGCACCAACATTTTCTTATGTGGGGCTGAAACAAGTAGGATATTTGGCAGCAAAATTCGCCGACCACGTTCAGGATAGCGTGAAATATTTCTGCAGAGTCGGTGCGTGAAATGCCGCGATATAGTGCGTTGCGGTCTAGAACGAAGCTCGATAACGACTGTATCGGTTGCGCTAGTCAACTCGCCCGATTGATACCGCTCGAACTATCAGGTCAGCCTATGGTCGCGTTATTGGCTTCTGCCATTGCTAGCTGGAGCTCGTGAAACGCTTCATCTTCGAGATCAGCGTAATCCTCGATCAGTCCGATTTCCCGAAGCAAATTCCGAACTTCAAGGCAAGCGAGTAAATTGGCTTGGTTAGACGCCCGAGCACTGTGGAGCTCCTCGACCGAATCGAAAACCGTTAGACCTGCGGTGAAAAACTCGCGATATACCGGTCTTTCTAATAGACCACGGGCGATGCGAAAGCCCAGTGTCCTTTGAATGACGTCGAGGACGCGGTTGACCTGACGCTGATTGTTTGACTCAATTGACTCCACACGGTTGCGAACCACAATCCAATCGGTCGCGCGACCACTGACTTGACAGCGGGCATCAAGTGCCCGCGAAACCATTTTGGCGTATCCGGACGGCTGAGGCTCGAGGTCGCTTCGTTCCATCGCCACCAGGACGTCGAGGTCAAAAAAACTATCATTGATCGGGGTAATCAGAGTGTCGGCCATGCCGTGGGCGATTAGACTGAGATGTTGCACGCCAGCAGGCGTATCGATGATGATGAAATCGTGGTTGTGCTCTCGACCAATTTCCTTAAGCCGCAATACGAATTGGCTTAGGTCAGCGCTGTGGTTGAAGCCGCTACCATTGGTGAAGTCGCCTTCTTTATGCGCGCGCGTCGTTTTTGTGAACCGCGCTATGAATCGTCTCAGGTCAATGCCGTGGCCCCGGGCGCCATTGGCAACGACCGCCGCGCTAACCGGGTAGTGGTCGGGCAGCTCCAAACTACGCTCACGCTCATGATCCGATTCACGCCGATTGCTGATGTAGCGCGTCAGGGTTTGTTGGTTGATATCGAGATCGAACGAGGCGACCCGCTTACCGGCTTTAAGTAGTGCCACAATGATGTGCATGGCAAATGTGGATTTGCCACTGCCGCCCTTCTGGTTTCCGATGACGATGACGTGAGGCCGGGACCGCACGCCACACGATGGCACGATCGAGTTATGCATGGGCCAAGCCGCTACTCAGACGCAAGGTCGCCCATCAGCCCAGTGCTAGTTTAGGCCAAACCGCGGATTTAACAAGCAGTTAACCCTGCAGCCCTTCTCAGGGTCGTGAACGGTAATACCGCGGATGTAATGCACTTTTCTTTGTAGTAGCGCGCAAGCCAGTGGGAGGCCGGTTTCGGACCAGCGTTGTAGGCGGCCGCGCCAAGGCCGAGACTGCCGAATGGCGTCCACAAGCCGCGCAATAGGTGCGCCGACTTACGGATTGCGTTAAAGGGTTTGCAACTCAATTTGCTCCGGCGTTGGCGCGCAGAGCCGCGCTATCGGCTTTCGATGCCAAGAGATTTGGGCGCGTTGAAGTGTTGCGGCTCATTCGGCCGTGGCTCAAATTTCGCCTGCATGCCCGACCCGACACATTTCATCTTGGCCGTGTAGTGCGCGCAGTAGCGGGACCCCTCGTATAAGGTCCGCGAGTATGCGCGAGCATGCGCAAAAATATGTCGCCGCCCAGCTTTGTTGTAATGCAAGCGGACCATGCGGTGGCAAATCGGACACTCCGCATTTAAGGGATGAAGCCGGCGCTTCCCCAGCAGCTTCACAAACTCAATGAGCCATACGGCGAGAGGCATGGTTGTTCCGCCTCGATCAAAAGGAGAGACCCACCACGCAGCCAGTAGAGCGGAGTTATGTGCCGGCATTGTGGCGTGTGACGTCAAAGTACCGCGGCTTTGCTCGGCGTATGGACCGGCACCAACCTGATCGGCTACGGCAAAGAATCCAAAAGTTTTATTGCAGAGACGACCGACATCGAAACGCTTGCCATAACGGCAACGGTGCTGAAGTTCGCAATCGCGCGAGGGCTGACATGGTCGGGCGCGAGAATTCGACAAGGGTGTCGCGGCTTTGCGCGTTCCGCCCCGAATCGTGGTCTGGCTGCGTTCAGAACCCCGATTGATCGCCCCCTGTCGTCGAGCTAATCTTAGGGTTGAGCGAAGCTCAGCCGCGGCGCTGGGCAGTAGGGCAGACACTGCAATACGCAGGGCTTGGAGGAGCTTCGCTCACATCCGGGAAAATTCATGCGGATTGTATGACTTCGGTCACAGCGTTAGCTGCGATCGCAAACTATGATTCGTGAGGTTTCCAGATTATGGCGTGATTGCTTGAGAAAAGGCCCCGCCGCAGCTGCGGCGGGGCAGTAGGGCAGACTTGAAGATTGCCGGAGCAATCTTCAGGCCAAATAAATTGTGCCAGAAGTTAGAATTCCGAGATGTGATGAACGTCACATTTTGGGCCAGCGAGCTTTTCTTCCCCGCGCCCACGCCCCGAAAGGATCGAATTAAGCGTGAGGGCCGCAGCCGGCATCTACGGTATGGCCGCCTAAACAACGTCCACCTGTTGCGGCTTGGTGGAATTGCGTCACCGTATCGACCTGATCATCGTATTCGCCATGAGGGAACCCTTCGAACCCAGCAAACAACTCATTGAGGAAGCGTGCACCGGCACGCAACAGGACTCGGCCCTGGCGAAACAGGTCGAGGTGTCGGCGAAGCCGCGCAAGTTTGTCACCATGCGGCTGCCTGTTAGCAGGGAGATGTGCGCTGCACAATTTCGGCTGCAAAGCTTTGGACGGCACTCGCCTTTGGGCCGGAGTGAGGGAAGAATCCCACTGGTGTTTTTCGCTTGTGACATTGTGGATTGGTAGCAAAGAGGATTGCTTATTGGACGCCGCAACCAGTCCGCTCCTGACCGACCTTTATCAGATCAACATGATCCAGGCCTATCTGGATCATGGCGATACTGACACGGCAGTGTTCGAACTGTTTGTCCGTGCGTTGCCGGCGCGGCGCCGATTTTTGCTCGCCGCCGGGCTGCATCAAGCGCTTGATTTTCTTGAGAATCTTCGCTTCTCCCCGCCCGAAATCGATTGGCTTAAACGCACCGGCCGGTTCAAAGACAACCTCCTCGACTATCTCGCCGACTTCCGTTTCAGCGGTGACGTCCATGCCATCGCCGAAGGCACCGCGTTCTTTGTCAACGAGCCCATCTTGCGCGTGACCGCACCGCTGCCGCAGGCTCAATTGGTTGAATCACGCCTGATTAATATTTTGCACTTCGAATCTCTGATCGCTGCCAAAGCGGCGCGTTGCGTGCTGGCGGCACCGGGCAAGTTGCTGGTCGATTTCGGGATGCGCCGGGCCCACGGTGCCGAGGCTGCACTGCTGGCGGCCCGCGCAAGTTACCTCGCCGGCTTTGCCGGAACCGCGACCGTACTCGCCGGGCGGGAATTTGGCATTCCGCTCTTCGGCACCATGGCGCATTCGTTCATCGAGGCGCAGGACGATGAAGCCGCCGCTTTCGAAAACTTTGCCCGCGCCCGCCCCGACAACGTCGTGCTGCTGCTTGATACTTACGATACCGAAGCCGCCGCGCACAAAGTGGTGGCGCTCGCGCCTCGGCTCAAGGCGTCGGGCATTACCATCCGCGGCGTGCGGCTCGACAGCGGCGATCTCGCGGCCCTGGCAAGAAGTGTCCGCGCCATTCTTGATCGCGGCGGACTACATGACGTCACAATCTTTGCCAGCGGGGGACTCAACGAAGACGAGTTGGCCGAGTTCGCGCGAGCTAGCGCGCCGATCGATGGCTTCGGCGTGGGCACCAGCCTGACCACCTCGTCCGACGTGCCGGCGATCGACTGCGTTTACAAATTGCAGGAATATGCCGGATTGCCGCGACGCAAATGGTCGCGGCAGAAAGCGACCTGGCCGGGCCGCAAGCAGGTGTGGCGACGCTACGATATCGAAGGCCGTATGGCGGGCGATCTGATATCGCTCGATAGCGGCTCTGCGCCGACCATAGCGCACAAGGCAAAGCCTGCGAGCGCGTGGGAACCCCTTGTCCATTGGGTCATGCGAGACGGCCGCCGCCTGGCGCCGTCGCCCTCGCTCGACGAGATCCGGCAGCGCGCGAAGCACCAACTGGAACGTTTGCCGGAACTGCTGCGGCGGCTCGATGGGCATGCCAACTATCCGGTCCAGGTCGGCGACGACCTGATCAAGCTTGCCGCGAAGGTTGACAGCCGCATTCGCCAAGGTTGAGCTTTGTCGCGAGCGGTAGCAGACAAAAACAGAGAGGAAAAATCTGACCCAAGTTGACGCAATCCGCGACGACGACGTCCTTATCGTGGTCGACATCCAGAACGACTTCTGTCCCGACGGCGCGTTGGCCGTGCCACGTGGCGATGAGGTCGTGCCGCTCGTCAATCGTCTCGCCGCGCATTTCCGCAACGTCGTCCTCACGCAGGACTGGCATCCGGCACGACACCTGTCGTTCGCCTCATCGCATCCGGGCCGCTCACCCTATGACACGATCGCCATGCCATATGGGCCGCAAGTGCTGTGGCCGGACCACTGCGTGCAAGGCAGCTTGGGCGCTGCGTTTCACAAATCGCTGCACATTCCCCATGCCGGGTTGGTGCTGCGCAAGGGCACCGACCTGACCATCGATTCCTACTCGGCACTCTACGAGAACGACCGCAGGACGCCGACCGGCTTGACCGGTTACCTGCGCGACCGCGGCCTGACCCGATTATTCATCGCCGGCCTCGCCCTCGATTTTTGTGTACGCTATTCGGCCGAGGACGCGGTTGCCGAGGGCTTTTCCGTGGTTGTCATCGAGGACGCCTGCCGCGGTATCGACGTGGCGGGCTCGATGGCCGCGGCCCGAGTGAGTTTTGCCGCCCTGCAAATTACTTGCACCAGTTCAGACACGGTCTGCCGGGCCATTTCGGACGAAGGCTGACGCTTTTGCCGCATCGCCGCCAAAGTGTCTGGACGGCCGATTCGCAATTTCCTTGAAAGGGTTATCCCCAAGAAACTTACCGCGACGCAGCAGGGGAGTGTGCATTGCACAATTTTTCCTTGACTCTGCCGCCAAAGCGGAGAGACTTTCATAGAATCGTCATCTCCGTGTCCGGGACGTTAATGCGCCATAAAGCGGCTGTGCCTGCCTCGAGTCTGCCCTCCCTGATGATGCCGTGCCCCGTCTGCGCCGGCCGGATGACGTATCGGGGGCGTTCCGTTTCCGCCGAAATGGAAGACACCATTTATGCCTGCCGCCGCTGCGGCGCCGAGCGGGTGCGCACGTCCATGCGCGACGTTGCGAGTTCGGGCGCCGAGGCGGCGTAAGCCAGCTTCTAATATTTACTGGAACCCTGATATCGTCATGGCCGGACTTGTTCCGGCCATCGACGTCTTTGCCACATCTTCGCGAAGACGTGGATGCCCGCCAAAGGCGAGCGAAGCGACGCCGTTTCTCTGAACGGCTACGCGCGGGCATAACGTTCAGCCCAATCCCATCTGCTTAAGCACCGCGCGGCCAAGCAACCCATAAGGATTGCCGAGCGTCTCCGGCATTTCGAAATGGTTGTAGCCGTCACCGACCAGAAGCTCGACCGGTTTGCCGGCGGCCTTCACCGCCGCCGCAAAGTCGCGCGTCTGCCGCTGAAATTCCGGGCTCTCGTAAGTGCCGTAGCTGACTATCAGCGGCGTGTTTAATTTGTCGATGTGGCGGATCGCGGAAAGCTCGTGCTCCATCGCGTCGGTGAAATTCACGTATTTGGAGCGCTTCGACAGCCGCACCGGCTTAAGATCGTACATCCCGCTCGAGAGGGTCGCGCCTTTGAGAATATCTCGCGGCAGGCCTTCTTTGCTCCAGTCATGGGTCACGGCACAGCCGGCAAGATGCGACCCCGATGAATGCGATACGAGATAAAGCCGATTGCGGTCGCCGCCAAACCGATCGGCATTTCGGAACGCCCAGCCGATGGCGCGCCGCACCTGCTCGGCCAGCGGAAACAGGCTGCCGCCGGTGTCATCCACTTTGACGAAATCGAGCACCACGAAGTGGGCGCCGGCGTGCGCGAACGGCTCGGCGAGAAAGCCGTAGTCGGATGCGGCGCCGGTACGCCACGCGCCGCCATGGACAAAGATCGCAACCGGGCTCGCTGGCTTCGCGCCCCCGCTTGCGGTTGCGGGATAGACGTCGAGGCCTTCGATCGGCGTCGCTCCATAGGCGAAGCGTTTGGGCTCGCCGATCCGCGCCCGCACTGCCGCGCTGTTGGCGATCCGGCGCTTCGTCAATTGATCGCGGTTCGGCGCCCAGACCAGCTGATCGTAGGCGTCGTCGAGCGCGCTCTGGTCCATATCGCGCCAGACCAGCGGACCCTTGGACCTTGTTGCCGCAACACTGGCTGGGTTCATCCTGTCTGTCCTTCGTCAGCAAGCCCAAACACCATTTGCTCCTGCGCAAAACCTGCGACCGCGAACCGGCCAAGTGGCTGCAAGCCGTCGTACCCGCAATGGTCGACGAAATCCTGCGAAGCAAGAACCGTGCGGCCGAGGCGGCCGGCGAGTTTCTCAAGCCGCGCCGCCAAGTTTACCGCGGGCCCGATACAAGTGAAATCGAGGCGATTGCCGCTGCCGATATTGCCGAACAACACGTCGCCGACATGGAGCGCCAACCCGAAACGCAGCGACGGCCCGTCCTCGGCGACATGCAGGGCGGCGATATTGTCGCGCGCCGTTCTGCCGGCTTCGAGCGCGGCGGCGCAGATCGCCGGAAAATCGCTCTCGGCGCCGATCGGAAAGATCGCCAATAGGCCGTCGCCCATATACTTGAGCACTTCGCCGCCATGTTCGTGAATTGCCGGCACCTGGCAGTCGAAATAACTGTTGAGCAGATCGACCAATTGCTGCGGCGGCAGCGTGTCAGCAAGCGTGGTGAAGCCGCGCATGTCGGACAGCCAGATCGCGGCGTGAATCGCTTCGGTATCGCCGCGGCGGATATGCCCGGCGAGCACACGTTCGCCGGCGTTCTTGCCGATATAGGTGGCGAGCAAATTGCCGGCGACGCGATACCAGGCGCGGATTTCGCCGATCCGGGCCAAGGGCGGGATCACTGCTTCGATCGCCTCAATCTCGGGGTCGGTAAAACCGCCCGGCTGGCGCGTCGACCAGGACGAGAAATGCACCTCGCCGTCGCTGAAATGCAGCGGCGCGACGAAATAATCGGTGACGCCTTCGGCGCGCAGCTCGTGCAGGATGCCGTAATCCATCACGCAATCCGGATCGGCGAGCCGACGGCGGAACGATTCGCCGGTTTTGCTGACATGCACCATTGGACTGTTGATGAAGGAATCGCGTTCGAGCAGATCGAAGCTTCCGTCGGTCACCACCGTGCCAGTGTCCGGATGCCAGACGAAACGGCGCCCAACGATCTCCGGATGCAGCGTGCGCACGAACACCATCACCCGCCACAACGGCAATCCGGCCGCGGTCAGCCGCTGGCACAGTTCGGTCAGCACTTCCTGCGACAGCGCAGCGTTGCGCGCGCCGTGGACGAGCCACTCAACGACGGATTGGACTGAGAGCGGAGGAGCCTTCACTGCCTCACCCCAGGTTCAAGTCCTTGAAGAAGTCGTTGCCTTTGTCGTCGATGACGATGAAGGCAGGGAAATCGACGACTTCAATGCGCCAGATCGCCTCCATGCCGAGCTCCGGATATTCGATGCATTCGACCTTCTTGATGCAATGCTCGGCGAGATTCGCGGCGGCGCCGCCGATCGAGGCGAGATAAAAGCCGCCGTGCTTCTTGCAGGCCTCGCGCACGATCGCGGCGCGATTGCCTTTGGCCAGCGACACCATCGAGCCGCCGGCGGCCTGGAAATCGTCGACGAAGGAATCCATGCGCCCGGCGGTGGTCGGCCCGAACGAGCCCGACGCATAGCCCTGCGGCGTCTTGGCCGGCCCGGCGTAATAGACCGGATGGTTCTTGAAATAATCCGGCAGGCCCTCGCCGCGTTCCAGTCGTTCGCGCAGTTTGGCATGGGCAAGGTCGCGCGCGACGATCATCGGCCCGGTGAGCGACAACCGGGTCTCGATCGGATGTTTGGTGAGCTGCGCCAGAATCTCCTTCATCGGCCGCGTCAGATCGATCTTGACCACCTCGCCGCCGAGCGTCCGCGCATCGATGTCGGGCAGATATTTCGCCGGATTGTGCTCAAGCTCTTCGAGGAAGACGCCGTCCTTGGTAATCTTGCCGACCGCCTGGCGGTCCGCCGAACACGACACGCCGAGCCCGATCGGCAACGACGCACCGTGGCGCGGCAGGCGAATCACGCGCACGTCGTGGCAGAAATATTTGCCGCCGAACTGCGCACCGACGCCAAGCGACTGCGTCATTTTCTGGATTTCGCGCTCCATGTCGCGGTCGCGAAACGCATGACCGTCTTCTGAGCCGCGCTCGGGCAGCGCGTCGTAATATTTGCAGGAGGCGAGCTTCACGGTCTTCATCGTCAGCTCGGCCGAGGTGCCGCCGATGACGATGGCGAGGTGATAAGGCGGGCAGGCTGCGGTACCGAGCGTGAGCACTTTTTCCTTCAGGAAGGCCAGCAGGCGCTCGCGGGTGAGGATCGACGGCGTCGCCTGGAATAAAAACGCCTTGTTGGCCGAGCCGCCGCCTTTGGCGATGAACAGGAACTTGTATTCGGCGTCCGCGCCCCCGCCGCCGTGGCTCTCGGCATAGATCTCGACCTGTGCCGGCATATTCGAGCGAGTATTCTTCTCCTCGAACATCGAGAGCGGCGCGAGCTGCGAATAGCGCAGATTGCGTTTGAGATAGGCATCGCGCGCGCCCTCGGCGAGCGCGGCTTCGTCATCGCCGTCGGACCAGATGAGCCGGCCCTTCTTGCCCATGATGATGGCAGTGCCGGTGTCCTGGCACATCGGCAGCACGCCGCCGGCGGAGATATTGGCGTTCTTAAGAAACTCGTAGGCGACGAATTTGTCGTTATGCGAGGCTTCGGGGTCTTCGACGATCGCCTTGAGAGAGGCAAGATGCGCCGGGCGGAGTAGATGATTGATGTCGGTGAAGGCGGCCTCCGACAGCGCGTGCAAGGCTTCGCGCGGCACAACCAGCACGTCTTCGCCGAGCACGCGCTCGACGCGTACGCCTTCGCTTGCGATTTCCCGGTACTGCGTTTCGTCCTTGCCGAGCGGGAAGAGCGGCGTGTGCCTGTAGGGCGGCGTCGGATGGGTGCTGACGGGGGCGTTCATGGGGCAATTCCACGATTGGAACTCAGCCGTTTCTTCTAATGGCTTTGTAAGGGCAGTAAAATAGGCGAAATCTCAAGTAATTTAAGTACTCGCTATTTCACTCGCCTACCCGCCTGCCGATCGGCATAGGTTTCGCTAGGCTCAACCCACCCTACGGCATCGGGGGTTAGATCCCGAACAACTTCTCCGCATTGGCGTGGGCGATGCGTTCGCGGTCGGCGGCGGAGACCGGAAGCTGGTCGAGGAAGGCGCGCGCCTGCGGCATCGACTGATAGGGATGATCGGCGGAGAACATGATGCGCGGCACGCCGACTTCAAGGAGCAGATTGAGGAACGTGGTGGGAAAGTTGAAGCCGCTGACCGTGTAATGCACGTTCTCGCGCAGGTACGAGGTAATCGGCCGCTTCAGCTTGGTCATCGCCGGCGTCATGTTGTCGAGCCGCGGGAACAGCGACATCAGGCCTTCGCCGAGATGACCGATGACAAGCTGAAGATTCGGAAAGCGATCGAAGGCGCCGCCGAGAACGAGGCGGATGACATGCACCGCGGTCTCGATATGCCAGCCCCAGCCAGGGCTGCCGAACATGTCGCTCACCAGCGGCGAGAAGCCGCCATAATAGGCATCGAACACGGCTTTTGGCGGCTTGGTCGGATGGACGTGGATCGGCGCGTTGAGCACCTCGGCGCATTCCAGGATCGGCCAGAAAAATTTGTCGTCGAGATAGCGGCCGCGCACATGGCCGTTGATCACCGCGCCCTTGAATGCGCCGGAGCGGATTCGGGCTTCCAATTCCTTCGCCGCCTTGTCGGGCGCCATGGTCGGCAGCACGGCAAAGCCGCCGAACCGGGTGGGATGTTTCTTCACGGCGGCCGCGACGGCATCGTTGCTGTCGCGGGCGAGCGCGATGGCTTCGGCCTCGTCCAACTGCTCGGTTCCGGGCGAGGTCAGCGACAGCATCTGGAAGTCGATGCCTGCCGCGTCCATCGCCGCGATGCGCTTGTCGCCGATGTCGCACAAGGGCTCGATCAGTTTTAGGGCGCGCCCTTCGAATTTCAGCGCCGCATTTTTCAGATCCTGCCCAGGCCCGTCGAGAAACAACGGCGTGGCATAATGCTCTTCGAGGGTAATGACGCGCATGGATTTCGCTTTCTGTTGCTTTGAATAGGTTGTGAGCTGGCGGAAATCCGCTCGTCCCCGCGAAAGCGGGGACCCAACGTTTCACGGTGATTTTCTTTTTCCTTCTTTCGGTCCTCCTGGATTCCCGCTTGCGCGGGAATGAGCGGGATAGCGAATGTTATCTTTCACTCCACGCTGATATGCGAGTCGCGAATGAGCTTGCGCCAGCGCGGCTCTTCGGTGTGGATACGTTCGGCAAGTGCGGCAGGCGAGCCCGAGATCTCCTCGAAATATTGCGCATCGAGAAAGTCCTGCTTGACCTTGGGGTCGGCGAAGACGGCGCGGACCTCGGTATTGATCTTGGCAACGATGTCGGGCGGCACGCCCGCCGGCCCGAACAGTCCAAACCATGACACCGCGGTGAAGCCCGGCACCGTCTCGGCGATCGCCGGTATGTCGGGAAGGAGCGCCATGCGTTTCTCGGCGCCGAGACCGATGATCTTCACGGTGCCGGTCTTAGCCTGCGGCATGGCGCTGCCGGTCGAGATGAACATCAACTGGATGTGGCCGGCGATGGCGTCTTCCAGCGCCGGGGTCGCGCCCTTGTAATGCACGGCGACGAATTTCGCGCCGGTCATCGCCTTGAACATTTCCATGTTGAGATGGCCGCTCGAGCCGACGCCGTAGGTGCCGTAGTTTAATTGCCCCGGTTTGGCGCGGTCGAGCGCGATCAGATCCTTGACGCTGCCCGCGGGCACCGAGGAATTGAGCACCAGCGCGTGATTGATGCTGACCAGACCCGTGATCGGCGTGAAATCCTTGATTGGGTCGTAGGCGAGATGCGCATAGAGCGCTGGGTTGACGATGAAGGTGGTCTCCGGGCCGATGAACAAGGTGGTGCCGTCGCCCGGCTGGCGCGCGACATATTCGGCGGCGACCTGATTATTGGCGCCCGGCTTGTTTTCCACGATCGCCTGCGCGCCCCAATCGGCGATGAAGCGCCGCGCCAACAGCCGCGCCAGCATGTCGGTGACGCCGCCGGGCGACGCCGGCGCGACGATGGTGATGGTTTTCGACGGATAGCTGTCGGCGCGAGCGATGGTGCTTGTCGCCGCGGCGAAACTCGCGAGGAGTGCCGCAAGAAAAAAGTTCGGCACGGTCGATGCGCTTTTACTTTTTCGCCGCGGCATAGGGATAGATCATGGTGCCGGTCTTGTATTGCGGCGGCCACAGGATCGGCTGCACGCTGCCGTCGCGGAATTGATCGAGATTGCCGGGCGCGACATTCTGGAATTGCGTGAACAGCGTGCGCGGCTGCGCCCAGGCGCCGTCGCTGGCATAAGCGATGTCGCCGACGACGGTGTAGAAGGTGTGCTGGTGTATGTAATCGGCGAGCTTTAAGTGATCGAGACTCTTGGTGCCTTCGACGGCTTGCGCCAGAACCTGTCCGGCTGAATAGCCGAACGGCACGAAGCCGTAGCCGATCGGATCGATTTTTTCGCCGGCGGCTTTGGCCTGATACCGCTTAAGCACGTCGGCGAGGCCGGGGAAATTGAAGCTCGCCGCCGGCGCGATACTCTCCATGATCACGATGCCGTCAAGCAGCGACCCAAGCTGCATTTTGATCGGCGTAATCAGAAGGCCGATCATGGTGCCGCCGAACATTTTCGGCTTGAGCCCGATTTCGGCGGCCGCGCGCACGATGCCGACGGTGTCGGGCGGATAGGCGGCGATGAAGACAATGTCCGGATTGGCCGCCGCCACCGCGCGGATCACCGGGGCGAAGTCGGTGGTGCTCGGCGGATAGCTCTGATCGTAAATGATCTTGAAGCCGCCGGCCTTGGCATTCTCGCGCGCGCCGTCGGCCGAGGTCTTGGAGAATTCGGCGTCGGCGGCGATAACGGCGACCGTCTGCGGCTTCGGCTGCTGCGCCGAAGCGAGCGCGAAAAAACCGCGCGAGAACGCCTTGGTGCCTTCCGGGCCGACCGGGATCATGTCGAAATAGCGCGAATAGTGGAAATGCCGGTTGACGTCGACCGCCAGCATGCTGATCGTCGTCATGTTGTGCTGCATCAGCACCGGCACCGCCGCTGCCGCCATGTTGGTGGCATAGGGGCCGAGCAACAAATCGACTTTGTCGACCGTGATCAGCTTGGTGTAGATGCCAGGTACGTTGGCCGGGTTGCTCTGATCATCGTAATAAACAAGCTCAACCGGCCGGCCGAGTAAGCCGCCATGGGCGTTGACGTCGTCGCGCCAGAGTTCGAGCGCGATGATGAGCTGCTTGCCGTTCTGCGCGACCGAGCCGGTCAGCGCCATGGAAAAACCGACCTTGATCGGATCGGCGGCGCGAGCGGGCGCGGCGAACGCGAGCCCTGAGAGCGCAACAGCCACGATCGCGGCAACAATCCGCCGAAGCTTCCGCATGGGGCGTTTTCTTCCTTTACTCATCTTCCCCTCCCCTAGGAGAGGGGAAAACAGCGGAGCAGCCACTACTTCATCATCTCGTCGCTCGGCAGGATACCCCACAAATTCGATGCTGACGGGTCCTTGGCCCAGACTTTGGGACGTTGCGGATGATCGCGGTGCCACGGCCGCGGCTCGAAATAGCCGAGCTCCTCGTTCATGCGGTCGAGCTCGGCGAAGGTCTCGGTGATGAGCCCGTTGGGCGCGCGATGATAGGCGAACAGGTTGTGACCGATGCCGTGGCGACCCGGTCCCCACAACAGCTTGTAGCCGTTCAAGCTGAGAAAATCGCAGGCCTGCTGCATGTGCGCCCAGTCGCGCAGCTCGAAGGCGGTGTGAAAATGCCGGTCCGAGCCGGTCTGCATCAGATTAATGGTGTGATGATCGGGACCGCAGCGCAGGAACGAGAAGAAATCGCCCATCCAATCGGATTCGCGAAAGCCGAGCACGTCGCAATAGAATTTGGTGACCTGCTTGACGTCGGTGACATGGAACGCGACATGGCCGAGCTTGTGCGGCACGATGCCGTGCGACTGGAATTTCTGATGCGAAAAGTCGCCGCGCTTGAACACTTCCATGACCGTGCCCTTGGGATCCTTGAACACCAGCATGTCGGAGATCGACGGTTCAGGATCCTTGCGACGCTCGGCGGCAATGCCGTGGCCAGCCAACTGCTTTTCGAAAGCATCGAGATCGGCGGTCGACGCAATCTGAAAGCCGATGCGCGTGCATTGCGGCTGCGAGCCCTTGCGCAGCACGACCGCATGATGATCGACCGTCGAGGCGAGATAGACCGTATCCTTCTCCTGTGCCGCGAGGGTGAGACCGAGAATTGCCGTGTAATATTCGGTCTGCTGCGCCAGATCCGGCGTTTCATAGGAAGCGTGCGCGATCTTGCTGACGCGGATCATGCGAGGTCTCCGTCCGATTATGAATGTTTCGCGCGCGGCAGCGCGGCTATGACATCGACCATGGCGGCAACATCTTTGTCGCCCAGGCCCATTTCCATGCAGCGCCGATAGAGGGGCACCACGCAATCCATGAGCGGCGTCGCCACTTCTACGCTGTCGGCAAAATCGGCAATCATGCCGAAATAATGCGCAAGCGTACCGGCCGAGCCCTGCACCGGCGTGAAGCGCCGTTCCGCCATCCATGGCGCGCGGATCGCGAACTGGGTCGAGCCGCCGCTGCCGTTGGCGATGGCCTTGATCATCAGCGGCACATCGACGCCCGCTTTCACTCCCAGCGCCACGGCCTCCGCGGTCGCGGCGATGTTGATGGCGACAAGCAGGTTGTTGACGAGCTTGACCCGGCTCGCGGCGCCGAACGCGCCGAAATAGAGACAGGAATCGGTGACGCCGGCGATCACCGGCTCGAGTTTCTTGCAGGCGTCACCGTCGCCGGCGAGATAGACGACAGCCTTGCGCGCAGTGACCATGCCCGGCGTGCCGGACACTTCGCCGTCGACAAAGGTGGCGCCTTTTTCGCTAAGCAACGCGATCTGTCGCTTTTTGTCGGGCACCGGATGCGAGCCGAGCTCCGCCACGATCTGGCCCGGCCGCGCGACGTGAACGAGGCCGCGCGGCCCATTCACCACGTCGTCGAGCGCTTCGGTCGACGGCAGGCAGGTGAGCACGATATCGGCGGCGGCGCCGACATCGGCGGCCGATTGTGCCGGCACGCCGCCGATTTTTTCAAACTCCGCGAGCGAGCTGCGGCGGTAGCCGACGACGCGATAGCCGCTCTTGATCAGGTTATCCGCGATCGGCAGGCCGATCTTGCCGACGCCAACGAGGCCAACAGTACTCATCGCATTACTCATCGCATTCATGGGCGTTTCCAGTTTGTGATTTTCCACATCGATGGCGTGTTGGCTGAAATCACCATCCCTCAAGCCACTTCGATGCTTTGATCCGACAAGTTCACGCGCAGGCCGAGCGTGCCTTCCATCACGGTCCATTCCTTAAGCTCGAAGCTGCGCAGCCCCTGCGCAACGAACGGTTCGGCCTCGGCAATGGCGCGCGCCTCGGCGGCATCTTTGGTGCGCAAGATGGTCAGGCCATGGCCGCTCGGCGCGCCGCCGGCGTCAGTCAAGGGACCGGACGCGAACAACAAACCGCGGCGCTCGAGATCGACCATGTAATCGAGGTGGGTGGCGAGCAGCGGTTTGAGCTTTTCGGGAGCAACGCGTGGCGTCGAAATCAGGACGTAAAGCTTCTTGCGCAGCATTTTCTGCATCAGAGCCGCAACGCGCGCATCCTCGTCCATGACATCCCCGTCGAAATGACACCAGTTCCGAGGTCGATCCATCATGGTCGGCCGCCCCGGGGCGGCCGTCAACTCCACAGCCACGCTCAGAAGACGCGCGAGGTTTGCAAGGGCAGGCCGAGAAAATGCCGGCCGATCACTTCGAAAATCGCAAATTGCGCCTGCGCCTGCTGCGACACTGCGTGCATATCGCGAAAGCGCCGCTCGAACGGATTGTTTTCGAAGATCGCGGTGGCACCAGCCGCCAGATAAGCCGTCTCGGCGACCTGCCGCGCCTGCTGGCTCAAATGAATGGAAGCCATGCGCAACCGCACGCGCTGCGGTAGCGTCACCGCATTGTCCTGCGCCGCGCGCCAAATCTCATCCCAGGCGGTGAAGTAAAACGCCCGCGCCGCCGCGATCTGAGCCTCGGCAACGCCGACTTGCGATTGGATCACCGGATTGTCACGCAGGAGCGACTTGCCACCGACCGGCGTCTTGGTTTGCGCGAGCTCGATGAAGGAATCGAGCATGGCGCGGGCGATGCCAAGCGCGATCGCCGGGAAGCTCGAACCGAACAGCTGATAGATGGTGAAAGAGTAAAGCGGACCGTGCTCGTGCCGCTCGGCGGGATCGAGCGCATGATGAGCGATGGCGCAATCCTCCGGCACGAACACGTCGGTCAGCGTATAGGTGTCGCTGCCCGTGCCTTTGAGGCCGATCACATGCCAGACATCTTTTATGGTGGCGGCGCGGCGCGGCACGACAAAGGTCTTTTGGACCGGCTCGCCATTCCCGTCGCGCCGCGGCGTGCCGTCCGACTCGGAAACGAAGCTATGGGCGGCAAGCCAGGTCGCATGGCGGCTGCCGCTGGCAAACGGCCATTCACCTGACACGCGATAGCCGCCGCGCTCCGCGACGGCCTTCGCCGTCTTGCTGGTCGAGGGTCCCCAAGCCAGGACGCCGCGCGGATCGTTCTTGAAAATCTCGGCGGCAATGTGCGGTTCGAGACTGGACGAAACGGTGGAGCAGACCGAGGTCTGCGCCACGCACCAGGCGGTGGAAGCATCGGCCTTGGCGAGCTCCTCGATCGCCGCCATGAAGGCGACGGGCGAGGCTTCATCGCCGCCGAGCGAGCGCGGCACCAGCATGTGGAACAGACGCGCCTCGTGCAACGCATCGACAATATCGGGCGGCAGTTCGCGGCCCGCTTCGATGCGCGCCGCCGCCGCCGCAAGCCGCGGCGCCAGCGCCCGTGCGCGCTCGACGCAGTCCGCCGGCATCCGCTGGTCCATCGAACGTCACCCGTTACGCAGACGCATGAGTTCTATCCCCGACAAGCCTACCCGCCACAGGCCGATGGGTCTACTTTGCCGCCGCGGGCGATCGAACCGGTCATAGCGCTCTCGCGTTAGCGCCATCACCGTTCATTGGCGATTACTTGACAGTTCTTGGCGGAGATCCAATGCAGCGTGCGACTGACCGATTGCAGGCGTTGAGCCTTGCCGGCGTGCTTTGCCTCGTCGTGGCACCGCTTTTGGCACCGCTTTTGGCGCAGACCGCGCGCGCCGTGCTCGAAGGCCGTGCGGCGTTCGGCGACTGGCGCGCGGATGCGCCGGGAACGCGCCGGCTTATTCGGCCCGCCGATTTGCCGCCGCCGCAACCGGCGCAGTCGGTATCCAACATGGTGCGACTCGTGCAACGCACCGACGAGACGCCGCGCGTACCACCAGGCTTTGCGGTCAATCTGTTCGCCGCGGGATTGAGCGGGCCGCGCATTATCCGCACTGCGCCGAACGGCGACATATTCGTTGCCGAAAGCCGGGCTGGCCGTGTCACCGTCTTGCGTCCGGATGGCGGCAAGGCGGCGAAGAAATTCGTATTTGCGTCCGGTCTCGATTATCCGTTCGGCATCGCTTTCTATCCGCCCGGCGCCGACCCGCAATGGGTTTACGTCGCCGAGACCACCGCCGTGTCGCGCTTTCCCTATCGCAGCGGCGACACCACCCCGCGCGGCAAAGCCGAAACCGTGGTGCCGCATCTGCCTTCCGGCGGACATGGAACGCGCGACGTGATGTTCTCGCCCGACGGCGCGACGATGTACGTGTCGGTCGGATCGAGCTCGAATACCGCCGAAGGCATGAGCCGGCTGTCCGGTTCAAGCCTGAAGGGCTTCGTCGCCGATCATCCGCTCGGCGCCAGTTGGGGCAACGAGACCGATCGCGCCAGCGTGCTGACCTTCGATCCGCAAGGCCAAAACAAACGGACCTTCGCCACCGGGCTGCGCAACTGCGTCGGAATGGCGGTTGCGCCGAACGGCACGCTGTGGTGCTCGACCAACGAACGTGACGGATTGGGCGACGATGTGCCGCCCGATTATGTCACGCGCGTGCGCGAGCGCGCGTTCTACGGCTGGCCCTGGTACTACATCGGCGCCAATGAAGACCCGCAACATCGCGGCGCGCGGCCGGACCTCAAGGACAAGGTGACGGTGCCGGATGTTCTCATCGAGGCGCATTCGGCCTCGCTCGGGATGACGATCTATGACGGCACGCAATTTCCGCCGGACTATCGCGGCGCGATTTTTGCCGCCCAGCATGGTTCGTGGAATCGCGCCAAGCGCACCGGCTATAAAGTGATCCGCGTCATCACCAAAGACGGCATACCGACCGGCGAATACGATGACTTTGCCACCGGATTCGTCATCAGCGATTCAAGCGTGTGGGGCCGTCCGGTCGGCGTCACCGTGGATAAGGATGGTGCATTGCTGATTTCCGAGGACGCCAGCGGCACGATCTGGCGAGTGTCATTCACCGCTCGCCCAGCGCAGGCTCAATAAAGCCGCGCAATACGCCGACGCATTGCGTTTTGCAGCGTCGGGGACCGGAACAGCGCCTGTGGCCGGCGCGTTGCTTTTGGAGCGACCGGGGCTGCATTGCATTATGGCTTCATTCGCAGAGACCGTATTTTCCCGCTTTGTTTCCCAGATCCAAAGCTCGGTTGAGCACGGCTCGGCCAAGCACGTCTCGGCCGATGATGGCTCGGCCAAGCAAGGCTCGGTTACGGACGCGCCCGCTGCGGACCGGAATCAAGGCGCCGGCGCGAGCGCAACGCAAGAAACTCGCAGCGAAATCACCGTCGAGACCGACATTCCCAGTCGCCTCGACGCGTTGCCGTTCGGGCGGTTTCATATTTTGGTGATCGTCGCGCTCGGCATCACCTGGATTCTCGACGGCTTGGAAGTGACGCTGGCCGGGGCGCTATCGGCGGAACTGACGCGGCCGCAGTCCTTAGGATTGAGCAACACGCAAGTCGGACTTGCAGGGAGCGGCTACCTCGCCGGCGCCGTGCTCGGCGCCTTCTTTTTCGGCTGGTTGACCGACCGGCTGGGCCGAAAAAAGCTGTTTACGATTACGCTTGCGGTCTACCTGGCGGCCACGGCGGCGACCGGGCTGTCGTGGGATGCCTCAAGCTATGTGCTGTTCCGGTTCCTCACCGGCGCCGGCATCGGCGGCGAGTACACTGCCATCAATTCGACAATCCAGGAGCTTATCCCCGCCCGGTTCCGCGGCTGGACCGACCTTGTCATCAACGGCAGCTTTTGGGTCGGCGCCGCCGTGGGCGCGGGGGGTTCGCTCATCTTACTTGATCCCGCCTTGATCGATCCGGCACTCGGGTGGCGGCTGGCATTTCTGATCGGGGCGGTCATCGGACTTGTGATTCTGTTGATGCGATTTTGGATACCCGAAAGCCCGCGCTGGCTGATAACGCACGGAATGCCGCAACAGGCCGCCGCCGTCGTGCGCGGCATCGAAGCGCATTTCGCGGGCATACATGCGGTGCCGGTCGGCGCGCCGATCCGCTTGCGCATGCGCCGTCACACGCCGCTTAGCGACGTCGCGCGCACTTTATTCAGGACCTATCGCACGCGCACCCTGGTCGGGTTGACGCTGATGGCGTCGCAAGCGTTCTTCTACAACGCCATCTTCTTCACCTATGCGCTCGTCCTCACCGAGTTCTACGGCACGCCGGCCAGTGCGATCGGCTGGTACATCCTGCCATTCGCCGCCGGCAATGTGCTCGGACCGATTCTGCTCGGCCACCTGTTCGACACGCTTGGCCGCAGAGTGATGATCGCCTCGACTTACGCCATCTCCGGCATTTTGCTGGCGGGAACCGCGGCGCTGTTCGCTCACAATATGCTCAGCGCCCAGGGCCTGACCGGCGCCTGGATGATCGTTTTCTTTTTCGCTTCCGCTGCGGCAAGTTCTGCCTATCTGACGGTCAGCGAAATTTTCCCGCTAGAAATTCGAGCGCTTGCTATTGCGTTTTTTTATGCTATCGGCACCGGTGTCGGGGGCGTAGTCGGCCCGCTGCTGCTTGGCGCTCTGATCAATACCGGTTCGCGCGGCAGTGTCGCCATTGGCTACGTAATTGGCGCGGTTTTGATGGTTGGCGCCGCGGTCGTGGAAGCGCTATGGGGCATCGACGCCGAGCGTAAGTCCCTCGAATCAGTTGCCCGTCCGCTGGCGCTGGCGGACTGAAAAACAGATAATCGGGTGGTCATAGGACAATGGGCTTGGACATAACCGATCTCGATATGGAGCCTGCGGAAACGTTCCTCGTTCCCGAGTTGCGCAAATGCGCGCTGCTCCTCGACATCGACGGTACCATTCTCGACCTGGCGCCGGCGCCGCAGGAAGTATGGGTTCCGGCCGAGCTTCGCAAGACGTTGTCGCGGCTCCACGACTTGACCGGCGGCGCGCTGGCGCTGGTCTCCGGACGCTCGCTGCACGACATCGACCTGATTTTCTCGCCGCTGCAACTCGCCGCGATCGGCGGCCACGGCGCGGAATTGCGCGCGACACCGGGCGCCGAACCGATTCAGCGCTCGGTGCCGCTTAATCCGGCGCTCAAGCGCGAGCTCGCCAGCTTGACCGAGCTCGGCCCGGGAATCGTCGCCGAGGACAAGGGCTATTCGCTCGCCCTGCACTACCGCCTGGCGCCGGCCAAAGGCGACGAGCTGCGTGCGGCGCTCCAGGACATTTGCGCCACGCTGCCGCGCGGCCTAGTCGAAGTGTTGCCCGGCAAGCTTGTGTTCGAAATCAAGATGGCCGGCATCAACAAAGCCAGCGCCGTGCGCGAGCTGATGAAATATCCGCCATTCAAGGACCGCCGTCCGATTTTCATCGGCGACGACACGACCGACGAGCCGGTATTCCCGATCCTTTCGCAGTTCGGGGGCCTGGGCTTTTCCGTCGGCCGCGTCGTCCCCGACGTGAACGGACATTTCGAAAAACCGGAATCGGTGCGTGCGTGGCTCGGGCGCATCGCCAATCAGCGTCAAGGTTCGGCATTATGAACGATCGGGCACGCGATCTTGCGATGCTCGCCAAGAATAGAGCTAGCGAGCAAACAACCAATCAAGCGACCGGCGCCAAACGCGATGCGAGACCGGCGGGCATGATCGATCACGGACTCGATCTTGCGGTGATCGGCAACGGCCGCACCGCGGCGCTGGTCGATCCTTGCGCGCGCATCGTGTGGTGGTGCTATCCGCGCTTCGATGGCGATCCGCTTTTCTGCCGCCTGGTGTCGGGGCGGGAGGAAAAGGGATTTTCCGACGTCGTGCTTGAGGAGATGGTCGACTTCCAGTCGCAATATGTCCGCAACACAGCGATCGTCTCCACAATCCTGACCGACTGCCACGGCGCCAAAGTGCGCATTACCGACCTGGCGCCGCGATTCCGGCAATTCGGCCGCGTCTTCCGGCCGCCGCAGCTCTACCGCATCATCGAACCCATCGCCGGCCTGCCACGCATCACCATCCGGATGCGGCCGACCTGCGACTACGGCAAGGAACTGCCGCATCGCTCGCTCGGCAGCAATCATATCCGCTATGCCGACGACGCGACCGTCATCCGGCTGACCACCGATGCGCCGCTGTCGCTGATCGACGGCGAGGCGCCGTTCGTGCTGACGCGGCCGCTGCATCTGGTGTTCGGGCCGGACGAGCCGTTCACCGGCGATTTACAGTCGACCTGCCGCGACTTCATCGAACGCACCCATGATTACTGGATGGATTGGGTGCGCCGGCTATCGATCTCATACGACTGGCAAGAAGCGATCATCCGCGCCGCGATCACGCTGAAATTGTCCAACTTCGACGAAACCGGCGCGGTGGTGGCGGCCCACACCACGTCCATTCCGGAAGCGCCCTCGTCCGGCCGCACCTGGGATTACCGCTATTGCTGGCTGCGTGACGCCTATTTCGTCGTCCAGGCGCTCAATCGCATCGGCGCGACGCGGACCATGGAGGAGTTCATTTCCTTCACGCTGTCGATCGCGGCCAAGCCGGAAGAGGAATTGCGGCCGCTCTACAGCGTGGTGCCGACGACGACGATCCACGAGCGCACTGCGCCCGATCTGCAAGGCTATCACGGCGACGGGCCGGTGCGGATCGGCAATGCGGCCGTCAATCAAGTGCAGCATGACGCCTATGGCAGCGTCATTCTCGCCGCGATGCCGATGTTTTTCGATCGCCGCCTGCCGCGGCCCGGCGACGAAGGATTGTTTCATTTGCTGGAATCGCTCGGCCAGCGCGCCGCCGAAAGGGCCTTCCTGCCGGACGCCGGCATCTGGGAATATCGCGGCCGGCAACGCATCCACACCCACTCCGCGGCGATGTGCTGGGCCGGCTGTCAGCGGCTTGCCGCCATCGCCATGCGGATCGGACTCGAACCGCGCGCTAAATTCTGGAACGGCATCGCCGAGCCGATGCATGCGGAACTGGTGGAGCGGGCCTGGAACCAGAAGCGCGGCGCCTTTACCGCGGCATTCGGCTCCGACGACCTCGATGCCAGCGTGCTCCTTCTTGCCGATCTCGGCGTGGTCGAAGTCGACGACCCGCGCTTTGCCTCGACGGTCGCGGCGATGGAGCGCGAACTGGTGCGCGAAAAGCACGTGATGCGCTATGCCGCCGACGATTTCGGCATGCCGGTGACGGCGTTCCTGATCTGCCGTTTCTGGCTGATCGACGCCTTGTGGTCGCTCGGCCGGCGCGACGCGGCGCGCGACCTGTTCGCCGACGCGATGCAACACCGCAACCGCTACGGGCTGCTCTCCGAAGACGTTGATCCGCAGACCGGGGCGCTGTGGGGCAATTTCCCGCAGACCTATTCGATGGCCGGACTTATTCTTTCAGCGATGCGGCTGTCGCGCAGCTGGGAAGACCGCTACTGGCGCGGGTGACCGGCCTGCCTTTTGATTACGCCTCGGCGTCATTTGTTTCGGCCTGCCATGGCAACCAGCAAAGAAACATTCGCCGGATCGATCCCCGAAATCTACGACCGTTTGTTGGTTCCGCTCATATTCGAAGCCTATGCACGCGATCTCGTCTGGCGTCTCACAAAAGCCGGTCCAAGACATGTGCTCGAGACGGCCGCAGGAACCGGGGTGCTGACGCGGGCAATTGCATCCGCCCTTCCCGCAGATGCCCGCATGACGACAACCGATTTCAGCCAACCGATGCTCGACCACGCCCGGGCGCGCCAGGGCGCGGATAAACGAATCCAATGGCAACAGGCCGATGCAACGGCATTGCCTTTTGCCGATCAGAGTTTCGATGCGGTCGCCTGCCAGTTCGGCGCGATGTTCTTTCCCGATCGGATCAAGGGATTCAGTGAGGCGCGGCGCGTATTGAAATCGGGCCGCAGTTTCTTTTTCAACGTATGGGACAAAATCTCGGAAAACGACTTCGCCGACACCGTAACGCACGCGCTTGGCGCCGTCTTTCCAACCGACCCCCCGCTATTCTTTGTCCGCACGCCGCATGGCTATCATGACCAGAAGCAGATTCGCGCAGACCTGACGAAAGCTGGCTTCAAGGACATATCGATCGATGCGGTCGAGGCAAAAAGCCGGGCGCGTTCGCCGCTTGAGGCGGCAATTGCGTACTGCCAGGGCACGCCGTTACGCAACGAGATCGAATCGCGCAACGGCGTGCGCCTTGAGGATGCAACAAAGCGCGCTGCCGCCGCCTTGGCACAGCGATTTGGCGAAGGCGCCATCGAAGGCCGCATTCGCGCTTACGTCATCACCGCCGCGAGCTAGCCGATCTCCACACCGAAAGAGCGACCCTCGAGCCGATAAGGTATCTTATGGACAGGCGAAATCGTCCGTGGTGGCCTTTTGACCAAATCCAAAACTCGCGATTCCAGCTTGGCGCAGCTTGAGCCAAACGAGTGGCGACCGCTCGCGCGGCTCTGGCACCTGCATGCGCGGCTGTTTCTTTCCGCCGCATTCGGCGTTGCCGTTACGCTGATACTATTGGCCGTGCCCTGGCCGATGTCGGCCCGCGTCCTCATCGGCTGGGACAGCGGCGTCGCGCTCTATCTCGCGCTCGCTTATCGTGCCACCGCGCACGCGTCGGTCGCCAATATCCGCCGGCGGGCCGCCATCAACGATGAGGGCGCGATCGCGGTTCTGGTGCTGACGACGGCGGCGGCGCTGGCGGGCCTCGCCGCGGTCTTGGTCGAACTCGGCCGCACGCCGCAGGCTTACCGGATTGTGCTCGGCATCGGCACGATCCTGCTGTCCTGGACCTTCATGCACGCGATCTTCGCTTTGCATTACGCCCACCAATTCTACGGCGGGACCGGCAGCAAGCGGACCGGCGGCCTGATCTTTCCGGGCGACGAAGACCCCGATTATTGGGACTTTCTCTACTACGCGCTGGTCGTCGCCATGACCGCGCAGGTGTCGGACGTTCAGATCACCAATAAGAGTATCCGCCGATTGACGACGGTGCACGGCGTCATCTCCTTCTTCTTCAACGTCACCGTGCTGGCGCTCACCATCAATATCGTATCCACCCTGATGCAGTGATTGAAAGCGGTTGTTTTCGCCGCCGTAGAAAAGATCCAGTGAGACAAGGTGGAACCGGGCGCGAATTTTCTTCCCCGATACGCAGGTAGCACTTTCCGCAACCGCACACCGGCCAGACCCTCACCGTAACTCAGGATGGTCCCAACAAGTCGGGCGCTCCCCGGATATGCCCACGCGTTCCGGCCTTGATCGGGCCAATGTTTCACACCGGCCGTACGGCCGATCAGGTATATCGGCTCACACCGGATAACTGAACAACAGGCGGCATCGGATCATTGCGTGATCCGCAAGTGAAATTCATCGACCACTTTGGTGTAGCGCTCGAGGTCATCTTGCATGAACTTCGTGTATGCGGCGGTGCCGTTTTCAGCCAAATGAATTCCGAGCGTCTTCAGCCGCGCCGCGATCTCAGGCTCGCGGAGGACTTTTGCGACGGCCGATTGCAGCTTGGCGACGACCTCGGGAGCTACCCCGGCCGATGACTGCAAGCCCAGCACCGTTGCGACATCGAATCCCTTGTAACCGAGTTCATCGCAGGTCGGCACTTCGGGCAGCGATTCGTCACGCTGCAAGACGCTGATGCAGAGTCCGCGTAGCTTGCTGGTCTTGATAAGGGAAACAACGTTCGGAATTCCCGACCAGCCGGCATCGACCTCTCCGGTCAACAGCGCATTGACCAGCCCAGTGCCGCCGCGATAGGGCACATGAAGGAGCGTGATGCCGGCCTGTTTGGCGAAGATGATCATCGTCAGCTGATGAATCGAGCCGGTGCCCGCGGAGCCGAAGCTCATCGCACCCGGCTTCGACTTGGCGAGCGCGACAAATTCGGCGAGCGTGTTGGCCGGAATATCGGGCTTGATGACCAGGATCGTCGGCAAGCGCGCCAATGCGGTAATCGGCGTGAAATCCTTCAGCGTATAATTGGCGTCAGGATTCATGGCGATGCTGATGCCGAGCGAGCCGGAATCGTTGAGGCCGAGCGTGTAGCCATCGGGCCGCGCCGCCGCCGTCTGCTTCGCCGCGATCACGCCACCGACGCCCGGCACGTCTTCGACCACGAATGGATTGTTGAACATTTCGCTCAAGCGCGCCGAGAGGATCCGGGCG
>Ga0209465_10000151_pt1 | contig 32840 bp, 29 predicted proteins | sample PanSoiPlot1MoBio_FD_188321 | JGI IMG/M metagenome (GOLD analysis project Ga0209465, IMG submission 188321) | Tropical forest soil microbial communities from Panama analyzed to predict greenhouse gas emissions - Panama Soil Plot 1 MoBio (SPAdes)... | ecosystem: Environmental > Terrestrial > Soil...
CCGCAGCGGTGACGTCATTGCGATTCCCGAATCCGGTTCCCCAGCACACGTAAAGGAAAACGCGGTCGCCCTCGCACTGACATTGACACCGCAGGAGCTACAGACATTGGATGCAGCGCACCCGCGCCGCTAATATCCTTTATTAGCGTCGACATCACGCGGCTAAGTTCCGATGTCCGCTTTTGGGGGTAAAGCAGACATCAGAAGAACGCGCTGCAATGTCTGCTTTTGACCCAAAGCGGACATTATCATCAGTTCGTATAAATCATCAGTTCGTATAACGCTCTGTCTGCGGGACTTAGGAACGCTGAACTGTAGTAGGGAGCCCTGCGGTGATACTCTCAAGTTCGCTTTCCAAAGCCGCAATGCGGCGGCGAAGCTGCTCATCGCTGAGCTTCATAAGTGCACTTGCCGCCTTATCGGCAAGCTCTGCCAGCATCGAGCGTTCATCGTGACTGAGGGCGTTGCCGGTCGCATGCGGTCCATAGAGCGCCAGCCCTAAGCAACGCAACCGGTCGCCCACGGGAACTGCGAGGATCGGCCGCATTAACCCGTCGGGAAGGTCGTTGCGCGTGGCAGCGTCGTCGGCAACATCGTATGGCTGATGAGCGTGCGCACCTTCGAGCATGGGATCATCTAGATCAAGCGTTCGCGCCGCGTTATCCCAGGCATGGTCCCCGGCTGTACGTCGGAAGACACGATCCTGTTCGCGAAAAACACCAGCGGAGGTCAGCCCGAGGGCACCACGCACGCCTTGGACGAGCTGTCCTTCGATCTCACCATATTGCTTTGCCTTCAAAACAGCATCGCCGAGCTGTTCTCCCGCTTTTGCGACTGAACGATTGAAAAGCCAATCCAGGTAGTGAGCTGCAGAATCGTGAATCTTCGAGATCAAAAAAATAATGGCAGCTGCGATTGCAATCCAAGCCCAAGCGGGAAGTGTTATGTTTTTGCCGATCGCTTCGCGAATGTGATCAATGCTCTCGTGCAAGAAGAGCACTGGCAAACTTAGAAGTAAGCCAAGAATGGTCACGCGACGCAACGGAATACTTACCTTGACGACGTAGGGTCGACGCACAGCCTCGCTGACGAGGAGGCAAAGGACACCATTGACGAGATAAAGCAGACCCCACAATTGTTCGGGCGGCGAATAACCGGGCCAAAGATTGTTTAGAAGTGTCGTTGTTGTACCGGCGTCCGCGAACACAAGTGCGGGCAACCCGATTAGGCAGCCCCAGATTACCCAGCGAAGACGTTGATAATCTTGCGGCGGGAGCTCCTTTTGCCTGGCTAATAGTATCAGGAAAGCGCATGCAGCGACGACGATTCCACTCAACACACCAGCCCTAGTGATCGCCTCGGTGGGATAACCGAGTAGATTCGCATAGCTCAGCGTCAATAAACCCGCGAGCACGACCGCAATTAAGGGCAAAATCAGCTCAACCGGCCGCCAGCGCGATGTCGTTTCATCATTCGGCGCGCGCAGCGCAAACCAGATGAAGCCCGCTGAACCGATGCCCTGCGCTATGGCGCCCGCTATGTTTTGGGTCAGCAGAGCGATAGGTGAGTAGCGTTGCAAGAGCGCATAGTACTGAGCGGACTGGCCTGGATTGAACCAAATGACATAAAGGAAAAATCCCCAGGTCATAATCCCTGGTCTTGTCCAGACAAGCCATGCGGCTGCCAGAATCACGAGTATCGCTGCGACCTGATCAAGTAGCAAAACCGCGAGCACCCATCCGTCATACGGCCGTTGGTTGGCAATGATGTCGACTTCTCGCGCCGGTCGGCCCGGGGCCGGAGCCATTATGAGTTCGGCGCGCTGCTGATTAGCGACGAGGCGAAAGCCGCCTAACGCCGCCATCGCACTCGCGCATCGGAGGGTGCCGATGGGAATACAGCGCATCTGCGCAAGATCGAGCTTATCGCCGACACGTAGACCGGCCCGAAATGCCGGGGAGGCGGATTGCTCTACGAACGGCCCCTGCACGTCCGTGATGAGGCCGTCATTGTTCGCGTAAAAACCGAATGATCCCAACGGTTGATACATCCGGTAGAAATCCGGGACGACCATCGCGAGCGCCCAGAATGTGAGCGCGACAAGTAGAAACCGACCCGCAATTTGCTCATAACTGCGCATCCAATTGTCATTTTCTATGATTGGATGGAAGAAGCCAATGCCGAAGAGGACGTGTCGGTCGCGGAAGCGCAGCAGATAAAGCTTTTGAATCCGGTTTCCGCGCATCGGCTCAAAGGAAGCCGATCAAGATGACCCCGAGATAGAGACCAACGCCGAAAGCTGCATGCCCGGAAATGTTAATGATGCGGGTTACGCTCGGGTGCGGCGTCCTCGCCGCGAAGAATCCGAGTCCGAGCGCGGGTTGCATGACGAGCCACGGTGCAACGAGGAGCGCGGTGGCGAACACCAGTGCGGAGATGAGCGTCGGCCCCGAAGCGAACACCAGACGAGTTATTGCCAAGTAAAGAGCCGCGTAAGCAACGCCCACCACATAGTGAAAGCCCCACCCGACCGCGAGTTCGCCGCGAACTGAAGGCGTCGCAGCGATCGGCCGGTGCACGAACACGCCACGCGGCATCAATGCCACCCACCGACCGACCAATGCCCAATTAGCGGGGGGAGCGCCGACTATCTGCAGCATCCATAGCCAAAGATCGGTCGTTAGGGTTGCGATGATTCCGACAACCAGGGCTTCAATCGTTGCCTTCTCTAGACTGCCCCCGGAGGCTCCGATCATCGAAACCAACGCCATCGTTGTCCCTTCTGATCGCTCTCAAGGATTCTACCCCCGATCTGCGTCAATGCCGGCAAAATATGTGGGGACCGGCGGCTCCGTCACTGCCAGGGCCGTCGCTTTCGAGTTCCCCAGTGATCTAACCAGACATTCGTTTCGATCTATTCTAATAATTGCGCTTAGTGAGACATCAGCGTCGGCACCGTCATAGTACGCAGAATACTGCGTGTTACCCCTCCGAGAACGAACTCGCGTAGGCGGGAATGGCCGTAGCCGCCCATGACCATGAAATCTGCGTCCGTATCAGCGGCATGCGATAACAGCGCGTCTTCAACATCAAGTTCGCCGCGCACGACATGAGTGACTTCCACCTTGAGTCCGTGACGGGCGAGGTGACGACCCATATCGACGCCTTCGATGTCATCCTGCTTGCCGCGCTCACTGGTAACACTGACCACTCCGATGTTTCCCGCTCGCTTGAGAAACGGCATGGCGTCGGCGATGGCGCGCGTGGCTGGCCGACTTCCATCCCAACAGACCATGATGCGGTCGAGCTTGAGTGGCGCTGTCTGGACATACGGCACGATGATCATAGGCCGGCCTGACTCAAATAGAGTGCTTTCCAAAATCATCCCCTGGATGGGACTGCCGTCGGGTTCGACTTGGCCGACAATCGCAAGATCGAACCGCCGCGCAATACGACCGAACTGATCAGCGGCACTAGACATATTCGCGCGGAGTATTCGCTTTTCGGCGGAGATACCGGCTCTCGCCGTGGCAGCACCGAACCAATCGACAACCGTCTCGGCGGCAGCTTCATTGTCACGCTGCAGTGCCTCGATTTTTTCAATGGGAATGAGGGCCGTGCCTGCAGCCTGAAGATCCGGGAGAAAGGCAATTGCAATGCCGGTAATGTGCGCTTCAAGTTTGCTGGCAACGGAGATTGCGTAGTCTCCGACGATCTTGCCGCTCTTGCCGGCATTGAGATTGACGATGATGTCTTTGAACACGATCGCCTCCTGGTAGCGACCAAAGATAAGATCGACTTCGACCCTTGTGCGACTCCGAAGCGCACGACCAATTGATCCAGGTCAAGGCACTCGGAGCTAGGTTGTGATCTTTGGCTTGATGGGATCACGAGCTAGGCGGCCTTATCGGGGACGGTTGTGGCAGCAAGGTCCGCGGTGTGACTCACCTCCTTCGTCAGCATGACATGTTCGAGCCTTGTACCAGGCCTGGGCCGAAACACGCCTCGCTGCCGCTGGAATTCAGCAAATTTCGGCGAGGTGCCGATGTCCGCGCCGAAGCGGAGCATGTCGCCGTCGGAAAGATAGAGTATGCCGAACTGCGCCTCCCAGAGGCGCTTTGCGTTCGCGAGAATGGCCTTGAATACCGGCTGCAGCTCGCCTTGCGAGCTCGAGATGACCCCTAGCACCTCCGAGGTCGCGATCTGCTGCTTCAGCGCTTCGTGCAGCTCGCGGGTGAGGCGCACGTGATTGGAAACGGTCAGTCCGAGTGCCTTGGCGGTCTTGAGATTGATCACGAGGTCGAATTTCGTTCTGTAGAACAGGCAAATCAGCTGGCTTCGCCCCCTTTAGAATCTTCGCGACATAGATGCCGGTTTGTCGATAAATCTCGGTAATGCTGGGCGCATAGCTAACCAGGCCGCCGGCAACCACGTACTCACCGGGGTAGTACATCGTCGCGATCCGCAAACGATTTGCCAGCGCAACGATCTGGTCGCGGCGGCTGAGGAAAAACGAATCCGGCCCGCCCTGTGACGAGCTGCTGTTGAGAAATCCGATCACCGGATCGCCGCCTGCTGCGCACGCGCTAAGAGCGGCCAAGCAGCAGCGCCGCCGAGGAGTGTAATGAACTCGCGCTGCTTCATGGGCTTCCTCCCACTGAGGACCGACCCATGCGAAAGTGAGGCGACCAGAACCGGAGCCGAAAAGCTGGGAATGGAAAACGGTTCGGATATGTCGGACGTGCTTGCGGTGCGCGATACACTGTTTACGTACCGATGCTTAAGGACGAGCAAATCATCGGCGTCATCTGCATCTAGCGCCAGGAAGTCCGCCCGTTCACCGACAAGCAGATCGCGCTCGTACAGAATTTTGCCGCTCACGCTACACCATCTGATTGTCACGTTTAAGACGCTTTGAGCGCGTGCCAGCCTTGAGCCTCGATATTGTCGCATGGCTCACTGCGTAGTTTCGCGCGATGCCTGCGGCCAATCCGCTTTTGACCCAAAGCGGACATTGATAAGCCGCGTCGGCCGGTTCAATTACCGACTAATGTTCGCCGTCTTGATGATCGGCGCCCAGCGAGCAATCTCGTCTTTGACCAATATCCTGAGTGCTTCCTGGCCTCGCCTTGCTTTTTCCGGAATGTAACCACCCAGGTCAGAAAACCGCTTGCGAACATTTTGGTCATCTAACGCCTTGTCGAGGGCGTCGCTAAGCCTGTCCAGAATTGGTCGCGGTGTGCCCTTTGGGGCAAACAAGGCAAACCAGGGCATGGCCTTGAATTCGGGTAGTCCGGCTTCCGTGGTGGTTGGAATATTTGGCAGGGCGGGGCTGCGTTCGTCAGCCGCGATTGCATAGGCCTTAAGCGCCCCAGCGTGAACGTGGGAAGCAACGTCCACGATCGCACCGCAGGTGTAGTCAACTTGTCCGGCCAGCAGCGCACTCGTGGCTGGCCCACCACCGTTGAAGGGGACCAAAGTCGGCCTCACACCAAGGATGGAATTGAGCATTAGACCAAAGCTGTACAGAATGGATCCGACACCTGCATGCCCCATGTTCAGCTTCTCGGAATTTGCTTTCACGTACGCAATAAATTCTTCAAGGTTTCGTGGTGGAAAGTCTTTCCTGGCTACAATTAGGAGCGGGTTCTCCATAGTCAAACCGATCGGCTCGAAGTCGACATCCGGTTTGTAGGCGAGTTGGGGGTAGAGCCAGACTGAGACGGCGTGGGTTCCAATGTGGCCCATTTCAATCGTGTACCCGTCGGGAATGGCGCGCATGGCTCGGATAGAGCCCGTCGTGCCCCCAGCCCCCGGGAAATTCTCGACAACAAACTGCTGTCCGAGCGTGCGCGACATGTGCTCACCGGCCACGCGCGCAGAAACGTCGGTTCCTCCGCCGGGAGCAAACGGCACAATTATCGTAATCGGCCGCGTCGGATAGGCTTGCGCTTTCGCGATGCGTTGTGCTGCTGGCAGGACGGCAGCGCCCGCCATTAATTGCAGAAGTTGTCTACGAGCAGGTTTCATGGTGATGCTCCACGAGCTGAGCACCTTCCCAGACCCACTATTCAATCATATCGAATAACTGCCTAAATGTCTGCTGTTGGCGCGAAACCGTCATATGGCCGCGTTGCAATGGCAAGGAACAGCAAATGGCTGCTGCATTAGGTGCTGAAGTTGCGGACATCGATCTGTCTAAGCCATTGCCGCGGGGCCGACATCCGGGTTGGCAGGAGGAAGGTTGGAAAATTCCTGCAACCGTGGAGGGCTGTACTCATATAGCCCCGTTACGGTGCCGCTGGCGCGGGCGGGCGAGGGGCACAGCGGAAGCTAGGCAACTTGCCATGTCCGCTTTGGGTCAAAAACGGACATTTCGGAAAGTCTGGTCGATGTCCGCTTCACCCCCAAAAGCGGACATTCGTTGGTGCGGTTGTGATGTCCGCTTTGTGCCAATGGCGGACATCCGGCGGGCGTTTAGCCGCGATGGGTTTCCGTCAATCCCGACGGTGCCCCATCGATCGTCGTCCACCCGCCGTCCACCAAAAGAGCAGTGCCGGTGATGTAGCTTGCTGCGTCAGAAGCCAGGAACGACACTGCTGCTGCCACTTCGTCCGGCCGTGCCCATCGATTGAATACAGTGTGTGAGGCTAACTTACTCCAGATTTCCGGCCGTGCTTTGAGCGGCGCGACTAGTGCGGTGTCCACGATGCTGGGAACGATGGCGTTGACACGAACGCCGAACGGGCCGACTTCGGAAGCAAGGCCGCGCACCATCTGAATAATGCCAGCTTTGGTTGCGCCGTAGATCGCGAGGCCCGGCTCCAGTGTGGTGGCGCGGACCGACGAACTCGCGATAAGGCTGCCGCTGCGTTGGCGCACCATAATGCGGCCGAAAGCGCGCAGGAACAGGAATGTCCCACGCAAATTGAGGTCGACGACCCGGTCATACTCTTCGTCCGTATAATCCAGCATGAGTTTTCGGACGTGGACAGCGGGTGTGCTCACCGCAACGTCGAGCCGATTGTGTTTGCTATCGATCGTTGCTGCAAGAGCATGAATGGCCTCGGCGTCGCTGGCATCAACGACGTGAGATTCGGCACGGCCAGTCGCTGCTATTTCAGCAGCGGTATTTTCCACGCCCGCCTTATTCTTGTCGGCGCAAATCACCGTCGCACCGAGCGCTGCGAGTGACTCGGCGGCTGCCTTGCCAATACCGGATGCGGCACCAAGAACCAGCGCGACCTTGCCATCGAGGCGGAATCGATTCCGATAAGCCTCCAGCCGTTTCTCGATCCCAGCCATGCCGATTTTAACCGTTCCGACCCTGTTCGGCCATTTGCTGGAATTTCTTCACGTTATCACTGCCCGCATAAGCGGAGATCCGTTCATACGCAGGACCCATCAATGCGCGGAAAGGCGTTATGTTGGGTCGCGTTATCTGCATTCCGGCGGCTGCAATCTTTTTGATCTGATCTTCCTCCTGATCTGCGATCAGCTTGCGCATCAGGTCGCCGGCCGCAGCACTTTCTTCCCGGAAGATCGACTGTTGATCGGCGTCGAGCTTTGACCACGCCACTGCACTGACCGTATGAATCATGTTGTTGTAGATATGACGAGTGATCGCCAGATGCTTCTGCACTTCGTAGAACTTGTTGAAGTAAATCACCGCGATCGGATTTTCCTCGCCATCGACGACCTTCTGTGACAGGGCCAAATAGAGCTCCGGGAATGCGATGGCCTGTACCGTAGCACCAAGCGCCTCCATTGAAGCCTGAATTTGCAATTCAGGTGGTGTACGCAGCTTCAGGCCTTTGACATCGTCTGGCGTGTTAATCGCGCGAACAATATTAGTGACATTGCGGAAGCCGTATTCCCAGTTGCGCAACAGGACGAAGCCTTGCTTCTCGGCGAGTGGCGCGAGCCAAGCCATGGCCGGACCATCAAGTACGCGGAACGCATGCTGTGGGCTGTCCCAGATAAACGGCAGCATTACGGCTGCAAACGCGGTGTCGTATTTGTCCAACTGGCCTTGCGTCGGCAGCCCTATGTCGATGGTCCCGAGCTTGATCTGCTGCGCCTGTTCAGGTGGACCGCCCAAGGCGTTGTTCGGAAAAATGTTGATCTTGATCGCGCCGCCTGTTCGCTTTTCTACGTTGCTCGCAAACTGCTTGGCGGCGATGTTCGCCGGATGATCCTCTGCGGCGAAATGAGCGAAGCGCATCGTCAAGGGTGCGGCTTGCGATGATGTGTAGGGTGCGGAAACAGCAATGGTTGCGCCGGCCACCGTTGTCTGGAGAAGTTTCCTCCGATCCATCCAGCCTGGCATGGCATTCCTCCTGATCTTTTTTCAGACGCGAAAGCCAAAGTATTTCGGCAATCCCAGCGCGAACCACGGCAGAAATGCCACGAGCAAGAGGCCGGCCAGCACCACAATCAGATAAGGCAGCATCGCGCGCGACGCCTGTTCGATATCACAGCGCATAATAGCACAGCAGACGTAGAAGCCGACGCCGGCGAGCGGCATGAAGCCGCCTATGCCCATGGCGATAATCAGCACGAGCGCGTAATGCATTTCGCTTAGGCCCAGCTTACCCGCGATTGGAATTAAGAGTGGAGCAACGACGTTGAGTGACGGCAACCCTTCAAGCAGAACGCCGACGAGGATGAGCAGGATGATCGAGCCGAGTATGAAGATGTAGGTACTGCCGCCGATCGCATGCAGAACCTCGACAAGCCGTTGCGGCAAATATGCCACAGTCAGAGTCCACGAGAATCCGGATGCGGCGGCGAATATAAACAAAAGCACACCAGTTAGCGCCGCAGTGTCGAGTACGGTGCGTATGAGCACCCTGAGACTCATCTCGTGGTAGAGCCCCATCGCAAGCGTAAGCCCGTACAGCACCGCGAAAGCGGCAATTTCGGTCGGGGTAGCGATGCCAAGCAGAATGCCGCCGAGCAAGATTGCCGGCATCATCAGCGGAAGAACTGCGCCAAGCCCCGCGTCCACCATGGTCCGAAGCGGTGCGCGTGGCGTACGCGGGATGCCGGCCCGTCGGGCCCGCGCATAGATCAGAATCATCAGACAGAGCGCCATCACGGCGGCGGGCATCAGACCGCCGATAAACATGGCCCCAACAGAAACGCTAGTGATCGATCCGACGATCAGCATCGCGATACTTGGCGGCACCGTCTCGCCCATAATCGCCGAAGCGGCGAGAACTGCAGCGCCCTCGGCGGCGCCATGCCGCTCCCGCAATTGGTCACGCATGACAGTGCCGACGGCGGCAACGTCGGCCGGTTTTGAGCCGGATAAGCCGGACACCACGTACATGCTGGCGACCGTGACTTGAAGGAGTCCTCCGAGCCAATGGCCAACCAACGTGTGAATGAATCGCACAAGCCTCACGCTGATGCCGCCGCGCTCCATAATTAAACCGGCCAATATGAAGAACGGGATCGCAAGCAGAATGAAATTGCCGGTGCCGTTCACCATGGTTTGCGGCAGCACGACAAACGAGCCGGCGTCAGCTGCCCAAAGGTAAGTTGCGGTCGCAAGTAGCAGGACAAAACCGACGGGCACGCCCACCAAAATCGTTCCGAAAAACAGACTTAGCGTGACGAAAATGGCTGCATCGCCCGCAAGGTGAGGCAGCCAGAGATCTCGCGTGAGGAAGGCCACAGTCAGGATTGCGGCAAAAATGAACGCAACGCTCCACGACACGCTTGTGCTATGGCGCCGAAGATTGTCGAGCGCAAAGAGGGCAAGAAGCGCCATGCCTAGCGGAAGTGGCAACGCGATCAGCGCCGCGGGTAGTTGCAGGACCGGGGTTAACTCGCCCCAACTCGACGCAATGAACTGTAAGGAGGCGATGCTCGTAAGCGTAACAACGAATAGGACCACAATGTCGGAAAGAACCAGGCAGGCACGCTCGACTGGTGGCGCGACGAGATTGTGCAAGATCCGGACGAAAGCGTGCTCGCGACGGCGATAGGCGACTGCGCCACCAATGAAGGCCAGGATGGACAGCGACAAGCGGGCCGCTTCGTCGGCCCACAGGAAAGATCGGCGGAAATAGATACGATCAAAGACGTTGGCAAGCACAAGGACGAGCTCGGCTAGTAGCGCGACAATGACAATTGTCTCTGCAACGAATTCGACGGCACGCAAGATATTGAATGACGCTCGAGGTGTTTCGGCAGCTGGTGCCGGTGACACAGATTCCCCATTCCGAGTGCTTGCTAGGCCGGCAACATCGATAGACCTTTGCATTGGCGCCACCCCGATTCAGCCGCCAGTTGCGCGGCTCGTCGCCACAGCAATCCTATCGGGCGGCTTCTATCGCTGCCAGCAGGGTCTACGCCGTATCACGGGATGTAGCTTTTGGGTCAGAACGTACATCTCCAAGACAAGCACCAATGTCCGCTTTACTTCCGAAAGAACATTGATTGAGCCCGTCGGCATCCGCGCAATGTCCGCTTTACCCCCGAAAACGGACATTAAAGGCCGTATCGGCCCGCGGACACCTTCTGAGTCGCAGAAGGACGATTTAAAAGAGGCAATCCATGAAACTTCGCCGCCGCAAATTCCTGCATCTGGCAGCGGTCGCCGTTACGCTGCCGTCCGCCTCGCGCTACGTATTGGCGCAAGCCTATCCGACACGACCGGTTCGGATCATCGTCGGTTTCCCCGCTGGTGTTGCGCCCGACATCGTCGCGCGGGTCATCGGTCAAGCGCTTTCGGAGCGGCTCGGTCAGCAATTCATCGTCGAGAACCGGCCGGGCGCTGGCAGCAATATCGGCGCTGAAATCGTCGTTAGGGCGCCCCCCGACGGCTACGCGCTCCTCCTTGCCGTATCGTCAGGTGCGATCAACGCGACGCTCTACTCAAACCTCAGTTTCAATTTCATCCGTGACATTGCACCCGTTGCAATGATTGGCCTTGCCCCCTTTGTCATGGTGGTAAATCCTAAACTGCCGACCAGAACCGTTCCCGAATTCATCGCCTATGCCAAGGCCAATCCCGGCAAGATCAACATGGCGTCACAGGGTAACGGACTTGCGTCCCATCTCATGGGTGAAACTTTTCAAGATGATGGCCGGCGTAAACTTAGTTCACGTGCCGTACAGTGGTAGCTTTGCGGCTGATCTCCTCGGCGGGCAGGTACAAGTCGCCTTCGTTCCTATAACGAGTGTGATCGAATACATCAAAGACGCGCGGCTACGCCCGCTTGCTGTGACCACTGCGACACGGGTCGAGCTTTTGCCTGACGCCCCGACCATGGGTGAATTTCTATCTGGCTATGATGCGACTGGTTGGAATGGCATTGGCGCACCCAGAAGAACACCCTCGGCAATCATCGAAAAGCTCAACAAAGAGATCGACGCCATTGTATTAGATCCCGCCATGAAGGCGCGCCTTATCAGCTTGGGCATTGAGCCGCTGTCAATGACGCCCGCCGAATTCGGAAAACGTATTGCCGATGACACCGAAAAGTGGGCCAAGGTGATCAAGTTTGCAAAAATCAAGGCCGAATAATCATGTGACTTGTACCCAAGTTTGGATACTAACTATTTGTTTGAAATCTCTCGATCTCACCAACTGCGGCTAAGACTCTGATCAGGTTTTTAATTTTGTAGCCATCACTCGATCGAGGGAGGATTAAGTTCCCCTTTCTCTGGCGACCAATCGGCTTGGCATTACTGTAATCGAAACCCGATCTCAGCCGCCTTGTGAAAGAAACAAGCTCGGCATCACGCGCCTTCGTTCGGGTCATGATAGAGGTCGCCCAAGATTCCGGTTGATCCTGGCTTCGCCTTACCGAGATGATATCGACCGTCGCGGTCCCGGCTGAGACGGCCGGCTTGACGCAGTTCATCGAGTGCGCAGGCTACTTCGCGACCGTCTTGGCTGCCGACGGCTTCGACGATATCGGCGTAGAACAAAGGCGACGCCGTGAGCGCCTGCTCGACATTCTGATAACGTGCGGGGCCTTTAAATGCCCTAGCGGCGCTTCGGATCAGCGGAATCTGTCCGTCGCGGCCGAACGGTTTTGTACAATCGAAACCGGATTTCGCACCAGTACGACGGCCGTTCAACGAGGGGTCCATAGTCATTCCTAACATTCCCTGCAGGACGACGAGATCCTGATCGGCTTGAAAGCGTGTGCCGAGCGCCCATTCCACCTGTCGGTCGTCATGGATATCGATATCCTCGTCGAACACATACACATGTTTAAGCTGCATGATACCGCCGAACAGCGCGGCGATTGCCAAGCGCGCCTCGCCGAACACGTGTTGTCTAATTGTGACGCGCAGCGTATTGGCGCCGCCAGAGATCGCGCGCAAATAGACGGCGCGCGGCTCGCGCACGCACGTTTTGAGAATCCGCATTGCTTCCGCTTCGGTGCGTATCGCCGTGATGTTAGCGCTGTCGGTTTGATCGAGCACAAAGGCGGAGCCGTGCAGCAGCGTGTGATGCAGCACATCAGAGCGCATTGTGATCGCAGTGCAGTGAAATACCGGATCCATGTGTATCGCGCCGTAATAGCCCATATATTCGCCGAACGGCCCCTCCGGCTCGACGTAGCCGCGTTCATCGAGATAACCCTCCAGCGTCAGCTCGGAGTCCGCCGGCACGAGAATGTCATTCGTGAGGCTCTTGACGATTGGCGCCGGTTCGGCGCGGAATCTGGCAACAAAGCCAAGCTCATCGCCACCCTGTCGCGTCGTCGCCGCAAAGAAATCGAGGGGATGCGCCCCAACTGTGAATGTCACCGGCAGTTTTTGGCCGCGCTCTACACAAGCCGTGTAGATACGTTTGAGGTCGGACGGGGCGGTGACATTGGTGCCGGCTTCGTAACGGTTGCGCAAACTCAGTCTCCGGCAGCCGACGTTCCTCCGGCCAGTCGCCGGATCGATCGTGTAATCGATCGCGGAACTCAGATAGCAGCTGCCGTCGAATGCGTGCTGTGGGTGGAACGGCAACTTGGTAAGATCGACGTCCTTACCGATGATCTGAATCGCGTGCACCGGAGCCTCGGCAGACGGCACCTCGACCAGAGGCTGTTGGTTCGTCAGCCGTTTGAAATATTCTTCGTAGAGCTTGTCCTCGCTGGTCTCAAACGCAGCAGCGATGCGCTTGCGGCTGCCTGCCGTCTTGGCGACGAGTTCGACCCGCTCTGGCCCTGCATTCTTGAACAGTACGGCCTTGTGTGTGTATTCAATGATGGTGCTAAGTTCCGTCAGCGGTACTGGTTCGTCATGAACGTCCACCTCGCCGAGTTCGATCAGGCGGTCAACAAAACTGCGCAAACGGTATTTGTCAAAGTCCAGGGATGTGGTTGCGTGGAACATCGTTAAGGGCCACTCCCAAATGGTCATTTACTTTTCGACCTGCAAGACGTGCCGCAACTTGTGTGAAATGACATCATCCATGAGCGCGTGAGTCAATTGCAGCCAACCGCACTCACCAATTTCTAATAGAGGGAAGCGACTTTCATCGGCGTCCTAAGTCGACCGCCTATTGCGCGTCTCGGCAGATGAATTGACGGTGACGTCCCTCCTTGCCGTATGGATTGCCCGCCAGATTTTTTCTCGAGTCAATGGCATGTCAATCTGACTGACACCGAATTCAGCGAGCGCGTCGATCACCGCATTGGCGACGGCGCCTAGCGCGCCGGTGGTGCCGCCTTCCCCAGCGCCGCGCACGCCCAGCCGATTCGTCGGTGTCGGCACCTGGCTGATATCGGTGGTGAACGATGGCAAAAGATCGGCGCGCGGCATAACGTAGTCCATGAACGAACCGGACAATAGTTGTCCCTGCGCATCGTAGGCGCACAACTCCCACAGGGCTTGGCCGATTCCTTGAGCGGCGCCCCCGTGCGTCTGGCCGTCGACGATAAGGGGGTTGATGGCTCGGCCGACATCGTCGACCGCGGTATATCGAACTAGTTCGAGCGCGCCGGTCTCGCGATCGATTTCGACCTCGCAGACATGTGCACCGTACGGAAAACCAAGCTGCAGGATAGTTTCGTCGCAACTTGCCTCAAGTGGTCCGCACAAATTTTCCGGAATGCCTTTGCCGTTTGCCGCTGCTGCCGCCACTTCAAAAATTCCGATCGAACGATCAGTGCCTTGAACAGTATAGCGACCATCAGCGAATACGATGTCGTCTTCAGCGGTTTCGAGCATATGAGACGCGATTCTCTTGCCCTTCTCGATAATGGCATCAGTGGCTTTGCCCATGACGATGCCGGCGAACCGCATTGATCGGGCGGAGTGTGAGCCGCCACCCTCCTTGACGACGTCGGTGTCGTTTTCAAACACGTATACGTCGTCGAATGGTACGCCGAGCCACTCCGCCACGCACTGCGCAAATGTCGTCTCGTGGCCTTGTCCGCTGGAAAGGGTGCCGACCACGACATCAACCCTGCCATGGGACCGCACGTTGATGTCGGCGCGTTCCCGCGGATAGCCCAGCGTAGTCTCGAGATAACAGCAGAGTCCAATGCCGCGCAGCCGCTTGCGTTTGCGTGCTTCAACGCGCCGCCGCTTAATGCCTTTCCAATCGGCGAGTTCCATCGCGCGCTCCATCGCTGCGCGATATGTGCCGTTGTCGTAGGTGATGCCTTGCGCATTCTTGTAGGGAAAGTCCGACGGCGGAATAAGATTACGCCGTCTGAGCGCGACCCGGTCAAACCCGTGCTCAAGGGCCGCTTTGTCGATCAACCGCTCAATTACGTAAATCACTTCTGGCCGACCGGCGCTGCGGTAAGGGATTGTTGGGACCGTGTTCGAGAGCACGGCGCGCGCTCGCACATGCGATAATGGAATGCGATAGCCGGCGGTCACCAGCCCGACACCCTTCACTAGCGGAACGTAGGACCCCGAGTGAGCCCCGATGTTACTGAGATTAGAAGTGCGCAAGGCGAGAAAGCGGCCATCTAAATCGAGGGCGAGTTCCGCGCTGACTGTGAGATCGCGGCCCATATAGTCACTGAGGAACGCCTCGTGGCGCTCAGCTGTCCATTTGATTGGCCGTCCGACACGTTGGGAACCCCAGGCCACCAGCGCGAATTCGGGAAAGAAGCTATTGCGCGTGCCAAAGTTGCCGCCGATCTCTCGAGCGATGACGCGCACGGCCTCCTGCGGCACGCCGAGAATGTGTGCCAGTTCGCGCTTCTGACGCACGATACCGCCTGAACCGGCGTAGAGAGTGTAGCGTCCGCTCGTCGGGTCATAGATGCCGATGGCGGCGCGTGGCTCCATTGGCACACCGGTGACGCGATTGATCCACGTATCGAGCCGCGTCACGTGCGCAGCGTTTTCAAACACTCGGTCGACGGCGTCGTCGTCGCCGACTTCAGCGTCGATCACGACATTTTGGATATCGTCGTATAGCCGTGGCGCCTCGGGAGCGAGCGCGGCACTTGCGTCGGTCACGACTGGTAGCACGTCGTAATGAACGACGATACGTTCGGCAGCGTCCTTGGCCGCAGCAAGCGTCTCGGCGATAACGAAGGCGACAGCGGTGCCGACATGACGAACGCGGTCGGTGGGCAGGATGTGATGTGGCGCCACCGGTACGGGTGACCCGTCACGGTTATGGAGGACAATGTCCGGCGGCGCGCCGGGTGTAGCGAGATGGGGGATGGCCTTGAGCCCGTCGGCACATGCATCTTCGCCGGTCAGTACCGCAATCACGCCGGGCATTCCGCGCGCCGCGGTTGCGTCGATGCCGCGAATTAATGCATGCGCATGTGGGGCCCGCAGCGCGGTGGCATAAGCCTGTCCAGGAAAATTGAAGTCGTCACTGTAACAACCGTGGCCGGTAAGCAGGCGCAAGTCCTCCTTGCGACGTACCGAGTCCCCTATGACTACCTGCATGGATTATCAGTTCGAGAATAGGATCTGAGATATTCTCACAGCGCGGCTGACACGGCTAGACCCTGTTCGACACAAGATAGCGGCGCCCAGCGCCAGCTCCAGCTCCAGCTCCAGCTCCAGCTCCAGCTCCAGCACGTTGCCTCCGCCGAAACAAAACCTGTTACCATAGTGGCTAAGGCTGCATTGACACGCTTGCGCCCTTCAACGCGATCGGCGCGCATCGCCATCATCCACTCTTGCGAGGTTGGCGGGCCTTCGCAGGTCTTGCCCTCGCCGTACATACATCCGACGAAGGTGACGTACTTGTCGCTAGCCATTTGCTGCGCTCGTTTGATGGCGTTCTCGGTAACGCCGAGCCAGTTCGTCATCATCAGCAGGAGTGGCCATCCGCCGCTGCCTTTTCATTCCATATGAGCGCGCCTTTGCCCGTCACGCTGCCGGCCTGATAATCGATGCGCTCGATCGTCACATTAACCTCCCTGGGTTGCGTGCTGTTAGTTTGCGATCGCAGGTCGCTTCCAAATGGCGACCAAGCCCGTTCCGCTATCCGAAGTCGAACGGGTTTGCTCGGGCGACGCCTATATGCCCCGCGTCGTGTTCACGATTAGCGCGCAACGCCGGTGATTTTTGGCGGCTGATTGCATTTGGATTTGGAACGGGCGCCGATTTGTCAAATAATATACTGCTCCGGAATAAATCAACCGGAAGGCTGTCCACTGAAAAGGAGATCCTGCCGTGACCGTTCAGGCAATGGGCTATTTCTGGGTTGGCACTTCAAATCTCGATGACTGGAGCAGTTTGGCTGTCGGCCAGCTTGGGCTTCAGGCGGTTGATCGCGGCGGCAACATGCGTGCGTTCCGCATGGACGACCGAAAGCAGCGCCTGATCGTCGACGGCGGGTTGACCGATGGAGAGCGTTTTTTCGGCTGGGAGGTCGCGGACGCAACGGCGCTCGATGCGCTGGCAGCGCGGCTAGAAAAGGCCGGCGTCGCGGTGCGGCGGGAAACCACCGCCGTGGCGGACCAACGTTGCGCCGCTGAAGTGATTTCCTTCCGCGATCCGGCTGGTAATCGTGTGGAGGCGTTTCACGGTGGTCAGATCGCCGATGAACCGTTCCGGCCGGCACGGCATATAGGAGGCTTCCGTACCGGGACGCAGGGCATGGGACATGCCGTGCTGATAATGCCTGAAATCGACGCGGCCCTTACATTCTATCGGGACCTGCTGGGCTTCAGGATAACCGACTTCATGGGCCCGCCCGTGTCGCTGTACTTCATGCACGTCAACAGCCGACACCACAGCCTGGCCATTGCTCAAGGGCCACGCAACCGCATGCACCATCTGATGATGGAATTTTACTCTCTCGACGATGTTGGCCAGAGTTACGATATCGCGCAGCAGGAAAACCGTGTCGTGGTGAAGTTCGGCCGGCATCCGAACGATTTCATGACGTCATTCTACATGCGCACGCCGTCGGAATTCCTGATCGAGCATGGATGGGGTGGTCGCGAAGTCACCCCTGACTGGCATCCAACCGAGCTAAAATCTGCCGGCAGCTTTTGGGGGCACCAAGGACTATTCGAGTCGATCGGTGAACCACCGACGCCAGATGCGCCGCCACCCCCGCTAATGCCAGCTCCAGAGCCGAACCACGCACCGTTGCAGGTGATCGACGGCAATTACGAGCGCATGAGCGGCGTCTGTCCTTGGTGGGATGCGGTGAAACGGCGTTAGTAAAGCGAGTTGAATTTACACAGGTCGGACGCGCGAAGGGAGGACAGTGATGACGTCGTTGAGCGGTTTTGGCTCCTTGGCGGCGATCCCGGAGGAAAAGATCACCGACAAGATCACGCGCCGGGTACTGGCGGGCCAGAAGGGCATGATGTGGTGGAAGATAGGGGCCGGGACACATGTGGCCACACATTCACATCCGCACGAGCAACTCGTGTGGGTCGTCAAGGGCAGGATGGACTTCCGCATCGATAAGGAGCGCCGCGCGCTTGAAGCTAGCGGCATCGCGACGATCCTCGGCGGCGTCGAACACGAGGGCTATTGCCACGAGGACACCGAGGTGATCGCCGGCGTTTTCAATACTACGGTGAAGCCGGCCGCAGTCTTTCGCGCGCAAAAACGGACGGCGCGGCAGTGCGTCACAGAACGTGATTCCGTGCACCCGCCCTATTGGATTGCGCTATCCTGAAGCGTCGCGAAGAAACAGCGCCAATCGTCGCGGCTTTCGCGTGGCCAGCCAGGGAGGACGACATGCATGCTTTGAAAAGATGGCATTTTGCGCATTCGCTTGTCGCTACCGGCGCGGCGGCGGGATCATTGGCTTTGATGCTATGTGCAGCACAAGCACAGGACAAAGCTTCGGGCACCGCCACTTATGTCATGAAGGTTTCGACGCCGACTATCAATGACGTTCCCGATACCTATGCCCGCAATTTAGGGGCGGCCCTTGAGCGGGACTCGGGCGGTCGTATCAAGGTCGAAGTTTATCCGGCAAGCCAGCTCGGCTCGATCCCGCGGCAGATCGAGGGTACTCAATTTGGAGCGATTCAATGCGAAGTCGTTCCGCCAGAATTCATGGTCGGCCTCGATCAGCGTTTCGAGGTGCTCGCAGCGCCGGGTCTTGTGAGCTCGCTGGCGCAAGGACAGAACGTCGCCTACGACCCTGAGGTTCGCAAGTTGATGCTGGGTCTCGGTGCCGATAGAGGCTTGCACGGTGTCGGCTTGTTCATGGCTGAATCTGCAGTTGTCGTGACCAAGAATCCGATTCGCCGAATTGGCGATTTCAAGGGCAAAAAAATCAGAATTTTTGCATCGAAGTTTCAGAGTGAGGCGTTCGAGCGTCTTGGCGTGACTCCGGTAGCAATGACACTCGGCGACGTCCTGCCGGCGATCCAGCAAGGCACGATCGACGGCGCAATTAGCGGAATGGGACCCATCACGCACATGCACTTTGTCGACGCTGCAAAATACGTGACTATGACCAATCAACCCGCGATTTTCCTCATCGTCGAAGTCAATAAGAAATGGTACGACAGCTTGCCGAAAGATTTGCAGGAAATCGTGGAACGCGACGCCTTACAGGAATCGGTAGCGATCCGGCAGTTTGCGATTGACCACCGTAACAAGGCCGAGGCTGCGTATACGGCTAGTGGCGGCGAGGAGATCAAACTGCCGCCGGACGAGCTATCGTCATTCCTAAAAACGATTTCCAGCGTCGGGGGGGACGTCTCGAAATCAAACCCGCAGCTCGCGGCAGCTTATAAGGTTGTGACCGAGGCCGCAGCGCGCGCGCAGCAAGGCGGAAATAAATAGACGCAACCGCGCGCAGACTGGGAAAGTGTCGGCCGTGCGAAAAACACTGAGATTGGCGACGACACATGTGGCCGTAGTTCGCGCGATTTTCGCCGCGTTGGTGATCTTGCTTGCGCCGCGACCGTGTGCATTCGCCGCAGACGACAAACCCGCTGTGATGAAAATATCGCTCGCCACCTTCAACGACGCGTTGCACCAATTTGCCAAGGAGTATGCGGCTGCGGTTGAAAAGGATTCTGGTGGCCGCATCAAAGCCGAGATTTATCCTGGCAGCCAGTTGGGTTCGACCCAGAGGCAGGTGGAGGCCGTTCAGTTCGGCGCAATACAATGCATCGTCGTTCCGCCCGAGTTTCTGGCGGGCATCGATGAACGTTTCGAACTTTTGGCTGCCCCAGGTCTGGTGAACTCAATGGCCAATGGACAACGGGCGGCCGCCGATACTGCCCTCAAGCAGTTGATGCTCGGCCTTGGCACTGACAAAGGGCTACGTGGCGTGGGACTGTTCATGGCAACGCCATCGGCCATCGTCGCCATAAAACCAATTCGGCACCTCGATGACTTCAAAGGCAAAAAGATTCGAATTTTTCCCTCCCAATTCCAGAGAGAAGCACTGCTGCGCCTCGGGGCGACGCCAAAGCCGATGACGTTAGGCGAAGTCTTGCCGGCGCTCCAGGACAATGTTCTCGACGCTGCCGTTGCTGCTACAACAGTCTTCGCCACCATGCATTACCAGGACGCCGCAAAATTTGTTACCGAGACAGGCCAGCCGGCCATCTTCGGAATCACTGAGCTCAGTAAGAAATGGTACGATAAATTGCCCGCGGATCTTCGGCAGATCGTCGACAGAGCGGCGAGCGCGGAGTCAGTGAGAATCAATCCATGGGTGATCGAATTCAATGCTAAGGCGCGCCAGGACTGGGTTTCTGGAGGCGGCGCATTGATTAGCCTGCCGCCCGAGGAGCAATCGTCAATGATCAATGCGCTGGCAAGCGTTGGTGACGATATTTCCGCGCTAAAGCCGCAACTTCATGCAGCATATCAAGTTGTCACTGAGGCAATGCAACGAAACCGTTAATGTGCTTGGCGGCAGTGATAGATCATATCACAACAGGCGTTCGCCGGCTTCTTGCCGTTACCCGTGCGGCGGCGGCGCTCTTTCTGATCACGAGCGTTGCGATCAATTTTGTAAATATCGTCGGCCGTTACTTCTTCAGCGTTTCGATCCCGTGGGCTGAGGAGATCATGCTGTTCTTAATGGTCGGCTGCGTATTCACAGGCTGCTGCGCCGTGGCTTGGGAAGGCCGCCAAATCCGAATGGATGTCGTGGTGGTGATATTGCCGCCGCGGCTGCGCGAATTCATCAACGTCCTGTCAGAACTCGTGATGATCGCGGCTGCTGCCGCGGTGACGGCATTCACCTGGCCGGTCATCACACAGCTCGCGGCATTCGATCAGCGCAGCCAAGCGGCGGACTTCCCGCTCTACATTCCGCAGGCAATGGTTCCGATCGGCTACAGTTTGATGGGACTAATGGTCGCGATGCGTCTTCTTGTGCGATCACAGCGCGGTTCTCGGAACCGCGCCGAGGGATCGCATTAGGGAGCTCGCGGCCATGGCCTATCTAGTTTTCTTCGGTCTGCCGGTAGCGCTTCTTATCCTTGGCTTTCCAATATTTCTCATTCTGCTCGTCACCTCGATCATCGCGGTTCTCACTGTTTCCGATGTACCAACCGAGGTTATCCAAACGTACATGTTCGGTAGTTTGGACAACTTTCCACTACTTGCCGTGCCATTTTTCGTGCTCGCCGGCGAAATCATGGCACAAGGTGGAATCGCGCGGCGGATTATTGCGATGGTGATGGCAATGGTTGGCGGCGTTCGCGGCTCGCTTGCCGTGACTACGGTGGCAGCCTCTGAACTGTTCGGCGCAATGTCGCATACTGCAGTCGGTACCGTGGTCGCAATGGGCCGAATGATTTATCCGGAGCTCAAAGCGGGCGGCTACAATGAGCGTTTCGCGGTCGGGTTGATCGCTTCTTCCGGCGCTATCGCAGTGGTGATCCCGCCGTCGATCGCGATGATCCTGTATGCCGTGTCCGCGGAACAATCCGCTGTTCTTCTGTTCACGGCGGGTATTCTGCCCAGCATTCTGATCGGAATCATCGATGCCACCTTCGTCATGAGCTATGCGAAGCTCAAACGCGTACCGCTCGCGACCAGCGTGCATTGGGAGACAGTCTGGAAAACCACCAAGGAGGCCAGCTGGTCGATCGGCTCGCTGGCCGTAATATTCGGTGGTATCTACGGGGGTGTTTTCACGCCTACGGAAGCTGCCGGCGTCGCGGTGATCTATTCGTTATTCGTGACCGTGGTCATCTACCGCGAGGTTGATCTCGCTGGGTTCTGGCGTATCCTGCTGGCTTCCGCTTATCTCATCTCGCAAATCCTTCTCATCGTGACCTCTGCGGGAATTTATTCGTGGTTGCTGACGACCAGTGGAATACCGCAACAGGTCGTCGAAGCGATCAATGCACTGCACATGCCGAAGTGGGAGTTGCTGCTTAGTCTTAATGTCGGCCTTTTACTCGCGGGCAGCTTCCTTGAACCCCCGGCAGCGATCCTGATCTTGACGCCATTGCTCTTGCCCATCGTTCGCGATGTTGGGGTAAACCCTATTCATTTCGGCATCATCGTCGCTGTCAATCTGAGTCTCGGTATGTATACTCCGCCGTTCGGCTTGAACCTGTTCTCGTCTCAGGCGATCTTCGATGCGCCACTGAGCCGAATCTACCTAGGAGTGTTACCATTTTTGCTGCTGAATTTCTTGGCGCTGATGATCATTACCTACGTGCCAGCGATTTCGATGGTGCTGTTGCAGCATTGACTCGATTTCACACCGCAAAGATCGCGTCGTAAACCTCCGCTTTACCCCAAAAATAGACATTCGCCGCTGCGATTCGGATGTTCGTTAGTACCAAGAACAAACATTCCGAGGACAAGCACTGAGGTCCGCTTTACCCCTCAAAGTAGACGTCGGCCCGTCAGGTCTCTGGCAATCTAAGCCAAAATCTCAAGCATTAGTGGTTTCAGTCGGAAGTTGTTGCAGGGGTTAAAAAGGATCGGACAGTTTGATATGGCGACGATTTGGGGCATTAACGCACGCAATATCATGTAGTCGCCCGGCTTGCCCTTTGGCGGCCTGATTTCCCAAACGCCGTTGGCGTCATAGGTGACAGTCATGAAGACATTAAAGCAGGCATCAATATTGAAATTCCAGCGATCCATTCCATAACCGCTGATGGCGGCTTCAAGATTTGACTGGCAGTTCGGCGCGCCGACCCCTTTGGCTCCGTAGCGGGCGATGTTCAAGTGCTCGCTGCAATATCCGCCGCCGCAATAGTTCTCGCCGGTCAGATCCTCCTCGATCCGCCACATCGCCCGCGTGAGGTTTGTGTAGAGGGTCTGTGGCGCCGTCAATTTCCAACTCAGATTGACAGCTCGACTCGAATGCATTGACAGCAATTCGCGAACATCGTCGCGATTGAAGGAAATCAGGTCCGCTACCTGCTCGCCCTCCGGCTGGGTGAGCTGAAAGCGCTGGCCGGTTTCGATCTCGAAACTGATGTTCCCGGCCGGCGCCAGCGTCACGGGGACACCGGGCTGCAGCACGGCTGTTGTTTTGCTCATGCGGGAAGCGGTTGTCCTTTGGTTTGTGGAAGAAAAGGCAAAACGATTAGCCCAACGACACAAATGCTTCCAAGGACCGTTGCCACGGGGCCGTAACCGCTGAAGAAGCCGATCAGGGTGAAGTTGGCCGCATTTCGGTTCGGTACCTTTATATCATTTTCCCTGCGCTCTCGCTTTCGACCAAAGAATCCGACGATGCTGGCGCGACCATCTTAAATGGGATTATAATCTCGGCAAAGAGACCAAAAAAAGAAAGCCAAAAAAATGGCAAGCGCACGACGCGCCGCGTGGAGGACGTGCCCATGTTCCTGCGAAATTATTGGTACGTCGCAGCGACCGATACGGAGATCAGCCGCAAACCAGTGGGTCGCATGATCTTGGGCGACCCGATCGTTCTGTTTCGGGCCGAAGACGGAACTCCGGTGGCCTTCGAGGACCGCTGCCCCCATCGCCATCTGCCGCTGTCGATGGGCAAGCTTGTGGGCGATACGCTGCAATGCCTCTATCACGGATTGCGCTTTGCGCGCGATGGCCATTGCGTTTATATCCCAGGGCAGGAGCAAATTCCTCAAGGAGCGAAGGTAAGATGCTATCCGGTGGTCGAACGCTATCACTGGATTTGGATCTGGATGGGCGACCCGGCGCTCGCCGATCCCGCTGCGATTACGGATTTCCATTGGCTTGACGATCCGAATTGGGGAGCCAAAGGCGACTATCTCCATGTCGACGCGAACTGGCAGCTTGTCGTCGATAATTTGCTCGATCTGACGCACCTTGCTTTCGTTCACGACACCACCATCGGCAATCTGGCGCTCGCCGAGCATGCCAGGGTGAAAGTCGCCCGCACGCCGGACGGAGTTGCCGTCACCCGCTGGATCATCAATCAGGAGCCGCCACCGACCTTTAAGAAGGTCGGTGGTTTCCGAGGAAATGTTGACCGCTGGCAAATCATCGACTTCACGCCGCCCGCCTTTCTGCGGCTCGACGTAGGCGCAACGCCGACGGGCACGGGCGCTCCGGAGGGTGTGCGAGTTGGCGGCATCAATATGCGAAACCTCAATGCGATCACGCCGGAGACAGAGATCACATCGCATTATTTCTGGGGCCAGGCACACGATTTCGATGTCAAGAATCCCCAAACAACCAACAAAATATTTGAACAAATACAAACGGCGTTCCTTCAAGACGTAGCGGTGTTTTCCGCGCAGCAGCGCAACTTAAATCTTATCCGAAATCCGCCGCAGATCGATATTGCCGCCGATGCCGGCGCCATCCAGGCTCGCCGTATCCTGGCGCGGCTCTATGGTGAAGAACAAGCCTCCGCGCGGGGCGCAGCCGCGGAATGATCGTCTAGAGCGCAGCTTTGCTTCGCACAAAAGCATTTGCTAGTTGGGAGGACTGACATGCGCTGGGAAACTGACATGCGTCTGATGAAGCGTAGAGTCCATGCGCGAGTGGCTGCCATCAGCGCGTTCATCTTCGCGCTAGCGCTTACTTCCAGCGCAGCGCGAGCCGAAGATAAGACCTATGTCATGAAGCTCGGCATCGCCACGATTAATGATGCGCAGCATGAATGGTGCAAGCGGTTCGTAGCGATGGTTGAGAAAGATTCCGGCGGCCGGATAAAGGGAGAAATTTATCCGGCGAGTCAATTGGGACCGATACCGCGTCAGATCGAGGGCGTGCAGTTCGGTGCGATTCAAGGCTATGTTGGGCCGCCCGAATTTTTGGTCGGCGTCGACGATCGTTATCAGGTACTCTCGGCTCCCGGCCTCGTCACCGACATGGCGCATGGAATCCGGGTTGCGAGCGATGCGGAACTGCAAAAGATGATGTTCACCTTGGGTGTGAGCAAAGGCATCCACGGCGTTGCGCTGTTTGTGTCCCAGCCCTCTTCGATTGTATCGCGTAATCCAATCCGGCACCTATCCGACATTAGGGGCAAGAAGCTGCGTGTCCTTGCGGCCGAGATGCAACAGGAAATGCTTAAGCGGTTAGGTGCGTCGCCTATTGCGATGACGCTCGCTGATGTGTTGCCGGCGATTCAGCAAGGCGCGATCGACGGTGCGGTGTTGGCTCTGACGGTTGATACAACAATGCGTTATTACGATGCAGCGAAATATATCGCCGAGACCAATCAGCCGTTCATATTCTCGATGTCTTTTCTCAGCAAGAAATGGTTCGACGCGCTACCCGCGGACCTGCAGACGATCCTCGATAGGGACGCGGGCAAGGCCGCGGCTGAGGTCAACCCCTGGGAAGCGGATTTCTATATCAAAGAGGCTCAGATTTGGTCGGAGCACGGGGAAATCATTAAGCTGCCGGCGAAGGAACAGGCCGAGATGATGAACAGCCTAGAATCGGTCGGCCAAGACGTAGCAAAGCGCAAACTCGAGCTTGAAAACGCATACAACGTATTCGCTGCACTGGCAAAACGGACGAAATAGACGGGTTGGCGACATTAACGGCGCGTGGATAGCCATCGATCCGCGGGTCGCCGACCTCGTGCAAGCCAGCAAGCTAGGTGGCCGGACGGTTAATCTTGTTTCAGCGCTTGGAGCGCGTCTCGGCGAGCGCTCGATCACGCTGGCTGGCGCGGTGTGCGCGTTGCACCGCAAGCGAAAGTCAGTTGAACAAATCGAGTGGCGTGCAACGTGATAAATGGAATCGAATTACAATCCGTGCACCAACGCTCACGTCGCAAATGACGTCTGATGTGCTTTGGCCGCGCGCAGCGCTGCCACGATCCGGTTCGGTGTGAGTGGCGTTTCAGCGAAATGCACCTTGAACGGCGCCAGCGCGTCTTCGATCGCCGCGATGATTGCCGCCGGCGCCGGTATCGTTCCGCCCTCGCCGGCGCCCTTGACGCCGAGCGGATTGAGCGGGCTGACAGTCTCGATATGGACGATGGTGCACATCGGCACGTCAGTCGCTAATGGCAGCAGGTAATCGGCGAACGTCGTCGTGAGCGGCTGCGCGTTCTCGTCGTATTGCATCCATTCGAGCAAAGCATTGCCAATGCCGTGAGCGACGCCGCCTTGCACCTGCCCATCGACGATAAGCGGATTGATTATGCGGCCACTGTCGTGTGCGACGGTATAGTTCAAGATTTTCACGCCGCCGGTCATGTGATCGACTTCGACCTCGGCGACATGCGTGCCGGAGCAATAGGCGGCCTGCGACGGTGTGTAATAGGCGGTGTGCTCGAGCCCAACCGCCTGTCCAGTCGGCAGCGACACGCCAGGTATGCCCTGCGCTAGTCGCGCCAGCTCGCCAAACGGAATTGTTGGCTTATTTCCGATCATCGCGACCGCGTAGCCGTCATCGAGATTAACATCGCTTTCGCTCACGCCAAGCGCGCGCGCCGCGAGCGCAATGAGCTGCGTGCGGACGGCTTGACCGGCAATTACCGCCGAGCAGCCCGCGTTCACTGCTTGGCGGGCGCCAAAGGCACCAACGCCATGGGCGATGGCCGCTGTGTCGCCGATCGTCATCGCTACGTCCTCGATGCGGCAGCCGACCTGTTCGGCGACGATCTGCGCCAGCGTAGTGCGCGTGCCCTGGCCCTGGCTGGTGGCGCCAGTGGCGACTGCGACTTTACCGCTCGGCAATACTCGCACAGTCACGCCCTCAAACGGACCGAGACCGGTCCCCTCAACGTAATTGGCAAGCCCAATGCCGATGAACCTCCCTTTATCGAGCGCCACTCGCTGCCGCTCCCGAAATGATTCGTAACCGGCAAGCTCCAAGGCCCTTTGCTGCGCTTTCGGATAATCGCCGCTGTCGTAGACTAGCGGCTTTCCGTCACGAAACAGCAGGCCGACCTCGTAGGGCATTTGCTCGGGCCTGATGAAATTGCGGCGGCGTACCTCCGCGCGATCAAGCCGCAGTTCCCGCGCCACGCGGTCAAGCAAACGTTCCATCGCGAACACCGCCTGCGGCCGGCCAGCACCGCGCACCACCGTCGTCGGCACTTTGTTGGTGAGAACGACAACGGTTTCGAGATGGTACGCGGGAATCACGTAGGGACCGGGCACCGTCACCGCGGCGATATAGGGCATTATGATTCCCCACGGCACGAACGCGCCGCTGTCATGCAACACGCGGCCTCGGACGCCGAGGATTTTGCCGTCGGCGTCGACAGCGATCGTCATAGTCCAATATTGATCGCGCTCCTGTGTCGCACAGAGGAAGTTCTCGTGCCGATCCTCGATCCATTTCACTGGCCGGCCGAGTTTCAGGGTCACCGCCGGAATCACCGCCTCCTCTGGATAGAAAATCGCCTTTGGGCCGAAGCCGCCGCCGACATCGGGCGCGATCATGCGGATCGATTCGATCTCGCGTTCAAGAAGATCGGCGAGTATGCGACGGCCAATATGCGGCGTCTGCGTGCTGGACCACACCGTTAGCACATCAGCAACAGGATCGAGGCTCGCGAGCACGGCGCGGGTCTCGAGCGCCATCCCGCCGCCACGGTGTTGCCAGATCACTTCATCAAAAACGTGCACGGCGTCGGTAAAGGCTGCATCGACGTCGCCATAGGCCGACGCAAATTTCGCGACAACGTTGGAGTCAAGGTCGCTGTGGGCGCGCGCAGCGCCCTCTTTGATCGCATCGCGGTAGTCGCCGACGGCGTCAAGTAGGTCGTAATTGACGATGAGCAGAGCCGCCGCATCCTCGGCAATGTAGCGAGTATCGGCAATCACCACGGCGACCGGCTGGCCAACATAATGAACTTCGTCTCGCGCCAATACCGTTTGCGTGCGTGCCACGGTTATTGCTGGATTTGGCAGCAACATTGGCATCGGCTCGCTGCGCATCGGTTCGGGCAGGTCATCGGCGGTCAGGACAGTGTGGACGCCAGGAATGCCCATCGCTGGTTTGATATCGATGCCACGAAGCCTAGCGTGGGCGTGCGGCGAACGGACAAAACAGGCGTGCAACACGCCCGGCAGCTTCACGTCAGCGACGAAGCGTCCGCGACCGACAAGTAGGGCCGGGTCTTCAAGCCGTCGCACGCGTGCGCCAAAAAGTTTTGCGCCCATCGTTCAACTCCGCAAGCATCGCTGTTGTCACTGAGGCTTGGTCGGATGCCTTTTTGAAAAAGACCACATAGTAAAGTTTTTTCTTAGCCGTTTCGGCGACATACCGCAGCGCCACTCATCAATACGATGAATTCCCGTCGCGGGGCCGCCCGCTAACCGGGGACCGTACCCTATCAGATCAGCGAGTGACCTTTGTGCATCGCAACAAATTTAAATCGTCGATATGCAGGCCGAGCGCTTTTGCAGTTTTCAGATTGATCAGCAATTCAATTTTAGTTGGAAACTCCACCGGTATGTTGGCTACCTGCTCGCCCTTAAGAATCTTATCGACCAGGGCTACGATGCGGTCCCAATTTGCCACTAAATTGATCCCGTAACTTATTAGTCCGCCAGCTTCCACAAACTCGCGAAATCCGTAAATCCCCGGAAGCTGAGGGCTTCGAGGTTCGTGAGCGGGCTCAGGATTGCTGCCGTGCAAACTGACGCCTGGCAATGGACCAAGCCGGGCGGAAACGTCAGCCCACCATCCATCATGAGCTGGTGCTTCCCGCTCGCTTCCCAGACGAAAATCCCGGGGAGCGCGTTATTACAACGTGCTGAGAGGATTACGTAATTCTGTATGTGACGGTTGTTTCGCGGCTATTCTCCCGAAAGCGGACATCGATGTGCAAGTGACATGTCCGCTTTGTGCCTATCGCCTTAGTTGATAGCAGCCGGCGTAGCCCCTTTCGCTGGCGAATTGCGTTGTCTAAATCTTTGGCGGATTACTCTTGCGCCATCGTTCGGAGTAGTTCCCGTTGGCCCCACCATCAAATCTCGCTCAGGAAACCGATTCGATCCTGCAGCACCTTGGCGTCGATCGCCGCGTGTATCAGCAAGGCACTCGGATCGCGCGTTCGCCGGCGACCGGCGTAACGATTGCAAATGTGCAGGGCTCCGACACTACAGCGATTGGCAATGCCATTGATGGCGCGGCCCAGGCCTTTCAGACATGGCGCTTGGTTCCGGCGCCGCGCCGAGGCGAACTCGTTCGACTCTTAGGCGAGGAGTTGCGCTCCGCCAAGGACGAGCTGGGCCGTTTGGTGATGATAGAGGCTGGCAAGGTCGCTTCTGAAGGCCGCGGCGAAGTGCAAGAAATGATCGATATCTGCGATTTCGCGGTCGGTATTTCTCGTCAACTCTATGGCCTGACCATTGCCAGCGAGCGCCCTGCGCATCGCATGATGGAGCAATGGCATCCCTTAGGTCCAATTGGGGTGATCACCACATTCAATTTTCCGGTGGCAGTGTGGGCCTGGAATGCAGCATTGGCACTTGTCTGCGGCGATACCGTTATTTGGAAGCCCTCTGAGAAAACGCCACTGACTGCGCTCGCCGTTCAGGCATTGGTGATGCGCGCCGTCAAAAAGTTTGGCGACGCTCCACCAGGGTTGTCCGCGGTACTCATCGGCGACCGCGACGCCGCAACCAGGCTGACCGACGATCCACGCGTGCCGCTCGTATCGGCGACTGGATCAACCGGCATGGGGCGCACCGTCGGCCCGCGGTTGGCGCAACGCTTCGCGCGGGCGATTCTCGAGCTCGGCGGCAACAATGCGGCTGTGGTCTGTCCCTCAGCCGACCTCGAATTGGCGCTGCGCGCGATTGCCTTTGCCGCTATCGGCACCGCCGGCCAACGCTGCACCACGCTTCGCCGGCTATTCATACATCGCAAAGTGTACGCAGCACTCGTTGAGCGGTTGGAGCAAGTGTATGCGACAGCGCACGTTGGCAATCCGCTCGAGGACGGTTCTGTCCTAATCGGACCGCTGATCGATGAGGCGGCTTTTACCGCGATGCAAGCGACATTGTCGGAGGTGCGTGCGCTAGGCGGGAAAATCATCGGCGGCGAGCGCTGCCATGCCGACCGCTATCCGGCAGCCTATTACGTGCGGCCGGCCTTGATCGAGATGGCAAGGCAAACTGGGCCCGTTTTGCGCGAAACTTTCGCGCCTCTGCTTTACGTGATGGCTTATACCGACTTCGACGAGGTGATCGAACTGCACAACGGCGTACCCCAAGGCCTCGCCTCGTCAATCTTTTCCAACGATGTGCGTGAGGTCGAGCGTTTTCTGTCGGCGGCGGGATCGGATTGCGGGATTGTCAACGTCAATATTGGCCCGTCAGGCGCCGAGATTGGCGGCGCTTTTGGCGGCGAGAAGGAAACGGGCGGCGGCCGCGAAGCCGGCTCGGACGTCTGGAAATGCTATATGCGCCGCGTCACCAGCACTATCAATTTCGGCAGAGAACTTCCGCTCGCCCAAGGCGTCCGTTTCGACATAGGCTAAAGTGGAATGCCGATGCAGCAAGCCATTGCGCTTCACTGTGCGACGAGCGGCTCGGCAATATCTTCAACAACCTCGCCGAGCACTTGCTCAATTCGATCGACCGCCCAATCGATTTCCGATTTCTTGATAATGAACGGTGGCGCCAAGCGAATGGTGTTCCTGTGAGTTGCCTTGGTGAGGATTCCGACCTGCAGCAGCCGCTCGACGACGACACTGGCCTGGATCTTCGTTGCGTCGAGTTCTATGCCGGCAAACAGTCCGCGGCCGCGCACTTCCCGCACGAGAGGATTTTTGATTCCAGTAAGCCGCGACAGCAAGTGAGGACCGAGCGCGGCAACCCTCTCCACGAATCGTTCCTCTATAAGTGTGTCGAGCGCAGCAAGTCCGACCGCGGCGGCAATTGGGTTGCCGCCGAACGTACTGCCGTGGTCGCCCGGCTCGAAGACATCCATGACCTCGCGGCGGGCGAGGAAGAGCGACACTGGAATGAGCCCGCCGCCCAGCGCCTTGCCGAGAGTGACGCCGTCAGGCCTCACCCCGTCGTGCTCGCAAGCGAGCAAACGGCCGGTGCGGCCAAGCCCGGTCTGGATTTCGTCGCAGATTAGAAGCACGTTGTGGGCACGGCAGATCCGCGCGACTTTCGCTAGGTAACCGGCCGGCGGCACGTTGATTCCACCTTCGCCCTGGATTGGCTCGATCAAAAATGCGGCTGTGCAGGGGGTAATAGCTGCTTCGAGCGCGGCGGCATCGCCAAAAGGCACAAGCTTGAATCCGGCCGGAAACGGACCAAAGCCATCGCGGTTTTGCGGCACGGACGAGAAGCCCACAATGGCGATAGTACGCCCGTGGAAATTGCCTTCCGCCGCCATGATCTCGGCGCGTTCGGCCGGCACGCGCTTGACCTTATAGGCCCATTTGCGCGCTGCCTTGAGCGCGGTCTCGACCGCCTCGGCCCCGCCATTGGCCGGCAGTGCGGCGTCCATACCTGTCAGTTCGCACGCGCGCTTAAGAAACGGTCCGAGCCGATCGGTGAAATAAGCCCGAGACGTGATGTCCAGCCGCCGCGCCTGCCGCGTCATCGCTTCCACCAAGCGCGGGTGGCAGTGTCCGAAACTGACGGCCGAGTAGGCGCCCATCATGTCGAGATAGCGGCGACCGTCCTCATCCCAGACATGCACGCCCTCACCGCGCACGAGCGTGACGGGCAGCGGCTTGTAATTGGCCGCGCCATAACGGGATTCGAAGCTCCTCAGCTCGCCCATTGCAGCCTCTCCTCGCTGACCATCGCGACGGTCAGATCGGCGAATTTCGCGATTCGAGCGTTCAGAGAACACCTCTATTGGGACCAAAATTGTGACGAATGCTCCGGAGAGCACGCCAACGCCGGAAAAAGGCCGCTACAAAAAATTGCGAACACAGAAGGGGTCTCTTTTTGCGTTTTCAAAGCTGGGGCTAGGGGGCGTGGGGTAGGTCTATATGCCGTTTTTCCCGATCGCCGGCCATTTCGCTTTTGTTTTTCCACGCGGCGCAGGAATGTCCGCTTTTGGGGGTAAAGCGGACATCGCGCAAACCTCCAGGAATGTCCGCGTATGACCCAAAGCGAATCAGGATAGCGCTCGCCCGGAATACCCCGTCGGGCACCCGGACTTCTGTGGGTCCCCACAGTGGGCCCGCAGTTCAGCGGCTATGCGTTTGCCTCGCCTGTGGAATGGATCCGGTCTTCCGGGGTTTAAGTGCTCTGGGCGGGTCATAGGGTAACTCGATTTTTACGAGGAGACCACGATGAAAAAGCTAAAGCCATCCGTCGTTGCCGTATTGGTATTTGGTGCTGCCTCAGGCGCGGGTGCGCAGCAGCCGTCGCCACCACAACCGCCGCAATCGCCGAACATGACATTCTTTGTAACCAGCACCGGGCCCGGCAAGGGCGCCGACCTTGGCGGCATCGAGAGCGCCGACCGCTACTGTCAGCAATTGGCGTCCGCCGCCGGCGCCGGAAACAAGACTTGGCGCGCCTATCTGAGCACGCAGGCCGCCGACGGCAAGCCAGCGGTCAATGCGCGCGACCGCATCGGCACTGGTCCCTGGCAGAATTTTAAGGGCGAGGTCGTGGCACAGAATATCGACGACCTACACAGCGATAACAATAAGCTCGGGATGCAAACGTCGCTAACCGAGAACGGCCGGATGATCCCGGGCTTCGGTTTTGCACCCAACCGTCACGACGCGCTGACCGGCTCGCAACCGGACGGTCGCGCTTTTCCGGCTGGCGAAGACCGCACCTGCGGCAATTGGACGAGCAGCACCCGGGGCATCGCAATGCTCGGTCACATCGATCGTCGGGGCCTTTCCGACGATGCCGCGCAACGCTCATGGAATTCGTCGCATCCTTCGCGAGGACCTGACGGCGGCTGCAGCCAAAACGATCTGCGCAGCACCGGTGGTGACGGGCTGTTCTACTGCTTTGCGGCTCAATAAAGGGCTTGAGCCACAAACGACGTTGCGCCGGCAAATCGCCAGTCGATGCTGATCGAGCGAACGCCGTGACGTCGGGGTTCTGGGGCATGTGCGT
>Ga0209465_10000152_pt1 | contig 32801 bp, 26 predicted proteins | sample PanSoiPlot1MoBio_FD_188321 | JGI IMG/M metagenome (GOLD analysis project Ga0209465, IMG submission 188321) | Tropical forest soil microbial communities from Panama analyzed to predict greenhouse gas emissions - Panama Soil Plot 1 MoBio (SPAdes)... | ecosystem: Environmental > Terrestrial > Soil...
GCCAGACCCAGCGAACCGTCCCCACAACGCACCTGCACGTTTCTGAATCCGAGCCGCTGCAAACTTTCTTCGGCCGCGCGCGCCAGCTCCGCTCGCCATTCGACTGTAAACACTTTTTGCGCAAGGAGAGAAAGCACCGCCGCTTGATACCCGCAACCCGTCCCGATTTCAAGCACTGTTTCTCTGCCGCCAAGCCGCAACGCGGCAGTCATTGCCGCCGCGATGTACGGCTGCGAAATGGTCTGGCCGCCCCCGATGGGCAGCGGTTCGTCTTCGTAGGCTTTGCTTTTGTATTGCGGTGGCACAAATTCGTGCCTCGGTACGTTCTCCATGGCGGCCAGGACGCGCTCGTCCGCAATGCCGCGCCGCCGAATCTGCGCGTCCACCATCGCCCGGCGAAATTCCACGTAGGGATCGTCGATCATCGAGTCAAGCCAAGGTCGAGTCGCGTCTGTCACATCGCGGCCCGAGTGCCCGTTCGGTGGCAGCATCAATGCAATATGTTTAGTGTAGCCGATACCCTCGACGATGGCCCCAGGCGAAGTACCGTCACAAGCGAAAAACGAGCCCAAGCTCCGGAGCATCGCCCGGATTGCACCTTCGAACAGTGACCCTCGCAACAAGGCTGTACCCCGGAGCAGGCGTATTCCACATTCCGGCCCTCTAGAATTCAATACCTAGGGAATTTTCCTGTCTTTTTCCTCGGGCGGAGGATGTCATGAAGGCGGTACTGGCATTGGTTGTGATTTACTTGGCGATGTTCCTTGTGGCGATTCAGGGTGGCTCGTCCGCTCCGGTTCAGGCGGCGGCACAAAACACCACGAAACAGAGCAGCACCCCGCAGATCGATCCGGCGAAAGATGCGGATATCCGGGCGCTGATCGAGCTCGTCGGCGCGCGCGATCAGATCCAGGACTCCATCACTACCTCGGCCGAGCAGTACCGCGAAAAGCTTCTGGCCACCGTACCGAATAACGATAAGGGGCAGGCCTTCATCAACTCCGTGATCAGCGAGTACGAGAAAAATTACGATCTCGACGATGTGATCAGACAACTGGTCGCCATCTACGACAAGCACTACACCGATGACGAGATCAAGGGGCTGTTACAGTTCTACGGTACGCCCTTCGGGCAAAAGGTCGCGGCCGAGCAACCCAAAATTGCGCGGGAAGTACAGGAGGCCATGCGCAGCACCTCCATCAAGACCGTGCGCGAGGCGCTCGAGCATGCAAAACAGGAAAACCCGGGGATCGGACAGAACGCGCATCTGGGCGGCGCGGCGCAGAACCGTTTTGGCCAGCAGCGCCGTGGGTTCGAGCCAGGTAGTTCGCCGCAAACCACCGAGCAGCAAGATCCGCGGTAGCTTCAGGGGAGCTTGATTCCGGGCCTGGCGGCTCCCGGGCCGCAAGAGTTGCCGAGGGCTTAGAAATTGTAGCCCGCGAGAGACGCTTCCGAACCGCCCGGGCCCGCACAAACCCTAGGGAAGGCGCTTCTTGAACCTGACGTCGACGCCAAACGTCCCGTTCTGATCGCGCAAGGCGACAATCGAGATCGTCCGCGTCACGAGGTATTCCACCTGGATCACCTGTTGCTGTGTTGAACTGACGTTTGAAACGTAGGTTACGTTCAGCGTCGGCGACACCTGCTGCTCCACGGTGACGCGCGCCGCCGCGTTTTGGCCGGAGCCGCCGGTGCCGAGGCCAGGATCCACGCGAAACCTGGTAATGCCGAACAACCGCTCCACGCGGCCGCCTACCTGGCTCGAAATGGCCTCCGAAAGCAGGGCCGAGGCGCCAGAGGCCCCGCTCCCGCTTTGCGTGGCGCTGCCGGAGCGCATGGTGGCCTCCGAAGTCGTCTGGCCGAGCGCGAGCAGCATAATGATGTCGCTCCCCGGCAGGGGCGGGTCGGAACGGTACGACATGCTCATCTTGCTGGCCGTTCCGCTGAAATTCAGCGTGACCTCGTACTGCTGAATGTTGGTTGTGGCCTCGACGTTGATCACCGGGTCCAGGCGGAAGGGATTCGCGAAATTCAGGTCACCGCGCGTCACCTTGTAGCGATTGTCGCGGAAGTAGAGATCGCCTGAAATTACATGGATATGACCCAGCAAAATGGGGTGTTCGGCGGTGCCGCGCACGCGCAGGCTAGCCTCGGCTTCGAGATGCGCCCCCGGCCATTCCATGCGGGAATCCGGCGTCGAACTGGCCTCAATATCAAATTGCAGGTTCCTCAGAAACGACGAACTCGTCGGCCCGCTCGGACTCGCTGTCGAAACCAGCGAGCCCGCCGATTCCAGGCCCTGCGTGAGAGTGACGCGCTGAATCGCCACCTTCCCCGTGAGCAGGCCGCCGTCGGGCGTTCCGGTCAGCCGCAACGATCCCCCGGCCAGCCAGCTGATTCCTTCGGGGTAGCGAATGCGCAGCCGGTCTGTCTTGGCGGTGACGTCGTAGCGCAAGGGCCTGTCGGAATAGTTGACGGTCCCGGAAAGCGAGAGGATCCCTCCTCCCGCCTCGCCTTTCAAATTTTCGAAGAACAAGCGGTTGGCATCGAAGACCAGTTCGCCATTCAGATTGCTGAGTCCCGTGGGAAAATCCGCCGAGCGTGCTGAAACATTGTTCAATTTCACGCGGCCAACGATGCGCGGCCGGTCGAGCGTACCTTCAAACGACGCGTTGATGTCTGCGTGCCCGGCCATGTCCACATCGGGGATATAGCCCGCGAACAAGCGCAAATCGACGGAACCGTTAAGCTGCAGCGAGACGGTGCGCCTTCCCGTAAACTGGACTGCTCCCCTCAGTTCGGCGTTCGTGTTGGTTCCCTTCAGTACGGCATTCTCGATTTTGAGGCTGTCCCGGGTGGAAGTGAGGTGAATCGGCCCGGAATTCTCGAGCTGAACCCCGCTGTAGCTCAGAATCAGGCGCGTGAAGTTTCCGTCAACCACGAGGTTCTCGGGATGCGCGAGGTCACCATTCATGCTGATGTCGCCGTCGGCCGTTGCGTGTCCTTCAAACTTCTGCATGTGCAACGCGGAAAGGACATAGGGTTCGAGATTCATGTTCTTGACGGATATCTTGCCGTGCAACGGATGCGGTTCGGAAAGTCCCAGTGTGATTCCGCCGCCGATCGCGCCTTCGCTCATGGCCGAACTCAGTTTCAGCTCGGCGGTCTGTCCGTCCGCATGCAGGTCGGCCTCGAAACTCCCGATGACTTGGTTGCCGACATTAAGGTCGACGACGCGGAAACTGCCCTCCGCCACCGGCTTGGTCGCCGGACCGCTGGATTTCAGCCGGAAAGAAATCTGGCCACCCAGCGGGAGATTCGCGGCGCGGACTCTTCGGAAATTGGCGAGCGGCAGCGAGGCGCCTACCAGATCGAGGCTCAGCGATTCATCGGCGAAGCGGTAGTCCACCGTGCCCGTCACGATTCCGGCGCCGCCGGTCTTTTCCGAGCCCGGAGCGAAGAAGCGTAGCTCGGCGTTCGAAAAGCGCACTTCCTCCGGCGAGACGTTGAGCTGTCCGCGCAAACGGTTGAACGGGACCGTGTACGCTTCGCCGTCGGCCACATCGAGCAGTCCGGTGAGCGACGGTTCCGTGCGCGTGCCTCGTCCGTGAAACTGCCCCGTCACCAATCCTTTCAACGGATAGTTCCAGCGGGCGAGTTGCTGCAAACCTTCGATCGGCACTTGTTCGAGGTTGAGCTCACTGGTCCACTGGCAATCCGGGCAAAATTCCCAGTCCCTCAATTCCAGTTGTCCGTCAATTCCCGCCTGCGTCACGCCGCGCACGGCGTGGCCCTGCGCGATCGCCAGTTGGTTCGGTGAGTACGTCAGGTCGCCGTCGATCGTGTCCAGCCGAAAATCCGCATAGCGGATCCGCTCGCCGCGGAAGTGGCCCTGAAACGCCGGACCATCCGAAGGCCCGGTGATTTTTCCGGCCCACTCGACCGAGCCGCCGATCCGTACCGCCGCTTCGGGCGTGCCCGGCTTGTCTCCAGCGAGCGCGTGGATGAAATCGTTCCAGGGCTCGAGCGAGCCGACGTCGAGCTTCACCTCCAGGGCGGTGTTCTTCGGATCCAGTGCGCCGGTGAACGAGCCGCGCGCGGTCGGCGTCGCGAACTCCCCTTGCGCGAGCTCCAACAGGTCCCGCTCGTAGCGGTAGCGCAGCTTCCAGTCTCCGGTAACCGGTATGCGTCCGGGCGCAACCTCGTCGGGTTCCTCCCAATACATTTTGCCCGAGAGATCGAAGTCGCGGAAATTCTCACGCCAGGATTGCACGGTGTCGCCGGAGATGACCGAATCCCAGTGCAGCTGATCGACCGGGAATCCGGCGTGGTCGATGGCCCGCGAAACCTCCGAGAGCCGGATGCCTTCGATCCTCGTTTCGGCGCGAAACCGTAATCCCTCATAGCGCATCGTGATGCGGCCCTTTACGCTTCCGCCGAGCGCATAAGCCGCGAAGTCTGGCAGCACTACGCCTTTCGGCTCAAGCCGGTAGCTTGAGCGGCTGCTCAGGTTTGCCGCATGAAAATCGAGGAAACCCAGCGTGATGTTGTCCCCTGCGAAGCTGCCTTTCCCGAGGATCTGTCCATCAGCGAACGTGCCTTCACCTCGCAGGTCGATGCGCCCCAAGGGCACCTCGGGCGTTCGAAAGGCCTCCCGGATGTCCAGAAGGTCCAGCCAGGCGCGATAGCGGTAGGTCCATTGCGCTCGGGCGAGATCCTTGGTTTCCGCTTCGAGATCCACGTGCGATCGCCCGATATCGACGACGGCTTGTTCGATCTTGAAACCGTCGCGGCTCAGCAGGAGCTTCGCCGATACGTTGGCCGGCACAGGCACGTCGCGCCGGCGCGCCAGTTCGATCGACTGCCAGTCCAAGTTCCCGACGTACAGCGGGCGGTCGGCCGAACCAGCCAGGTCGATCGTGAATTCGAGGTCTCCGCCCTCGAGCGCCACCAGTGTTTTCACGTTGTTGTACAGAATCCAGCCGTCCTTAATTTCCACGCGGTGCACACGAAGTGCGATGAGCCGCTCCTCGAAGGGCTGATTCGTTGACGGGGAACGCAGCTTCGGCAGGTTATTGGTGCCATCCTTTTCGACGCGCACGTGCAGGCGCGGCTGCTCCAGAACGAGGTCGTTCAGCCCTACCCGCCGGCCCCAGAACGAGTCGATGCGCAGTCCTACGCGCGCTTGTTCGACGCTGAATAAAGGTTCGGTGTCGGCAGGTTCCTTACCATGCACAACCATTCCGCGAATCGTGGCATGCAGCGAGAACCAACCCACCGAAACCGTTCGTATTTCGACGCGTGCTCCCGTAAGCACCTCCAGGCGATGGATGAGAATCCGCCGCAGCAGGGGGTTGGCCAACCCACTGCCCACCGCGATGACCGCCAGGGCCATCGCCAGCAGCGTCCACGTGCCGAGCATCCAGAACAGGTGCTCGAGCCACAGGATCTTCCGCCGCCGCGATTCCTTCGTCATTTCGAGTCCTCGCTTAGCAGATTGTCGACGCGAACCCTTGTGCGGCTCTCTTTCAACCATTTGTCCGCTTGCACGTTAATCGCCTGCTGCACCAGTGCTTCTTGAATGAAATCGTGCGCCGCTTCGAGCGTGGGTGGCGCTTGTCCACGCGATTCCGCACGCGGAACCACCCGCATCTTGTAGTAATCCGCGATGGCCGGCTCGTCGATCTGGATGGAAGACCGGAAGCGCGTGTCCAGGTAGTTGCTCAAGTACAATTGCGATTTCAGCATGCGCAGAATGTCTTCGTCGGTAAGCCCGCTTTGCTTTCTTCGCTCTTCGAACGCTTCGGGGCTTGAAAATGACCGTTTCAGCCGCCGCAGGCTGCGCTCGACGTCCTCGTCCGATGGTTGAGGAAACAGCGCCGCTTTCGCTTCGTTGCGCACAATCCACTGGTCGATCAGCCGGTTCAGGATCTCCTGGTCGCTTTCTGCCTTGCCATCGACGAACTGCTGGTAGCGGCCGAGCTCGCGGACATCGCTCAGCAGGATGATGTCGTTTTCAATCCTCGCGACGATGCGGTCAATCACCTCCTGTGCCCTTAGCCCCGGCCCCGCGACCAGCAGAATCGCTGCCACCAGAAGAGATGTCGCCCGGATGCGCATCAGAAGCTCGACCCCAGGTTGAAGAATATCTGCAGCTTCGGCAATCTCGTTCCTTCCTGGCAAAGCACCGCCTTATCCCGGCAGGGAATCACGAATTCCGCGCGATTGATCTCGTAGCCGAGATCGATTCGAATCGGGCCGACGGGCGTTGCGTAACGCAAGCCGAACCCGATGGTGTGCGAGAAATAGTTCAATTCATTCGTGCAGTTGTAAATGCACCTGGTCGGGTTGAATCTTCCGGGCGGTTGGCCCGGATAGGCGGTGACGAAAACCGGCTTTGGGGGAGCCCAGCGCAACGTGACCCGGTCGATGCGGCTGTACACGTTCCCGCCATCGTAAAAAATTGCCCCGCCGATTTTGGTTCCGGCGTAGGGAACTCTCAGGGGAAAGCGCAGTTCCTGGTTGAGGATGACCAGGGCCTGACCGCCCACGGGGAACCCTGACAACGAGTCGCGGGGTCCAGCCTGGTTGAGCGCGAATCCGCGCAGCGAAGTCCCGCCTCCGGCATAAAGCCGCTCGGGCAAGGGAATCAGTTCCGGCAACGGTGATTGCGTGGGAGCCGGAAAAGTCAGTGACACGGTCGAAGCATAGGGCTCCAGAATGCCGATGCGAATCGAGCGGGCGAAGCTCCAGTTCCTCGTGATCGGGCGGTAGGTCGAATTTTGCAGGAACAAGCGAACAAAATTCGCGCTCGAGCCGATCGCCGTGCCCGCGATGCTCAAGTCCGCGGTGTTGAAGGAACCTTTGGTTGCGTCCGCGGGGTTGTCTCGCGTGTCGCGAAACCAAGTCGCGCTGAACTCGGAGACGAGCGTCGGCTGGTTCCAGAGCGGCACTTCCTGCGGCGGAATGTTCAGGTTGCTCAGAGTCACTTTCCGGAAGGCGTACCGAAACAGCAGCGATGAACGGGGGGTTAGGCGGTCGGTGAGCTGGAGGTTCCCCTCGTAGCGCGTCTGGGAAAAGGTGTTGATGTCCTGCGTCTTTTCGAGATATGCGGTAGCCTGCGTGCTGAGGTTCGTGAAATTCAGGGTATTTGGAGCAGAGTACGCCAGCAGCACGCGCCCCTGAATCGTGCTGCCGCGCAACTTAAGGCTTAACGAGTCCGCGCGACCGGTGATGTTTTCCTTCGAAATCTCGAAAATGCCCCGCGGCGCGCCTTGAATTTCACCGCCCGTGGGGTCGGTCGTACTGGCCAAGCGCTGAACTTCGAATCCGCCCCCGTAAGCGATGGTGTAGCGCTTCGCTTCTTCCACCAGGACCACAACGTCTTTCTCGGGATTGGTGCCGTTGGCGTTTTGCGGTTGAACCGTGACGCGGTTGAACACGCCCAGGTTGTACAGTTTCTGCTGCGTTTCGACAACGTCGCCTTCGCGCAGAGGTTCGCCAGCCTGGACCTTTACCTGCCGCTGAATCACGCTCGGCCGCGTGTGGTTGTAGCCCGTGAGCAGGACGCGGCGCACCCGGATTTGCTGACCCTCGACAATCTTGTAAACCAGCTTCATCGGCTCAGCCCGTTCGATCGGCAGACCGCCCTCGTCTTTCGGATCGTCTTGAGCTTTGGCTCCCCCTGGCGCGTCTTTGTTGGCGTCGGCGCGCGGTGCCGAAGAAGGGTCGGGCTCAGCACTCCAGGAGAACGTGGCGTTCGGAAACCCGTCGTTGAAATACAGAGCCAGGATATTGTCACGGTCGCTCGCCACGCTGATATCGGAAAAAGGCTGGCCGGGCAGGGAGCCCACAACGCTACGGATTTGCTCCTCCGACAATGCCTCGATTCCTTCGATTTCCAGGCTGGAGACGAGCGTTTGCTTGCCCTCCTCAATGTCGAATTGAATTACCAGATCTCCGTTCCGGCCTCCGTAATTATCCAGGATCTTGCCCTCCACCTTGGCCGCAAGAAAGCCGTTGGCGGCGTACAGGGTTCTCATCGAAAGCACGTCCGAATCGAGTAGCCGCCGGCTGAAGCGGGGCCGGACAAACAGAGAACTGGGAGAAATTGTCAGCCGTCCACGCAGCAGGTCGGAGCTGAAATAGCGATTGCCGCTGAAGTCGATCCTCAACAGTCTGTGCCGCACGCCACGATCGACCCGGAAGGTGATGGTTTCTTGGGCCCCCGTCCAGTCGGAATTCTCGTTCAGCTGGTTTCCCGTTACGAAGTATTCCACCGTCGCGTCAAAGTATCCGTCGCGCTCCAATCGCTCGCGCAGGTTGCGCTTGCCCTCTTCCAGCAGGTCGGTGTCGACCGCTCCCTCCTGGTAAATGGGAATGAGCCGTCTCAGATCGCCCCTCGAGAATTTCGCGCCATCGACGACGACACGCACCTGAGGCCCCTCCGTTACTTCCAGGGTCAGTGGCAATAGGTTCGTGGCCTCAGCCCAGTCGCCCCGGCGCAGCGATACGCGCGCGCTCAAATGCCCCTTTTTTTCGAGGAATTTTCGGATGCGCCCGATGCCAGCCTGGGCGCGCGCGGTCGTCAGTTCACTACCCGGCTTCAGCCTGAACAACCGCAGCAGCGCGGCATCGGAAAATTCGCTATTGTTCAGCAATTGGATGGTTCCGAGGCGTGCGCGTGGCCCGGGATCGACCTGAACGATCACGTCGAGCTGGTGTGTCTCGGGGCGGGGTATTCGGTCGGCGGTAACCTTGGCCTGGTACAGCCCTTCCTCCCTTAGCGTCTCTCTGAGCCTTTCGAGGCCTTCGGCGACGTCCGCCGCCCGGTAGGTCTGTCCTAAAGACAATTGCATCGACGCCGCCGCCGAGGCTTCCGTTGGCGGTGGTTTCAACCCGCGGATCAGAACTTGATTGATAAACAGATTTTCCCGGACCAGGAAGTCCAGGCGGATTCCGTCGGGTAGCGGGAACATTTCCGCGCGCACGTCGGCGAAATTCCCTTTCTGAAAGAGCGTTCGAATACTTGCGGCCACCTCTTCCCCTCTGAGCGGCTCCCCGAGCTTTACCGAGAGGCCTCTGAGATTTTCCTCGAGGACTTTGCCGTCGTCTCTTACCAGGCGAAGGCTGCGCACGGTCGGGCCGGGGTTCGCGCCTTGCCCGGCGACCGGCTCCTGGCCGCACAGATGCCTCCCTCCCAGAATCACCATCAGGAGCACAGCACCTCGCAACCCATTGGCCCAGCAGAGTTTCATGCTTTCAATTAGTCAGACGAAGGGTAGCATGGGGACGTTGCTTCCTTGGAGCTCATTGGCGCTATTATGATGGTTCTCGTGCTGGAGCTCTATTTTACGTGACTCACGCGTTTCAGGAAAAATACTCCCGCCAGATGCTCTTTGCGCCACTTGGTCCGGAAGGACAGGAGCGCCTCGGTACCGCTTCGGCTGTCGTGGTGGGTTGCGGAGCGATCGGGGCCGCTGCCGCGCAACTGCTGGTGCGGGCCGGCATTGGGCGGCTGCGGATACTGGACCGCGATTTCGTCGAAACTTCCAACCTTCAGCGCCAGAGCTTGTTTGACGAGGCCGACGCCGCCCAGGTCCTTCCGAAGGCAGTAGCCGCCGAGCGCAAGCTGCGTGCCATCAATTCCGACGTGCGGGTCGAGGGCCTGATTGCCGACCTTGGTCCCAAGAACGTCGCCGAACTCCTCGGCGAGTTTCCGCTGATCCTCGACGGCACGGACAATTTCGAAACCCGCTTCCTCATCAACGATTTCGCGGTCAAATCCGGCACGCCGTGGGTCTACGCCGCGGCGGTGGCCAGTTACGGCGTCACAATGACCATCCGTCCCGGCCAAACGCCCTGTCTTTCCTGCCTCCTCGAAGCCTCGAACGGAACCGGTCTCGAAGAAACCTGCGACACCATCGGTGTTCTTGGCCCCATCGTCAATCTGATTGCTTCTCTCGAAGTCACCGAAGCACTGAAGATTCTTGCCGGTCGCAGCGATGCGCTCCACGGACGACTTCTTTCGGGTGACGTCTGGAGCGGGCGCTTTCAGGCCATCCACGTCGAACGCAATCCCGCCTGCCGCGCTTGTGCGCGCGAGGACTTTCCGTACCTTGAGGGCCAAGCACAACCACATATCACCATGTGCGGGCGTGATTCCGTGCAGATTCACGAGCGGGGGCGCACGCTCGACCTGAAGGTTTTGCAGGAAAGGCTCGCCTCGACGATCAGCGACGTACGCCAGAACGGTTTCCTGCTCCGCTTTCGGATTCCGCCTTACGAAATGACCGTCTTCACCGATGGCCGCGCCATTCTGAAGGGCACAAAGGACCCCGCCGTGGCCCGTTCGCTCTATGCGAAGTACATCGGCGCTTGAGTTTCGTGACCTCGATGGTCATACCCACCCCGCGGTTGCGGCCTTCCTAGACCTTTCAGGGGTTCGATGGGTTTCCGCTTGGCTTTGTGGTTTAGCGGTGGATGCCGCTTCGACCTGACGGAGTGCGCATGGCCGCGCGGTCGAGGTTTTCGCGCAGGTTCATCAGCGTCAAAAATGTGCTTAGTACCCGGGCTTTCAGGTCGTCCGTCAAATGCAGCCCGCTTGTCGCGACGCGCGCCAGTTTTTCGCCGTTTTCCGTGATGAATCCCATGATCTCGCGCTGCCGGTCGCGCGGCGAATTGCCAAGCGCCGTTTCGCGGCGCATCTCCGCACAGCTGGCTTCGAGCGACAAGGTAAAATGAAGGATACAGAGTCTCTTCTCGGCCAGAGGGGCCGGCACGTCGTGCTTGCATCCGGAGATGTGGCAGAGGTCAGTCATGGGCCCTACCCAAGTGATTTCTGATTCGTAACATTCCCGGGCCGGAAAATCCAGCGTTCATCTCGGTTGTGCCACCTATTGGCAACCGTACCTCGCCTGTCCTTCCGGTCGAGCAGGTTGCTCGAGGGCTTTCCTCGCGCGTGGAAGCCGCGGCGAAATCCTCCGAGCGCAAGCAGCGCACTCCGGCCGGTGCGCGGTCCGCTTCTAAAAAGAATTTGACACTTCCCGGAACGGCGCTGTATAAATATACAGTCGATTGAATATTTTATTCAGATGAGCGCAACCAAGACATTTCGCCACGGACAGATCCTTCGCCTCGTCAGGGGCGAACGTATCTCCAACCAAGAGGAGTTGCGCCGCCGCCTCGCGCAGCAGCGCCTCCGCGTGACCCAGGCAACCTTGTCCCGCGACCTTCATGAGTTGCAACTCGTAAAAACCACGGAGGGCTATCGCGCCGCTACCACTCGCGCCGAGGAGGCCTTGACGGTTCCTCCTTTAACGCGGGCGCTCCGCGAATTCCTGCTGGACGTCCGCCCGGCGGAAAATCTCCTGGTTCTGAAGACTCCTCCGAGCGCTGCCCAGCCGCTTGCCGCCGCCGTGGACGCGGCCAAGTTTCCCGAAATCGTCGGCACCATCGCCGGTGACGATACCGTGCTCATCATTACGCCCAGCCGCAAAACACGCGAGTCCCTCCAGCGGAAAATCGAAGCGCAGGTGAAATGAAGGATCCCCGAAACATTGCTGTTATTGGTGTCACCGGCTATACGGGTTTTGAGCTGGCGACGCTGCTGCTCGGTCATCCCGCCCTACCGGCCCCGACCTTTTATGTCCGGGAAGCGAACGGGCCCCGCTGCCTTTCCGAGCTTTTTCCGCAGCTTCGCGGGCGCGCCGAGGCTCGCGTCCATCCTCTTTCGCTTGAGGCGGTCACGGCCAGCCCCGCGGGCACGGCATTCCTCGCTACGCCGCACGAAGTGTCGGCCGAATTTGCTCCAAAACTGCTCGACGCGGGCTTGCGCGTCATTGATTTGAGCGGCGCTTTCCGGTTTTCGCGGGCGGATACGTTTAGCTCCTGGTACAAGCTTCCGGCGCCGCACGCCCCGCGCCTTGGCGAGGCGGTTTACGGGATGCCGGAGCTCTACGCGGACAAAATCCGGAATGCCAAGCTCATTGCCAACCCGGGATGCTATGCCACCAGCGTCATCCTGGCCCTGCGCCCTCTTTCGGAAGCCGGGCTCGTTTCCACCGGGCAAACCGTTGTTTGCGACTCGAAGTCGGGCGCAACCGGCGCGGGGAAGGAACCCCGGCGCGATCTTCACTTCGCCGAAGTGGACGAAAACTTCCGCGCTTACAACCTGTTTTCGCATCGCCACACACCGGAGATTCTGGAGCACACCGGTTTTGCCGAATCGCAGCTGATTTTCACGACCCATTTGCTGCCGGTGGCTCGCGGCATCCTTTCGACGATTTACGTGCCGCTCAACGAAAAACAGTCCACCGAGAAGTTGGAGAAGCTGTACCGTGAGTTCTATGCGGGCCGCCCGTTCGTTCGCATCTGGCCGGCCGGTTCGCTGCCCGAGCTTCAGCACGTCCGCAACACGAATTTCTGCGACATCGGCTTCGCGCTCGATGCTTCCGGACAACGCCTCATCGTCGTTTCCTGCCTGGACAATCTCGGCAAAGGTGCGGCCGGTCAAGCCGTCCAGAATCTCAACCTGATCCTTGGTATCGAGGAGCAGAAAGGACTTCTATGAGGGTGGTGATCAAATTCGCGGGAGCCCTGCTCGAAGACGAGGCCTTGGTCCGCGAACTGGCCGGCCACGTCGCGACGCTCGCAAAGCACGGGCACGAAATTCTCGTCGTCCATGGCGGCGGGCGCGCTTTCACTGCCACGCTCAAGCGCATGGGCATGGAAAGCAAGTTTGTCTCGGGTCTCCGTGTTACGGATGGCGAAACGCGCGACGCCGCGGTGATGGTTTTCGGCGGACTGCTCAACAAACGGCTTGCCGGCGCCATTTCCGCCGCCGGACAGCCCGCCGTGGGCATCTCCGCGGCCGACGCCAGCTGCTTCACCGCCGCACCCTTGGTTCACAACGACGTGGAAGGTGGCCTCGGCTACGTCGGCTATCTCACGGCCGTAAACACGCCCTTCCTTGAATCGCTGTGGCGCGAAAAGCTGCTACCGGTTGCGTCGTGCCTGGGGCTCGGCGACGATGGCGAACTCTACAACATCAATGCCGATCACATGGCCGCCGCTTCGGCCGAATTCATTGGAGCCGATCAGCTGATTTATCTGACCGACGTCGCCGGCGTGCTCGACGGCGATAAGGTTCTATCGGAAATTTCTTGCACGCAGATGGACCAGCTGGTCGAATCCCGCGTCGTTTCGGGCGGCATGGTTCTCAAGCTGGAGGCCGCCAAGCGCGCGCTTGAGGGCGGCGTTCGCCAGGTCCACATCGTGGGCGGGAATCTCGCGGCGGCGACGCTGGCTCCGAGCCTGTTCGAGTCGACCGCCACAAACAGCTTTTCGCCCCTGCCCGGCACGCGCGTCCTGCGGCAGATGCTTTCCGCAGAACACGTGTCTGCATCTTCTTTTTAGTCTCTACGTTTGGGGGAGGAAGAACCATGACTGCATCGCTTGCCATTCCTGTTTCGATCGCCAAGGACCTGCTCACCGGAGCCGAATGGGGTCCGGCCGAAACGCGAGACCTGCTGCGCCGCACCGCCGAGATCAAGGCGCGGCCATCGCGCTACGCCTCGGTGCTTCGCAACAAGCACATCGCGCTGATTTTTGAGAAGCCTTCCTTGCGCACGCGCGTCACTTTTGAAGTCGGCATCCAAAGCATGGGTGGCTTTGTCGTGTTTCTGGACCACACCCAGGCGCGCCTCGGTGAACGCGAGTCCATCCCCGATGTGGCGCGGAACCTGGAGCGCTGGGTGCAGGGCGTCGTCGCCCGCGTCTATGAGCAGCGCGTTCTCGAAGAGATGGCAGCGAACATCGCCATTCCGGTCGTTAATGCGCTCTCGGACAAGTTTCATCCCTGCCAAGCCCTGGCGGACTTTTTCACCCTGGAAGAAAAGTTCGGCTCGGTGAAGGGCTTCAAGCTCGCCTATGTCGGCGACGGAAACAACGTTTGCCACTCTCTCGTCTACCTGGCCGCGCGCCTGGGTGTCCACATGCGCGTCGCGACACCGGCCAACTATGCGCCCGACGATGACGTCCTCGCCGATGCAAAGCGCGTGGCCAAGGAAACCGGCGCTCAGATCGACCTGTTCAGCAACCCCAGCCAAGCCGTGGATGGCGCGCAAGCCGTCTACACCGATTCCTGGACCAGCATGGGCTTTGAGGCCGAAGAGAAGGTCCGCCGCAACGTCTTCAAGTCCTACCAAGTCAACCGCAGACTGATGGAGCAGGCCGCTCCGGGCGCCGTGTTCATGCACTGCCTGCCGGCACACCGCGGCGCCGAAGTGACCGACGAAGTGCTCGACGCCCCCTACTCCGTCGTGCTCGATCAGTCCGAAAACCGTATGTACGTGCAGAAGGCGATTCTGCACGCGCTTTACACCTAAAAATGCTAGTTTCAAAATTGAGGAGATAGAACCGAAGTGAATCGGACCGTTCAAAAACCGAAAAAAGTCGTACTTGCCTATTCCGGTGGACTCGATACGTCCATCATCATCCCTTGGCTGCGCGAGAATTATGGCTCGGAAGTCATCGCCATGATTGGCGACGTCGGCCAGCAGGAAGACCTCGAGGCGGCCCACAAGAAAGCCCTCTCGACCGGCGCTTCGGCCGCCTACACCGAGGATTTGCGCGAGGAATTTGTTCGCGACTACATCTGGCCCACACTCCGGGCCGGGGCGGTCTACGAGCACACCTACCTGCTCGGCACCTCCATGGCGCGGCCGGTCATTGCCAAGCGCCAGGCTGAGCTTGCGCTCAAACTCGGCGCCGACGGACTCTCGCACGGCTGCACCGGGAAGGGCAATGACCAGGTGCGCTTCGAATTGGCCTACAAAGCCATCGCGCCGAACGTTCAGATCATCGCGCCGTGGCGCGAATGGAACATCGATTCGCGCGAGGACGCCATCGCCTACGCCGAAAAACACAAGGTCCCGGTCGAACAGAGCAAGAAAAACATCTATAGCCGCGACCGCAACATCTGGCACCTGAGCCACGAGGGTGGGGAGCTCGAAGACCCGGCGAACGCGCCAAACGAGGCCATGTGGCAATGGGTGGTCTCGCCGGAGAAGGCTCCGGAAAAGCCCGAAGAAGTGGAAATCGGCTTCGAACAGGGCACCCCGGTCTCGGTCAGCGGCAAAAGACTCGGCCCGGTCGACCTTTTGAACACGCTGAACGAAATGGCCGCCAGAAACGGCATTGGCCGCACGGACCTGGTCGAAAATCGCCTCGTCGGCATGAAGTCGCGTGGCGCTTATGAAACACCCGGTGGCACTCTGCTCGTCACCGCGCACCGCGAACTCGAGCGCCTCACGATCGACCGCGAAACCGCTCACTTCCAGCAGGCCCTGTCGGCTCGTTATGCCGAACTTGTTTACAACGGCCTGTGGTTCTCTCCGCTTCGCGAAGCCCTCGATGGCTTCTTCGACGTGGCCCAGCAGCGCGTGACGGGTTCAGTCGGTCTCAAGCTGTGGAAGGGTACGCTCAACGTCACCAAGCGCGTTTCGCCCTACTCCCTCTACCGCGCCGACCTCGCCAGCTTCACGATGGGCCGGTATAATCCCAAGGACGCGGAGGGCTTCATCAATTTGTTTGCCTTGCCGGTCACGGTGCGGCCGAAAGCCAAGGCCGAAGGCCACAACTCTTGAGTAACCCATAGGGGCGCGGCGCGCGGCGCCCCATCTCGCGAGGATTCCCGGAAACTCCGAACGCCGGCTTCTCCTGCCGATAAGGACTTTTTCTCGGACTGCCATGGCCGAACGCAAAGACGATCGCCTCTGGGGTGGACGCTTCGAAACCGCGCCCGACGCGCTTTTCGACGCCTTCCAGCGCTCGTTTTCCTTCGACCGCCGCCTTTTGCCTTATGAAATCGCTGTCGACCGGAGCTGGGCCAACGCTCTCGGGCGCGCCGGGGTTTTCACCGCGGCCGAGGTAGAGCAAACACTCGCCGCGCTCCACAAGATCGCCGACCGCGCGGAAGGCGACCCGGCCTGGGTCGACGAATTGGGCGCCTCCGCCGAAGACGTTCATCATTTCCTCGAACGGGCGCTCGTCGAGGAACTCGGTCCTCTGGGGTGGAAGCTGCACACCGGCCGCAGCAGGAACGAGCTTGTCTCGACCGATTTTCGCCTCTTCGTGATCGCTGCGTGCGGCGAGATGCGAGCCGCCGTCGGCGCCCTGTTGGTCCCCGCGTTGCTCGACAAGGCTAAGGCGCATCTGGGGATCCCGATGGCCGGCATGACCCACATGCAACACGCGCAGCCTATTCTGCTCTCTCATTTTCTGCTGGCCCATGCCGAAGCTTTCTCTCGCGACATCACCCGCTTCGAACGCGCCGCCGCGAGTGCCGATTCCTGTCCCATGGGCTCGGGGGCTTTGGCCGGCTGCTCTTTTGCGATCGACCGAATGGCGCTTGCGAAGGAGCTTGGGTTTTCCGGCATCACACCGAACAGCCTCGATGCCGTGAGCGATCGCGACTTCGCCCTCGACTACCTCTTTGCGCTCTCGGGCATTGCAACGCATCTTTCGCGTCTGGCAGAAGATTTCGTTCTCTTCGCCTCGCAGGAGTTTTTGTACGTCGTTCTCCCGGACGAATATTCCACCGGCAGCAGCCTGATGCCGCAAAAGAAAAATCCGGATTCATGGGAACTCTTGCGCGGAAAAACCGGCCGCATCACGGCCGCTCTTTTTAGCCTCTTCACCACGCTCAAAGGACTCCCGACCGGCTACCAGCGCGATTTGCAGGAAGACAAGGAAGCGCTGTTTGCGGCGCACGATCAGGTCGAAGATATGCTCCGGGTCGCCGCGGGCGCGATCGCCGGCACAAAATTCCGCGAAGATCGCTTGCGCGCCGCCGTTGCCGATCCCGCTCTGCTAGCCACCGAGGCCGCCGACTATCTGGTCCGCTGCGGCATGCCCTTCCGCCAGGCTCACGACGTTGTGGGCCAGGTGCTTCGCGAGGCCGACAAGCAAGGCAAGCCCTGGACTCGGCTTTCCATGACGGACATCAAGAAGCTTTCGCCGCTGTTCGGCGACGATTTCCTCGAAGGAATTTCGGTCGAGAAGGCCATCGCCCGGAAGGCCGTCCCCGGCGGGACGGCGGAGGAATGCGTTCGTGCCGCCATCACAAAACTCGAACACAATCTCAAGGAGTGGCAGAACAAACCATGAGTCTTCGAGGCCGAATCCGCCTTCTACCCGGTGGAAGATTGGAGGTCGCTTCTGCGAGCGCTCGGCCCGGCCCGCGGACACCTCTGCCATGAACCACGCCCCTTCCGAAGCCGCGCTCCCTCGCGGATTCCGCTTCGCGGCCACCGCCTGCGGACTGAAAAAGACCGGCGCGCTTGACCTCGCTCTTTTGTCCAGCGACGTACCCGCCTCGGCTGCCGCCGTGTTCACGCAAAATCTAGTCGCCGCTGCCCCTGTGGTGGTCTCGAAGGCGCATTTAAGTGCGTCGAAGGGCCGCATGCGCGCGGTCATCATCAATGCGGGCAACGCCAATTGCGCCACCGGCGCGGCCGGCTATGCTGCTTCGGTGAAAACCGTCGAAGAAACCGCCCGCCGCCTCAACTGCCGCCCCCAAGAGGTCTTCGTTTGTTCCACCGGCGTCATCGGCGTACCCCTGCCCATCGAAAAAATTCTTCGCGCGCTGCCCGGGATCACGCGTAATCGCCGGTCCTCGGCTCGTTCCTTTGCCGAACTCTCCCTGGCGATCTGCACTACCGATACGCGGCCCAAAACCGCCTTCGCCTGGTTCAAAATGGCCGGCAAGCGCATTCATCTGATTGGCTGCGCCAAAGGCGCCGGCATGATTCATCCGAACATGGCTACGACTCTGGCCTTCGTCGCCACGGACGCCAGCATCGCGCCCGGCCTGCTGCAGCGAACACTGCGCGACGTCATTTCACGCTCCTTCAACGCCATCAGCATTGACGGCGACACTTCGACAAACGACACGCTGCTGGTTTTCGCAAATGGAGCCGCCGGTGCTCCTGCCATCCAGTCAGGCAGCACCGCCCACCGGGCCTTTAGCAGAGCCTTGGAAGCGGTTTGTTCTTCACTCGCGCTGCAAATCGTTGCTGACGGTGAAGGCGCCCAGCGCGTGATTGAAATCGAAGTCCGTGGCGCCAGAAAGGAAGCGGACGCGCGCCGCATCGGCCAGACCATCGCCACCTCTCCGCTGGTCAAAACCGCGTTCGCCGGCGGCGATCCCAACTGGGGCCGCATCTTCGCCGCCGCCGGGCGCGCCGGTGTCAAGTTCGATCCCGGCCGCGTGGACATTCACATGGCCGGCATTCCCGTATTGCGCCGCGGACAGCCCCTGCCTTTCAACGAGCGCGCGGCGAGCAATCGCTTGCTCGAAGAAAATGTCCACATTCTCCTCGATCTGCACGCCGGACGCGCTTCGGCGCGCTACTGGACTTGTGATTTCACCGCGGAATACGTGCGGATCAACGCCAGCTACCGCACCTAGCAGGTCCGTCTGGGCCTCGTTCCCCTGCTTACCGCCCTGCTTTGTTTGCTCTCCGGTACGCCTCGAGGCCTGGTACTTCCGGCCCGGTTTTCGCCAGGAATATTGGTTGCAAAACAAGTCAATTTTCGAGACCATTCACGGGACCACTGAATACCCCCTTCCGACCACCGCGGCACGCCCTCCGGTTTGCCCCCTGGCGGACAAGGTATCTTCAGTGCGCTCTCCGCAACTCGCGTTTAAGGTTCCGGACAGAAGGAGCTCGCAGGTGAAGAAGCTTTACGTCGGTAATCTTCCATTCAGCGCATCGGAAGAACAGCTACAGGAATGGTTTGGGCAAGCTGGTGTCAATCCGTCGGCAATTAGTCTGATTCGTGACCGTTTCACGGGCCAGTCACGCGGCTTCGCGTTCATCGAAATCGCCAGTGACGAAGACGCAGATCGCGCGATCAACAGCCTCAACGGTCAAAACTTCGGTGGTCGGAACCTTGTTGTGAATGAAGCGCGCCCGCAAACGGAACGTTCCGCCGGTGGTGGTGGTCGCGGTGGATACGGCGGAGGGGGTGGCGGCCGCGGTGGCGATCGCGGCGGCCGTGGAGGTGGCGGCCGCGGCGGCGATCGTGGCGATCGTGGCGACCGCGGCAACCGTTGGTAAGTAGTTTTTCTTTTCCTTCCTTCTGGTCATCTTCTGTTCGTTGCTTCGGGCCGCCCTCCGAAAGCACGCGTTTCTTGTACGGCCTTTCCGCGATCGGAAACGAGAAATGTTCTTGTAACATCCGTCGAAGATCGAGCCGCTTCAAAATTCACAGCCGGCGCCAAATTTCACTGGCCCCCGGCTGACCTTCCGTGTACTATCCCGCGAGCTCCGGAGGCCTCCCTCGAGCGGCCCCGGCCGCCTGGGCTCACCGGGTTCGACTCCGCGCTTCGGAAGTGAATCGGGGACCGAAACATCGCGTGAGTTGACGTGTTTGATACACCAGGCGAAGAAAATTCTTCGCTCCTCTCAGCCTGGAGTATATGAGATGAACAGCGTGAGCGTTGTCCGGCTCTGCTGAAGGCATCGATGCACCTTGAGGGCGAGGCGAACCTCGCTGCCTCAGAGCGCATCAAAAGAAGGGCGCGGGAATCGACCCGCAACATGCACACGTGGCACAAACGCGACTGGAAACAGTTTTACGAGCTGGCCCGCCGTCCTTGGCAGCGCCACCGGCCGCCGCGGCCCGTCTATCCCTCCGGACTGAACCGCGTGCTGCCGGCCGCCGGCTTCAGTCTGTCTGAACTCGATGATGCCGGCGTGGACCTTGATCTCGCAGAACGCCTCGGCCTTCCCGTGGATGCCGGCCGCGTCGGTGCCTATGGTCCGAACGTCACCGTTTTGCGCGACTTCGTGCGTTCCTCGCGCCAACCGCTCTAGTCGCGCTCAAATATCTGTTGTATCCTCGCGCCGCTCTCCGAGGTGTGCGTTCCTCAAAGAATCCCCCGCTTCTCGCCCGCTTTAGGTTTCTCGGTGCCCCTTCCGCGTGTTGGTCGAAGGCACTCCACGTTTCCTTCTGGCGTCGGACCATTCTTATCTCTACCGCAATATGGAGACGCATGGCCAGGGACACTTTCAGTCCCGCCGACCAGGCCACAAATATCAAAAACCAGGAGCGGATCTTTCGGCTTGCCGGCTCGATCGACCGCGTCATTTCCCGCCACCATGCGCTGCAGTTCGAGAAATACTCGACGCACGGCCGCGCCCCCGATTTGTAAGCGACGCGAAATCCACGTAAAATCGCAGATTCGGGTTCCTTAAAAATGGCCGCTCCCTTCAACATCCTCTCGAACAGCGCGCCGCCTCCCGTGCCCGCAGCGGATTCCCGTCCGCGGCCCGATTGGTTGCGCGTCAAGTTCTTCGGCGGACCGCGCTATCAGGACCTCAAGCGCATCATGCGCACCCTGGACCTACACACCGTGTGCGAATCCGCCCGCTGCCCCAACATGGGTGAGTGCTGGGAACACGGCACCGCTACGTTCATGATCCTGGGCGACATCTGCACTCGGGCTTGCGGCTTCTGCGCGGTTCCCTCGGGCAAGCCCGTGGGCCCGCCGGACGAGGACGAACCTTACCGCGTCGCCGAAGCCGTCGCGCGCCTGGGTCTCGGTTATGCCGTCGTGACCAGCGTCAATCGCGACGACCAGGCCGACGGCGGCTCCCACATCTTTGCGCGCACGATTCAAGAGATTCGCAGCCGCGTTCCTGGCTGCAAAGTGGAAGTTCTGATCCCCGACTTTCGCGGCGATTGGAAAGCGCTCGATGTCGTGCTCGCGGCCAGGCCGGATGTTCTCAATCACAACACCGAGACGGTACCGCGGCTTTACCGCCAGGTGCGCAAAGGCGCCCTCTATGAACGCTCTCTTGAATTGCTCCGGCGCTCAAAACAGTCGCACCCCGACATCCCTACGAAGACCGGCATGATGCTGGGTCTCGGAGAAACGCGAGAAGAGGTTCTCGCGACCATGGTAGACCTGGCGGCCCAAGGAACGGACATCCTGACACTCGGCCAGTATCTTCAGCCCACGCGCGATCATCTCCCGGTGGTCCGTTTCGTTCACCCGGACGAGTTCGCTCGATTGAAGTGCCTCGGGATGAACATGGGTTTCAAGCACATCGAGTCAGGCCCGCTGGTGCGCTCGTCGTACCACGCCTTCGACCAGGTCGCATCCGCCACTCGTTAGCAGCCGTCCGACTGCCGGCGCATTCCCGGCACAGTTGTACGGGAAAGCTCGCGCGAATGCGCTGGCCTCGTGACACACCCCAGCGCCATTTCTGGCGCCTTGTGGGGTAACCTCGGGAAGGAACTTGCTGGTTGCTTACTTTGCGGCGGCTGCGGCGGCGGCTTTCTTTAACTTTGCGGCGGCTGCGGCCTTGCGGCGACGCTTGGTTTTGGGCGGGGTAGCGGGAGCTTCGCCGATGAGTTCGGCCGTGAACATGCTGGTCACGAACAGCTTGGGTCCATGATCGTCGAAATCGATTGCAGTACGCTCTGGATCGGACGCTGTCACGATGCCCAGGCCGAAGATTTCATGCTTGATGGTCTGACCTTCCTGCATTACTTGCACAACTTCCTCCTTGACGGCTCGCTGTTGATTTCGATCCCTTCCATTTTCTCTGCGGGAGAGGTCCCCGACCCCTCGGGGACCTTTCCCAACCCACAGGCTAGAGGCTTGTGACGTTCTCTGCCTGAAGGCCCTTCGGGCCCTTCTTTACTTCGAATTCCACCGCCTGACCTTCATTCAGGGACTTGTAGCCGTCCATCTGGATGGCGGAGAAGTGCACGAATACATCTTCCCCGGTTTGGCGCTGGATGAACCCGTAGCCCTTCGAAGCATTGAACCACTTCACTGTTCCTTGTTCCTTCACTGCTAAACCTCGATATTGAAATTGCTTTGCCTCTCTTGGCCCCAAAACGTGGTTTCCCACGCCTAAGGATTGCCTCTAGCCCCGAAAAAAAGGGCTGCGAGTTTGTTCTCACAGCCCCCTGAACGAGTCAAAAGGTAGTACAAGAGCAACAAACGCTATACCTAACACTATCACAGATAAGGGCTTATTGTCCACTAGGGAATGGACTCGAGGAAACACCCAGAACTCCACCTAAGCCGTTGATCTTACAATCTTTACTTCGACCGGGAGTGCCTTTTTAGCACCCCTTCGGACGCCTACTCTTCCAGGGATTCGGGCTGCAAACTCAGACTTTCCCCACCTTTTTCCTTCTTTTCCCAGTATTTTTTCACCCAAGCTTCCCAACTCTTGCCCGCCGCGGTGTCGCGGCCCGTAAAAGCCAGCGCCGCAATCTCGGAGTAGGCAATTTTGACACGCTGGTTGGATTCTCTTGGCAAAAGCCGGACGAAGGAAGTGACCAAATCTTGGCCGCTCACACGATCAAAGATGTAGCCCTCGAGCTTCGAACCATCTTTGCGCGTAATGGTTACATCTCCCCGATAGTCGAATGCCTTCTCGAGCGCTTCGCGCAATTCCTCTTGCGAAGCCAATGCGGGAATCCAGCCTTGGAGTGTTTCGTGCACGATTCCCGGCGCGACTTCGAGTTGATCGGGATGGAGTGTCGTGTGCTCGGGACGATCCGCGTGGCGCGGCCCACTCACGCGCGCGTCTCCTCGAACTTTGAGGGGTTTCGGTCGATTTGCACCAGCGGATTGTATGAATGTACCGGCTTGATCGGCTCATTCAGCATGCGGAGGGCCTCGTCGTCCTGGTTTTTCGTAAAGAGCGTGGCCCTGGCGGTTTGCCACAGGCCCTTCAAGGAGCTGAACGTGTAATCCACTCCGGAAGCTTCGTACCCGCTGTGCACCATGCAATTGGCGCACTTCGGATTGCCGGATTCGGTGCCGTAGTTGGCCCATTCGGTCAATGCCATCAACTCGGCGAAGGTCTCCGCGTATCCGTCCTGCAGCAAGTAGCAGGGCTTTTGCCAGCCAAAGATCGAATAGGTCGGCATGCCCCACGGCGTGCAACGAAAGTCTCGCTTCCCCATCAGGAATTCCAAAAACAACATCGATTGGTTAAATTGCCACGTCGGCTTGCGGTTCGAAAGGATGGCGCGAAACAGCCGCCGCGTGCGTGCGCGGCCGAGGAAATGCTTCTGATCCGGCGCCTTGTCGTATGAGTAGCCGGGTGAGAGCATCATGCCCTCGACACCCAGGGCCATCATTTCATCGAAAAACGCGCGCACGCTCTTTGGATCCGCGCCGTCGAACAGCGTGGTATTGGTGGTCACCCGGAAGCCGCGCTTAACCGCCTCGCGAATGCCTTCGACCGCCAGTTCGTAGCCGCCTTCGCGGCAAACCGAAAAATCGTGGTGCTCTTTCTGCCCGTCGACGTGCACCGAAAACGTCAGGTACTTGCTTGGCTTGAACAGATCGAGCTTTTCTTTCAGCAGCAGCGCGTTCGTGCACAGGTAGATGTACTTCTTGCGCGCCACCAGACCTTCGACGATCTTTTCGATCTCGGAATGCATCAGAGGCTCGCCACCGGGTATCGCCACCGTCGGAACGCCGCACTCTTCGACCGCCCGGAAGCACTCTTCCGGCGAAAGTTCGCGCTTCAGCACATGCGCTGGGTACTGAATTTTCCCGCACCCCGCGCACGCCAGGTTACAGCGGTACAAGGGCTCCAGCATCAGCACCAGCGGATACTGTTTGCGGCCCTTCCACTTTTGCTTGAGGACGTAGCTCGCTACCGTCCAGGCTTGCGATACAGGTACAGGCATTCCTTCCCCTAGGGAACTCGGGCCAAAGGCTTAGATGCGGGAACTCCAGCTCCGAATCTCTAGTCTACCCGAGATAGGCCCTTCCCGGAACACTCAGATTTTCTTCTGGTTCCGAGATAGCTCGAGAGCTTGTCTTGGCTCCATGCGGCTCGCTTTCTCCCTCCAGAATCTCCCCCGAGAGTCTTCGGCGCGGCCGGAACGTTTACTCTGTGGTCCATGGCTTTCCTTTCTTTGCGGCCTCTTCGCTACCGTCACGCCCTCTTGTGGCAAAATAGTAGGTCTCGAGACACTAGCTATGGCCAACCGTGTAACGATCGCTCCTGACAAAACCGCCAAGAGTGCGAAGAGATCGAGCTCCTCGAATGGCGCCGGACACGCCGAGCGGGAGCGTGTCTTCTATCTGTTCCGCCGCTGGGGCTTCTATGAAGCCCTACTGGACCCTCTCGGCTATTTCACGCCCCTTAAGTGTTCCGACCTCGAGGGTCTCACGGGAGAGTACGCCGAAGAGGCGCGCCGCATCTATTGCGGCACGATCGGAGCTGAATTTCTTCACATCTCGGACCCCGCACGGCGCACTTGGATCGCCGAGCGCATGGAAGGCCCCGAATTTGAGGTGAATCAGGCGAAAATCCTCGAGCGCCTCGTTCGCGCCGACCTGTTCGAACAGGTTCTGCAGAGCCGCTACCTCGGCAGCAAGCGCTTCTCTCTCGAAGGCGAAACGGCGCTGATCCCCCTGCTCGATTCCGTTCTGGATGCCGCCGGCGAATTCGGCGGGGTCGATTCCGTGATGGCCATGAGCCACCGCGGCCGGCTGAACGTGATGACCCATATCGCCTCGAAGCCCATGCACGACGTGGTTGCCGGGTTCGAAGACGTCGATCCACGCAGCGTGCTCGGTGCGGGCGACGTGAAGTATCACGTCGGCGCGACCGGCGTTTACACCACTTCTTGGGGCAAATCTCTCAACGTCCACCTGGTCTCCAATCCGAGCCACCTCGAGGCGGTTGACCCCGTGGCCATGGGCCGCGCACGCGCCAAGCTTACCCGCCACGGCGTCGCGGGCGCGCGGATCGATCGCTCGAGCCAGACCTTGAACAAGGTCTGGCCGATCGTTATGCACGGCGATGCCGCCTTTGCCGGCCAGGGTATCTGGGCGGAAACCCTCAATCTCGGCGACCTGGCTGCCTATTCCGTGGGTGGCACCATCCACATCATTGTCAACAATCTGATTGGCTTCACCACGCGCCCGGCGCAGGAGCACTCCTCCCGCTACGCCTCGAGCATTGCGCGCCGCCAGAGTGTGCCGATTTTCCACGTCAATGCCGAGGATCCCGACGCCGTCGTCCGCGTCGGCCGCCTCGCCGCCGAATACCGCGCCAAATTTCACTCGGATGTAGTCGTCGACCTGATCGGCTACCGACGTCACGGCCACAGCGAGGTCGACGACCCCACCATCACCCAGCCGCGCCTGTACGAGCGCATCCGGAATCATGCACCTTTGTGGAAGCTATACGCAGAGCACACCGGAATCGACGCCGCGCCCATCGCCGAAGCGGTCAAAAAAGAGTACGAAGAGGAGCAGCGCAAGGCCGCTAAGCTTACAAAGACACCGCTCCTCCGCAAGCTGCCGGCTTATTGGGCTCCCTACAACTACGGCAAGTACAACCCGGCATTTGAGGTGGACACCGGCCTCGGGCGGCAGAAGCTCGCCGAAATCGCCGACGGGCTGGTTCGCACGCCGGCTGGCTTTCACGTGCACCCGAAAATCGTCAAGCTGCACGAGCAGCGTTCTGAGATGGGTCACGGCAAGCGACCGATCGACTTCGGCTTCGCCGAATTGCTGGCCTACGGCTCGCTCGTGCTCGAAGGTAATCCCGTGCGTCTGACCGGTCAGGATTCCCAGCGCGGCACGTTCAACCAGCGCCACGCCGTGCTGGTCGACAACCAAACCGAACAGGAGTATCTCCCGCTCGCTCATCTTTCACCGAACCAGACTTTCTGCGAGGTTCATAACTCCTCGCTCTCCGAAGCCGCTTGCCTGGGCTTTGAGTACGGCTTTTCGCGCGACTACCCGGAGGGGCTCATTCTCTGGGAAGCCCAGTTCGGCGACTTCGTGAACGGCGCGCAGGTCATCGTCGACCAGTTCATCAGCGCCAGCGAGGACAAGTGGGGACTCCCGACCGGCGTTGTCCTGCTGCTCCCTCACGGCTACGAGGGTCAGGGCCCGGAACATTCGAGCGCCCGCATCGAGCGCTTCATGCAGCTCGCCGCCGAGGGCAACATGAATATTTGCCAGCCTTCGAGTGCGGCCCAGTATTTTCATTTGCTCCGGCGGCAGGCGCGCCGCCTGTGGCGCAAACCCTTGATCGTCTTTACGCCAAAAAGCATGCTTCGCCATCCGGAAGCCGCGTCCACGCTCGAAGAATTCGAGCGCCCGCGCTTCCTCCCGCTCGTACCCGACAAGGAGGTCACCGACGCCCAGAGCATTCTGATCGCTAGCGGTAAGGTTGGCCACGAGTTGCGCGTCGAGCGACGACGCCGCAAAGACACTTCGACTGCGATCCTCTTCCTCGATCAGCTCTACCCCATGCCCAAGGATGAGATTGCCGCCGCCATCGACGCTCACCCCAACGCCCGCGAGATTGTCTGGGTTCAGGAAGAGCCCGCCAACATGGGAGCGCTCTTTTATGTCTTGCCGCGACTCGAGCGCATCGCCCAGGCAAAGAATATCCGTGTACGCTCGGTAAAGCGCTCGGCCAGCGCCAGCCCGGCCACCGGCTCCGCCAAGGCCCACGAACTCGAACAAAAGACGCTCATCACCCTGGCCTTCACCACCACCCCGAACGCCTAAACCTGCCGCCCTCGAGGGTGCCCCATTGGAGGGCACAACCGGTCGATCGCATGGCGCTCCTTGCGAATCGAAATTGCACAACACACCACACTAGGTTATGTTTCGAAGCCGTATCTATGCTGAAGCTCGGCGCGGCTTTCGGTTGCTTGCTGACTTGTCTCCTCAGCCCGTTCGTGGGAGCCGCCCAACAGACTCCGCCTGCCCTCGCTCCTGGCACGGCCCCGCCGGCAGCGTTCGATACCTCGAAGGAGGCGGTCGTCTACGAGCAGGTTCGCGGACTGCTGCGCTATGAAGAAGACGGCAGCGGCTCAGCCGATGCCTACGCCCGAATTCGAGTCCAAAACTATTCCGGCGTTCAGAAGGTCGGCCAACTGGTCTTCAATTACGACTCTCTAAACGCCCAGCTTGAAGTGCGCGGAGTGCGGGTCATTAAGCCGGACGGCAAGGTGGTCACCGCCGGGCCGGAGGCCATCCAGGACATGAGCTCTCCCCTGGCCCAGTCGGCACCCACCTACACCGACCTTCGCCAGAAACACGTCGTAGTACCCAACCTCTCGCCGGGGGACATTCTCGAGTACGAAACCTTCACCACCTACCGTCCCCTGACGCCCGGGAAGATTTGGCAGATCTGGGACCTGGTCAGCAACGACGTCTGCCTCGAGGAGCACGTCGAACTTAGCGTTTCTTCCAAGATTGCCGTCAAGACTTCCACCACCGGCGCCGAAGGCCCCGAATTGCGCAAGGAAACTGACCGCAACATTTGGACCTGGAAGACTTCCAACCTGCTCCACGGAGAGCGGCCCCTGGTGCTGCCGTCTTCGACCGCTTTCCCGGACGTCAAGTCGCTGCTCAAAACGCCCCCCAAATTGTATTCCCGCCGCATCTGGATTACCTCTTTTGCCGACTGGTCCGAGATCTCGGCCTGGTACTCCGGCCTCGAGCGTGACCGCCGCGCGCCGACGGCGGAAGTCCGCGCCAAAGCCCAAGAACTTACTCGCGACTCGCATTCCGATCTTGAAAAAGCTCGCGCCATTTACAATTACGTCGCACGCAACATCCGTTACGTCAGCCTTTCCTTTGGCGTGGGCCGTTTTCAGCCGCATTTCGCCGCGGAAGTTCTCGCCCATCAGTATGGCGATTGCAAGGACAAAGCCACCCTCCTTGAAGCCATGCTCGAGTCCGTCGGCATCAAAGCGTCGCCGGCGCTTTTGCAGGCCAACGGCCGCATGGAGGAGATCCCGACGCCCCTCGAATTCGACCACGCCATCACCTACCTCATCGTCGATGGTAGGGAAATGTGGCTCGACTCCACTCCGGGCGTCGCTCCTTTCGGCTACCTGATGCCCAACATTCGCGGGAAGCTTGCCCTTGTGACGTCGCCCGAAAAAGGGTCCGCGCTGCGCCGCATTCCGAACGAACTCCCGACGCCCACCTTCTATGGGATCAGCCTCGAAGGACAACTGACGGACGAGCGAAGGCTGGATGTGCTGCTGACCTTCGAAACTCGCGGGGACTGGGAGGTGCTTCTCCGCCTGGGCTTGGTGCAATCCTCGGTTTCCCAGTTGCAGAGTGTGCTCGAAGCCGGTGCGAAGAAAGAAGCGGGAAGCGCGGATCTCGCGATCAGCGACCTCGATGTCGGCGACCCGTATGACACCTCTGCCCCCCTGCGGATGCGTCTTCGCCTCACCGCCACCCTGCCTACGGACGAGACCCGCTCCGCCGAGGACGCTTCAAAATCCGGTCGTCCCGAACGCTCCCCGACTCCGCCGAATCTCGAGGAACTGGTCTCCTCGTTGCTGCCCCCGGGTTCGCCCGAATCGGGAACGAGCCTCGGCGATGCCAAGGAAATGACCATCTACGTGAAACTCACTTTCGGCGACAAGTTGGCCGACAAGCTTGCCGGCGATTTCGAAAGGCGGAAAATCGATCCGTCCCGCCTGACAGAGGATTTTGCCGAGTATGAACAGAGCTGGAACTGGGCGCCGCCGGCACTGGTCGGAAGCTGGCGGCTGGCGACCAAGATGACCTCGGTTCCGCTCGATCGCTCCGCGGAGTACTTGGCTTTCCGCTCCGCCGTCGAGTCGGAGATGGGCGAACTGGCTTACGCGCTCGGCGCGCCTCCGTCCGGCGGGACTCCCACGCTTCAGGTTGTGCGCTTCGCCGAAGCCCTCGAACAGATTCATGCCGAGAGATTCGATCAGGCGCAGTCCCTGCTGGAATCCATTGTCAAGGACGATCCGAAATACGTCGACGCCTGGAAGTCTCTCGGCGAACTCTTTGAAAAAACGCAAAACTGGGAAAAGTCGCGCCAGGCCTACCAGAACGTCATTGAACTCGCGCCCCGTGACTCTGAGGCTTACAGCGGATTCGTTCGTGGGTACATGGCCGAGCAGATGTATCCCGACGCTATTGCCGTCGGGAAAAAGCAGCTTGAACAGTTTCCGGACCGCGCGGAAAGCCACGCCAGCCTGGGCGCCGCCTACCTGGAGGCGGGCAGGTTCGACGAAGCCGCCGAACAATACGAGGCCGCCGCCAAATTGCAGCCCGGCAATCCGCGCTTCCAGGTCCAGATTGGCCGCGCCTACAGCCGCGACCGCCAGTGGCACAAAGCTCGCATGGCTTTTCGCCGGGCTTTACAGCTCGACAACAGTCCGATGATGCTCAACGCCGCCGCTTACTACAGCGCCGACGCCGGACTTGATCTGACGAATGCGGAAGAGCTGTCGAGCCGGTGCGTCGCCGCACTCGACGGGCAGCTGAATGCCGTGAAACTCGAGGATTTTCATCGGGGCACTGTCGAGCTGCTGAACTTTGCCGCCGCGTTCTGGGACACGTTCGGCTGGATCAAATTCAAGCAGGGCGATTTTGCGACCGCGCACAAATACCTGAGCGCGGCTTCGGACCTCAGTGACGAATCGACGATTCAGCTGCACATGGGCCGGCTCGAGGAAGCCTTGGGACACGCCGAGCAGGCCATGCGCGCTTACGCCGCCGCCCTTGCCGGCTGGCCGGTTCCGAGCGCCGAAACGGCCGCGCGTCGCGATTCGGGCTCGGCGACGCCGCGCCCGCTTTCCCCCGTCGAACAGGAAGCTCGCGAGCACCTTGTCGTCCTTGCCGGCGGCGAACAAGCCATGAACGCACAACTCCTCGAGGCGTCTCGCCACCGCAATCGGAGCCGCAGCGTCACCATTCCTTTTAGCGAAAAGGCCGATCTCAGCGAGAGTTTCCTGGCCATTGTCGCTCCCGGCCCTCGGATCGTCGCGACCGCCGTGGTACCGGGAGCGAAGGGCCCATCACGACTCTTGGCGCGCTTCGAGGCGAAGACCCCTCCCGAGACTTTCCCTGACTCCTCGGTCACGACCATCCCGAGGGTCGCTCGGATCCGCTGCGTGAGCGCTCGAGCGCAATGTGAGCTGGAGTTCTTGCCGAACGAGACGGCAGCGCAGGCTTTTTCCGAGGAGCCCTCCCAATAGACCTTTTGTTTCCGCCCGGCCGCCTCTCGCGGTGTTCAGGAATCTGATTGCGCGCCGCAGAGTGCTTTGCTACGCTCCAGCGCAACGCAATCTTCCGGAGGTCTTCTCATGGCGTTTTGCAAAGCCTGTGGTCAAGACATCGGCACGGCGAATTTCTGTTCGAAGTGCGGCGCGAACCAGACCGCGCCCGCGCAGCCTGTTCCGCCGGCGGCCGCGGCTGTTACCGAAGGCATGGGCGAGAACGTCGCCGGTCTGTTGTGTTATGTGCTTGGCTGGATAACCGGCATCATTTTTCTTCTGGTCGATAAGCGGCCTTTTGTGAAGTTTCACGCGGCCCAATCGATCGTCGTTTTTGGCGGGCTTCATGCCATTCATTTCGTGCTGCGCTTCACGCATTTCTTCCTGTTCAGTTTGGGCTTCCACGCGCTGCTTGGGCTCGTCGGCTTCGTGCTCTGGATTGTGCTGATGATCAAGGCCTTCCAGCACGAAATGTTTCGCGTTCCCCTCGCAGCCGACCTCGCCGACAGTCTCGCCAGGTAGCAATAAAGGTGCCGGGCCTGCCGGCTCCCGGTCAGCCTTTCGCTCGGCCTCGGGCAAACCGGCACCGTTCATGCGTGCAGGTAATAGTATCCGTCCTCATGAAAAAGCTTCACCGACACGCCAAACAGCGCGCCGAGCCGCTCGCCGGTGAGCAGTTCTTCCTTTCGCCCGTCGGCGACCACCCGCCCTTTCTCTAAGAGCACCACTCGCTCGATCTCGGGAATAATTTCCGATACGTGGTGCGTCACCAAAACAATCCCCAGTCCAGCCCGCGCCAGTTCCTGCATCGCTTCGCGCAATTCCACCTGGCCCGCCAGATCCAGCGTGTTTCCGGGCTCGTCGAACAATAGTGTCCCGGGTTCGTGCACCAGCGCCCGCGCGATCAGGGTGCGCTTTGCCTCTCCCGACGACATCTCGACCACCGGCCGCTCCGCCAAATATGGCACGCCCATCCGCTCGAGCGCCGCTTCGGCGCGCGCCCGGTGCTCGGGAAGCGGCTCGTGATTCGGAAAGATCCTCGTGCTGCTGAAAAAACCCGACACGACGGCGTCCAGTCCCGTCGCATCGGTCGTGCAGGCGGCCAGCAAATCCGGCGAAACGATCCCCAGCAGCGACCGCAGCTCGAAGACGTTCCAGAGCGTACGCCCGAGAATCGACGTCGACGAATCGTCCCGTACCAAGGGATAGCATTCCCGCGTGATGGTCTTGATCAGCGTCGATTTCCCGCTGCCGTTGGGCCCCAGAATACAGACGTGTTCGCCGGCTTCGATCCGCAGCGACAAGCGGTCCAGTGCCAGGTTGTCGCCCCTCGTCACCGACACGTTTTTCATCTCGAGGAGCGGCAGCGCCCTGTTTTTCATGGTCTAAAGCTTATCCTGTCGCGGACGCAGGACCAAAGCACGGCCCACAAGAACAACAGGACGGCAATAAAAAAGGAGGCGAAAACACGGGGTTTCCGCCTCCCGGGGTGGGGTAGGGTGTTACAAACAAGCCCTCCAAGGCTACAGCGGGTTCTCCCTGCCAGGCGAATCCGCGTCCCTCCTCGCGCGCGGCATTGCGCCACCACGCGAGAAGACAACCGCCGAAAGGCTCGTCTTTGCCGTTTTCTAACATCGCGATCGGCGCCTTGTCAACGGCAAAAAGCCACATCTTCCCGGTTAAACCGATTCAGTAACGTTTCCGCACCGAGCTTATTTCCGGGTCCTAGCCTTCATAGCGCGCGACTTGAACGTCCGCGCCCGCACCGGGTACTTGGCACGAAGCCGAAACCGGCTGAGGAAACGCCGACCCTAACCCTCAAAAATCTCGTTGATCCTTCCGGCAAGTTGAAAATCGAGTGTGCTGATTCCTTGAACGCTGTGCGTGTTCAGATCAATCACCACCTTGTTCCAAACGTTCGACCATTCCGGATGATGATTCATTGATTCGGCAACCAAGGCGACCTGCGTCATTTTCCCAAACGCGGCCACAAAGTCCTTGCATTCGAAGGCTCGGTGCAGTTTCCCGTTTTCCAGCTTCCAGCCTTTTACATTGGTCATTTGCTTCTGAATTTCGGCATCCGTGAGCTTCTCGGCTCGCATGAGAATCCTCCCCTCGCGCAGTTGCGGCAGGCTTCATTATCCGTTTCCGCTGCGGAAGCAGCAAGAAATCCGCGCCCGCGGAATTGCCTGCACAAATGAATTCCAGTACGCTTGAAGGTCTGCTTCCGGCGACTGTCCGCGCTATGCTTTCTCTTCTAAAACGGATGGGAGATCATCGTGAAAAAGAAAATTCGTGCGATTCAATACGGAGTTGGGCCGATTGGCGCTTCGATCGCCAAGCTGTTGAGGGAAAAGGAATCGGTCGATATCGTCGGCGCCATCGATACGGATCCCGCGAAGGTGGGCCGCGACCTCGGCGAAGTTGTCGGCGCAGACGACGCGCCCTGGGGCATCAAAGTCTCCGGTGACGTTCGGGGCATCCTGGATCAATCCGCCGATGTGGTGATGCACACGACCTCTTCCTCTTTGCCAAAGGTGATGGACCAGTTGCTGGCGTGCCTCGATGTAGGATCGTGCGTCGTTTCCACCTGCGAGGAGCTTTCCTACCCCTATCGCACCCACCCGGAGCTCGCCGGGAGACTCGATAAGCTAGCCAAGGATTCCGGCGTGGCCCTGGTGGGTACCGGCGTGAATCCGGGGTTCGTCATGGACAAACTGGTC
>Ga0209465_10000153_pt1 | contig 32726 bp, 35 predicted proteins | sample PanSoiPlot1MoBio_FD_188321 | JGI IMG/M metagenome (GOLD analysis project Ga0209465, IMG submission 188321) | Tropical forest soil microbial communities from Panama analyzed to predict greenhouse gas emissions - Panama Soil Plot 1 MoBio (SPAdes)... | ecosystem: Environmental > Terrestrial > Soil...
GGGTTTGTGATCGCTATCCCAATATGATGAGCGCACAGGCGCTTGTTGCGCAGTTCAGACGTTCGCAACTCAGCGCATAGGTATATATCGCGAGTCGATTACGTCGGAATCACGTCCTTTTAGACCGAGATGGCTGCCGACTTCCTGTAGCGCCCAGGAGTTCGTCAGGCGATGCAGGATAAGATTACAAAGCGCGCTGTCGACAAGCACATCGCACGCTTTATCCTGGCTGGGCTCTATACTATAGGACTCGGCATTCCACGATTTACGGTACCGCACTCCAGCCCACGATCGGTCGTGGACGAAAATCTCTTTAGCCAGAATGGCTCCGGAAGACGGCTCTTGGCTCGTCACCGCAGTGTGGCGATTTTCTCGCGAGGCTATTCGGAATTGTTCCCAGCGGTCGAGGTCCAATGATGATAAGCGCACTCAAACTGTTCGCGATCCAGGCTGGCGATCACCGCCAACGCGCCGGCTGCGGAATTAGCTAATCGTCAGGGTGGGCCAGCCCATCAGCATCCATCCAAAAGAGTCCCCGCAATTAGGCCGATACCTCCGCGTTGATCCTTTCGCCTCCGCTGCGCGGCGCCCCGGTTCTGGCGCCGACCGAGGCGATCGAATAGGATGAAAGTCCAACAAATCCAAAACCGGGAGGTCGCGATGCGCTCAGCAGCCCTGGCCGTGTTGTTCATCATTGTCGTACTATTTGGAGAAGGCCGAACTGCGCCGGCGCAGTCGGTAGGCCCGTACTGGTATCCGTGGTGCGCGATATATTACCGGCTTGGTAGCAACGGAACGCCGTCATGCTACTTTGACACCCGTCAACAGTGCATGGAAACAATTTCGGGCATTGGCGGGCGCTGCGTTGGAAACCACGTTCCGCCGCCGCCCCGGGCCGAAGTCACAAACGTGCACAAGCGCAAGAGCACCCATTCACATGCAGCCTTATAAATGCGTGTAGAGCCCGGAAAGGGTGCTGCGACCCATTCAACTTCTCGCGCGCTGTCACCACGGTGCCATAGGACCGCTCGCGCCGCGCGACGGTGGCAGCGACGGGAGGCCGCCCTCGCCTTCGGTGCGAGCTCGCCGGGGCATCGCGCCCTTTTTAATCGCGCGACCGCAGACGTGGGGCAGGGGCTCGGCGGTTGGCCCGAAATCCACTAAGCTTTGACTACGAAGGAGCTCTCGACGATGCAAAAGAACTCGAAGTGGATGCTGGCGGCCGCGGCGGGCGCCATGGTGATGTTCGTGATCCAGCCCCTCCGGGCGGAAGTGATGGAGAAGACGAAGAAAGTGGGCGATACGATCGTTCATTACAAGATCGTCCTTCCCAATGGCTTTGATCCAGAGAAGGTCTATCCGGCCATTCTGGCTCTGGGTGGCGGGCCGCAGACGATGAACACCGTGGACAATATTCTGAGCCGCAACTTCCGTGCCGAAGCCGAAAGGCGTGGCTATATCGTGGTGGCTCCTGCGGCGCCAGACGGTCAGCTGTTCTTTCAGGAGGGAGACCGCATCTTCCCGGAGTTTCTAGAAACGATTGCGGCGGACTACAAAATCCGCGGCAACAAGTTCCACATCGCGGGGCCTTCGAACGGAGGAATCGCAGCATTTCATGTCGCGGCGGCCAATCCGCAATACTTTCTATCTGTTACGGCTTTCCCCGGCTACATGTGGAAACCCACCGCGGCAAGGCTTGAGGCAATCTCGAACATGTGCGTTTTCATGTACGTCGGCGAACAGGACCCGTACTTGTGGCACGGGGAGATGAAGCGGGAGGCCGAAGTGCTCCGTTCCAGAGGTACGGTCGCACATTATAGCGTCGAGAAAGATCAGCCGCACCGGTTGGAGACCCTGGCCGGCGCCAATGCCGGGCGTTTGTTCGATGGATTTGAAGAAACCGAGAAAGGCTGCCGCAACTAATGGCGGCAGCCCGTTCGATCTGGACATTCAGCCCTTCTGTCGGTTTTACATTGGTACCATCACAGTGCGCGACTACACGACTTTAGACCGATTCAATGAGACCGATCATATGCGCAGCGCGGTCATTCCGGGGGCGCCACCGAAGGTGGCGAGCCCGGAATCCATAATCCTCGGCCAGTACTTATGGATCCGCGTTCGCCGCTTCGTGGCGCGCCGGAATGATACTGCACATGATGCATAGTGCAGCCTCCCGTGATTTCCGCGATCCCAACTAGCGGTCAGCCGAGTGGCAACGGTATAAACTGTGCAGTATCTCCCGATTTAATTCGGATCAACACGGAGCGTTTCCCGGCATCCTTGGCATTGGCTACGAGCCTATAGACGTCGTCCGGTGACTCGACGGCCTGATTGGCAACATCGAGAATAATGTCGCCTGGGTCGATTCCATGTCCCGCCGCAAGCCCAACCGGATCGATCCCAACAACCACGGCTCCGCGGCCCTCGTTCTGGCCTGCATTACCACTCACCGGGGCGAGTTGCAGCCCCAGCTGCTGATCGCGTCGATCTCCTGCTGCGTCGCCCCCGTTCGGCTGCGGCTGGCGTACCGGCGGCGCCGGCGCCTGGCCGACTGTAGCTGTGGTCAGCTGCGCTCGACCATCCTGAACGACACCAAGTACGACAACGGCGCCGGGCGGAGTAGCGTCCAGCATTCTGTTGAATTCATGCGAATCCCTTACGGGCTCCCCGTTCATCGAATTCACGATGTCGCCGGGTTTCAGGCCCGCCGCAGCTGCCGGACCGGCCGCCTTCACGTCGGCAATAAGTATTCCGCCTGCCTTGGCATATTCCAGCGTATCGGCAATCTCCTCCGAAACTGATTGGAATTGCATACCCATCCAGCCGCGCGTTACCACTCCCTTTTCCTTAAGTTGCCGGACCACGGATTTGGCCTTTTCCGACGGAATCGCAAAGCCGATGCCAACCGATCCGCCTGTTGGCGAAAAGATGATCGAGTTAACGCCAATCACGTGACCGGCAACGTCGAAGGTTGGCCCGCCGGAGTTACCCCTGTTTACCGGAGCATCGATTTGAATAAGGTCCTCATATGTGGGGTTTGACACATCACGACCTTGAGCGGACACGATTCCGGCCGTAACTGTGCCGCCGAGTCCGAAAGGATTTCCGATCGCGATCACACGGTCGCCGACGTTCGGCGGACTATCGGCAAAATTTGCGTGAATGAAGTCGTCACGACCGTCGACCTTAAGGAGTGCGAGGTCACTCGTGGGATCCGTGCCGACTACCTTTGCTTTGTACGACTTGCCGCTATCGATTCGAACTTCAACGATCTTGTTCCCGCTCACGACATGGTCGTTGGTGACGACGTAGCCGTCGGCCGAGATAAAAAAACCTGACCCTTGCGAACTGCCGAACCGCGGCCGACGTCCATCAGGCATTCCATGCGGGAACCGCTGCATGTCGCCACCGGGCGGAAGCGTCGCTTCCGCGCGAGCCGCGACGGCGACGACTGCAGGCTTGACGGCTCGAGCCAGCTCGGCAAAGCCGGTAAGGGCGGAGTCCGCAGCGCCCGTTTTATCCGACTGCGCCTTGTCCGATGAAGTTGCCTCAATAAGAACAGGGAGAGATTTGGCCGATTGATCCTTATCGAAAGACGACTGTGTGCTGGCCAGCAGGAGTGCGATTGCGGCCGTCGCGCCGCATACAATCAGCGCGGCGGAAATGTTACGGCTGACACTCCGTTTCAGGTGCCATTCCCACATCATGATCTCCATGCGGACATGAGCCGCAGTTAGCTTCCTGTCACCCTCCCGTGGTTTGATTGGTCGCTGGCTAGCCCGAAAAAAAAAGGGCGCGCCTCTGTCGGCCGACGCTCGCCCGGACTATCGCTCTCGACTCTCGTTTGCGAGGCGGATTCCAACTTGGTGTCGAAACGCCTCGTTACTGAAACGCAAGCTCGATCCTTGCAGTTCCGTTGCGCCGCGACGCGTAACGTTAAGTTGAGCGAGGTCGCGTATCGTCAAGTTGAGGGATCGGATGCCCGAATTTCTGCTCTCTATCGAAAACGAAGCCCCTCGCAAACTTGCGGGTCAATGAACTAACCGCATGGGCTCGGCGATACGAGGGTACAGGAACTTGCTATGTCCCGAAGACGACTCTCACTCGCTGCACTTGGACTTACTTGCCGCGGCTCGACGCAACGCGTGCTCACGCTTTCTGCCAGAGCTGCCGCAGCGGACCGTCGCCCGTAAAACCGGATCCTTGGTGGGCGCGGCGACATTAGCGATGAAAGCTAGCGCGCGCTCTTTCGCCGTGCCGCGATATTCGTCATATATGCCGCCGGGTGGATAGGCGCCCATAACCAGCAGGCCCTGCGAGTTTGAAGCCGTCGGGCGGCGCGCCGTTGTGGCGCAATTCGAAGGTGGGACGATTACATCGAACGCTGGTGCACTGCTATTGGGGAAAGTGAACCGTGGCCCAGGGCTGACCCGACGATTTGCGCAGCGCTTCATCGATCGGCGTGACCCGCGCTACGACGAGCACAGTGTGGAGACGCTGGTCCGACAGCGTGTTTCCGGTTGGTGCTCGGCTACGAGGACCTGCGTTCGGCTACGAGGACCTCAAGTGAATCACTGTGACAACAACACAAGCTTGCAGCGATAATATCTTTCACCCACTTATATCCATCTGATTATCTTCAGCGGGGCCGATGCGGAATGGAAAACGCTTGAGTATCCACAACGAGGCACCATTAAGCTCCCGTCCCCACCACGGACCATCACGATATGTCTCAGACCCAGTTTCCCCTCGTGAAGGCCTTGTTCTTCGATGTGTTCGGGACGCTTGTCGATTGGCGTACCAGCATTGCGCGCGAGGCGAAGGCGGTGCTGGAGCCGCTCGGACACAAGACCGACTGGTCGGGCTTCGCGGATGCCTGGCGCGACGAATATCAGCCCAGCATGGAGGAGGTGCGGGCTGGGCGCATTCCATTTTCCAAGCTCGACGTGCTGCATCGGCGCAATCTCGATCGCATTTTGTCGCGGCTCGGGTTCACCGGCTTGTCGGAGGAGGTGACAGTTCATCTCAACCGCGCCTGGCATCGGCTGGACGCCTGGGCGGATGTGGCGCCCGGGCTGCACCAGCTCAAGCACAAATTTCTGCTGGCACCGCTTTCCAACGGCAATATTTCGCTGATGGTGGGTCTTGCTCGCCGTAACGGCTTTCCCTGGGACGCGATCCTCGGCGCTGAAATCGCCGGCGATTACAAGCCGAAGCCGCAGGTCTATCTTGCGGCGGCCGAGGCCCTCGATCTTGCGCCGGCCGCCTGCATGATGGTGGCGGCGCATACCAACGACCTCAGTCACGCGGCCGCTTGTGGTCTTCGCACGGCGCATATCGCGCGGCCGAACGAGCACGGCCCCGGCAGGGGCGAGGCGGCGCCGTCGGCGCCGGTCGATATCGCGGCCGGAAACCTCATGGAGCTTGCGGACCGGCTTGCGTAGTAGGGGTAATGGTCAAGCGCAGGCAATCGGACTTCATGCGATGGGGTCCGATAGCGAAAGGAACCGGCTTCACGGCGTAGGATTGAAGCCCCGCAGGCAGGATTGAAGCCAGGGAAGAAGAGATCTCATCCGCTCACGCTTTGCGGGAGAAGCTTGCCAGCAATACCGCCATGATGCCGGTGAGAAAGATGCCGTCGAACGTTCCGGCGCCGCCGATCGAGGCAACTGGTGCGCCAAGGCCCTGCACGGCTCCGAGATTGAGCAGGTCGGCGCCGATCAGCGTGCCGAGGCTGCCACCCACGTAGGCGAGCGCGGCGGCATGCTGACGGGCGATCAACACCGCCACGATCGCGGTCGCAACCGGTGGCACAAAGACCGGCACCGCGATGCCGACACCCTGCACCGGATATGCCAGCATATGCACGATCGCCGCCACAATAGCAGTTGTCACAATCCCGCGGATCCACAGATCGTTCTTGGCCAGTAGATAGAATGACAACAGCGTCGGGATCACGGCGCCGCCGATATTCACCGCAACGACGGTACCGGGCCATGCGACCACCACCGGCACCACGTAGCGCATGCCGAAGAAGAAGACCTCACGCCCGGACTGCACCTCCTGTTCAGGAAATTCCCAGACCGGAACGTTGATGTAGCTGCCGATCAGCGAACCAAGTAGCAGCAGGAAGGCAGTGCCCGAACTGACTCCAAGGCGCGAATAGGCGTAGCGCAGCACATTGATCTGGATGAGAACGATCACAATGAGAAGTATGCCCCCGAGGATGAGATAGAACGGCGCAGCAAGGGGGAGATAGTTCATCTGGCCCATGGGTGATTACCGGCGCGTCAGGTAGGCGAAGGCGTTTGCCATGGCGCTGCTTAGGTCTCGGCAGCGTGTCGTGCCATGTCCATCGCCGACGCTGTGGTGGGCACGGCCAAGTAGCAAAATAGCCCAAATTGAGCGCAGCGAAATCCGGGATTGGTGGCGCCGCAAGCCGTGTGATCCCCCGAATTTCACTTCGTTCAATCCGGGCTACGGACTGCCAGCGGACGTCGCCAACTGCCCGGATTGCGAGGCGAATTCTGGCACGCGGGCCGCCTCAGCGCGCGTGCCCCAGATTTCACCTCTTCAATCCGGACTACTATCGATTACTACCGCAGCCCGGCGTTGATCTTGTCCAGCACCGCCGAGCCTGGGCACAAGTCTTTTTCCGAGAGCGCATTGAGCGGCGTCTCGGTTGTGTTGAGGTGATGGTGAAGGTCCTCCGGTTCCCGGTCGAGGTAGAGGACGCCCGTCACCACTTGGCCCTTGGCGGCGTGCTGCTGGACAAAGTTCATCGCTGCCAGTCGGTCATACACGTCGTAGTCGGCGTCGATCTTACGCAGCACCAGCATGGTGCCGTCATGCTGCTCAACCGTCTGCACGGTGCCGGGCGCGTAGTCCACCTCTATCGGGTCGCGGCCGGTGATGAAATCGAGCCGGTTCACGGCCTCGTTGTGCTCGCGCACATAATCGTAGCTCTTGGTCGATCCGGAATGATTGTTGAACGCCACGCAGGGGCTGACGACGTCGATGAAGGCCGCGCCCTGGTGCTCGATGGCGGCCTTGATGATCGGCACGAGCTGGCTCTTGTCGCCCGAGAACGAGCGCGCCACGAAGGAAGCGCCCAATTGCAGCGCCATTGAAATCATGTCGATTGGGCTATCGGCGTTGATGATGCCTTTCTTCGACTTGGAGCCGCGGTCGGCGGTTGCAGAGAACTGGCCTTTGGTGAGGCCGTAGACACCGTTGTTCTCCACGATATAGACCATGTTCACGCCGCGGCGGATGGCGTGCACGAATTGGCCGACGCCGATCGAAGCCGAATCGCCGTCCCCCGAAACGCCGAGATAGATGAGGTCCCGATTGGCCAGATTCGCGCCGGTCAGCACGGACGGCATGCGACCATGCACCGAGTTGAAGCCGTGGGAATTGCCGAGGAAGTAATCCGGCGTCTTCGAGGAGCAGCCGATGCCGGAGATTTTTGCCACCCGGTGGGGCGCAATGGACAATTCAAAACATGCCTCGATAATCGCCGCCGTGATCGAGTCATGACCGCAACCCGCGCACAGTGTCGAGATCTTGCCTTCGTAATCGCGATGCGTATAGCCGAGCCGGTTTTTGGGCAGCGCGGGATGATGGAATTTCGGTTTTGCCAGATAGGTCATGATCGTATTTCTGAGTGCAAGAAGTTGAATTTTTTACTGTTTTTGTCCTGTTCCCGTTGCCTCGACAGGCGCAGGTTCGTCTTTCCGCCAGACCGATAGCACATCACATCGCAATGCTCCAGGCGTTGCACTGACAAGTCCCCGGACCGATAGGGGTTTCACGCGCAATTCAGGGAACATCCCTGTCCATGCAGTTGGGGCATGGAATTGCGGGTCGGCTAAAGAGGCTCCTAAAAGTTAAGCTGGTCGGTAGCTTCGGGCCGGATGTCCTTCGCGTCTGCCGGGCGCGGATAGGTCAGCTGGTCGAGGTTGTGGCCTGAGGCGGCGGCATCGAACGCAATCCGCTCCTGGGTTACCTGAACCGCAAGATTGGCTATGCCAAGGCCAATCGCTCCCGCCATGGCAATGGCAAAAAGCGCGTCTCCAAGCTCATCCAAAAATTCGGTCCGCATCGCCGGCTCCTCCGTAGGAAAAACATGGATACCAAACGACTGGTGCAACCTGTTATCACGTTCCGAATTGATGTTCCTTGACTTGGCTCAATCGGATCGAGTCTGCACTGGGATCGCCATTTGCATCGACCTGACGCCAAACCAGAACCTGTCGCGCCCGCAGCGCGCCTATTTTGACGACGTTTGCGGCTGACGCTCCGCCACTATTGCCCGAACGGTCATCTCCTTTCCTTCGCGCAATATAGTAAGCTCGGCGGTTTCGCCGATCCTGAGAAGCGCAATCCTGGTCCGCAGAAAAGGCGCGTTTCGCACCGCCTCCGCGCCGAGCATGCTGACGACGTCACCGGATTTCAAGCCGGCGCGGTCTCCTGCCGATCCAGGATTGACCCTCGTGATGACAGCTCCCGGCTGCGGACCGGTCAGCTTCATGTCGCGAATGACGGCAGGCGTCGGATCTTCAATCGTAATGCCAAGCGTGCCGCGACGGATGTCGCCGAATTTCAGTATCTGGTTCGCAATTGTTCGCGACATGTTGATGGGAATCGCAAATCCCACGCCAGGGTTCGAATTGGTGGAGCCAATAAAGGCGGCGTTGATGCCAACAAGATTGCCCTTGATATCGACGAGCGCACCACCAGAATTTCCCGGATAAACCGCCGCATCGGTCTGGATAAAATTTTCGTGCTGCTCGAGCCCAATATTGGTTCGGTGCAGTCCACCGACGATTCCGGAGGTCACGGACTGCTCCATGTTCATCGGATAGCCGATGGCGAGTACGATATCGCCGACTTGGAGTTGACTGGAATCTCCGAACGGAATGGACGGCAGATTGTCGGCCTGCACCTTGATCATGGCCACATCGAAGTCAGGGTCAGAGCCGAGACGCTTCGCTTTCAGAATGCGACCATCGGTGAACATTACGGTTATCTCGTCCGCATGGTCGATGACATGATGGTTGGTGATGATCAAACCCTGGCTGGCGTCATAGACCACGCCCGACCCCACTTCATGAATTTGTCGCGTCTCCCGCCTTCTGCTATTTGTCGTGGTCGTCACGCGGCCCCTGATCTCAATTTTGACGACGGCCGGAGTGATCTTTTTGAGAATTGGGGCGAGCGTAGGCAGCGGCGCCGGCGTGGCGGCCGGAGCAGTGACACCGTCAGCTGCCATGCCCTGCGTAAATACGACAAAGCTCAGCGCGATCGCCCCACCTATCCGCTTCATGACCTCATGGCTCGCTTGGTTGAGACGAATTGGCGCGCAAGTCTATCCCAGACAACCAAACAATTTGCTGTCATGTGGGCGCAATCAAGAAAAACCGCAAGGCCTCCTCATTCGATCACCTCGGCAGCCCGGGCGACCAGATCGCGCGAAATGTCGAGTCCGATTGCACGCGCTGCCTTGAGATTCACGACCAGATCGAACCTGGTGAGAAACTCAACGGGCAGTTCGCTCGGCTTTGCACCGCGCAGGATGCGATCGACATAAATTGCCGCGTTATGGAATAGATCAGCGCTGTTGGGCCCGTAAGCCATGAGGCCGCCCTCGGCTGCGAAGCCTCTCGTTGGATAGATCGCAGGCATTCGATGCCGTGTCGCCAACCGGAAGATCAGCTGAACGTTGGCAAAGCTGGGGCTGGGCGGCACGATCAACAAGCCTCCATTCGGCTCAGCCGCGAATGTGCTGATCGCCTGTTCGATCTCGTCAGCGTTGCGAACCGGAGTTCTGACCGCCTTTACATCATACGCCGCAGCGGACGCCTCTATCGCGGCGATGTAACTTCGGCTGTCGAATTCGGGATTGAAGATAAGTGCAATCCTGGTAACGCGAGGAGCGGCTTCCCGCAGCAACTCGAGCCACCTGGTTCCGATCGTCAGGTATAAGTTGGTAATGCCGGTGGCGTTGCCCTCCGGGTGTGCGAGGTTGCCGATGACGGCGTAGCCAATTTCGTTGGTGGCCTCGACGAAGACGATTGGAATTGTCGGCGTCAGCTTTTGCACCGCATTTGTTGCCGGTGTGGCTCCGGTGACGATGACGTCGGGTGCCAGCCGTACCAGTTCGTCGGCATAAGAACGCAGCCGGGCTGCATCGGCGGCACCAAAGCGGTAATCGATCTGCAGGTTGCTGCCTTCCATCCAGCCAGCGGCTTCAAGACCCTCCCGCAATGCCGTTAACCGCGTCTGACTGACCGGGTCGTCCTCCGCCGAGAACAGCAGAACACCAACCCGCCGGATGTATTCCTGCGCTTGTGCCGCGCGCCAGAACGCCGCCGTGCTGCCGAGCACGACAATGAATTCGCGCCGTCCAATCATGCATAAACCTCCACCTGATCGGCGGAAGGGCAACCTGCTCAAACGCCGCGTTCAGCTGCGTGCCGATTGCTGCGGTCTGGCCGATCGGCTCGAGTGCGTTCCGATCAAATTGTAGCGGCGCGTGAGGGCCTTTCCGCAAGTCCAAGCCGGTGGAGCGCCACCTCACCCGGACCCTCTCCCCGCAAGCGGGGAGAGGGAGAAGCCACCTGCGCCTCCACGCGACGATCCTACTTCATCAAATTGCGCCTCAGTTCATCGCCAGGGCCTGGGCGATGTCGGCTTGCTTGGCGGTTGTCCCGTGGCCACCGGCGATTGTTGCGCCGGTGATGTTGTGCTTTCTCAGAGCCTCGCCCACGGCGGCCGTCTGAGGAGTGCGAGCGATCGGACCGCGCGGCGAAATCAGGTCCGTGACCCACAGGATATTGTCCTTGACCACGTGGATGAGGAGATAGCCTTCCACGTGCGGATTCTGAATGTTGTAGAGGTTGATCTCGGCCGTGTCGTCCTTCAGCGACAGCGTGTCCTTCACCTCCTGCACGTTCGCGGGCTTCATGGCCTTCTGCTGGGCATCCGGCTCCAATGTATGCGGGGCCTTTATGACCTGCTCGAAATAGGCCTTGTCGGGGGCGGGTACGATGACGGTCGCACCTTCGGCCGCGAACGCCCGCATGCCGCCGGTATGGTCCATGTGGTGGTGCGTCAGCACGAGATACTTGATCGGCTTGCCCGGATATTTGGCTTTGGCCGCATCGATGACCCACTTCGACTGGCCTTCATCAGTCGGCGCATCGAACACCGCGAGGCCGTCCTTCATGTTGACGATCAGGTTGTTGGCGCCGCCGCCCTGAACCATCTGGACGTTGGGCGCAAGCTCGACCAGCTTGAAGCTGCCGCCCGGCGGGAAATAGATCGCGTCACTGTCGGTGAAGCGGCCGAGGAAAATGCGCCGGATCACCCACTGGTAGGGCACGTTGCCGGTCGCTGCAGGTTTCGCCGCCGCCTTGACGGCATCTGGGATCGCGAAGGTCGCCGGCGCGATCGGCGTGTTAGTCGTGATCTCTTTGTAAGTGATCCGCTGCACCTCCATGGTGCCGAGCCGGTAGGACCGCGTGTACGCCATCTTGACGCCGCCGACGGCCTTCCAATCACTTAGCACCACGTCGTAGTTCGAATCGCCCCAGATATTGTCTTCGTCGCGCGTTCGCACGGCAGCCGGCAGCTTGGTGCTGCGATCGAACATGATGATGTACTTGACTTGACCCTGTGTAAACGCGACCGCCGGCAAGGCCTGATCGCCGAGCTTTTGGTCTTCAATGGACGAAACGCTCTGCGGCGAGTCGAGGGCGCGCAGTAGGAGGAACGGCGAGCCGCGGAGGCGTTCGCGCAGATTCGCCGCCAGCCGGATGCCCGACATCGGCTTGGCTTCGCCCTTCTCATCGATTACGGCGCCGTAGGTCGGGTAGGCAATTTCGCTGTATTTCAGCCGCTCGGCCGCGGGGTACTTCATGTCACGGTCCCAATCTGCGCGGACACCGATCGCGTTCGTGAGGTCAGCTTGTACAGTGACCGTGGAATCGCCGAGAAAACGAGATTCGCCGTTGACGCTAATAGATTGGCCGGGCTCCCAATGTTTGGCGTCGGCCTTGTAGGTGAGAGTTTTGATGGCGCGCAGCGCATCGGCGCCGCCCTGCGCCTCGATGCCCTGCTTGATCAGATCGAGCGGACTCGATTGGGCGAATGCCGGTCGCTGCCCCTGGCTCAATGCCACCAGCAGCGCAGCGGAAATCATCAACGCATATTTCATACGGATCCTCCCTTCACGGTTACAAGGATGCATCATTGACCGACCAGCTTGATCGGCGCACGCCCCTGTAAAGCCAGATTAGCATGACAAAATCGTAAACGGTACGGCTTAAGAAGCGATCTGGCGATCTCCTCGGTCGGCACCAAGCTGGGCCGCTTGTCTCGCTTGTTGATCTTCACTTCATGCGGGCTTTCACCGGGTCTTTCACATTCTCGAACTTTTCGATCTCGACATTGCGCAACTGGCCGTTCACCCTTTCGACGCGGCGAATGTAGATCGTCTGGATCACGTCACGCGTCTCCGGATCGATCGATACTGGCCCGCGCGGGCTCTCCCATTTCATCCCCTTGGCGGCGGCGATCAGGCCCTCGCCGCCGGTCTTGCCGCCGTTCTTCTTGAGCGCCTCGTAAATGAGATGCATGCCGTCGTAGCCGCCGACCGAGAAGAAATCGGGATTGCGCTTGAACTCGGCGTTGTATGCTTTGACGAAATCGGCATTGGTCGGGGATTGGTGATTGTAGTCGTAGTGGAGCGCCGTGATGATGCCGACCGCTCCATCGCCCATGCCTGCCAGGGCCGACTCATCGGTAATTTCGCCTTGGCCCATGACCTTGATCTCCTTCGGGTCGATACCGCGTCCGATCAAGGCCTTTGCCAAGGCCGGCGGCTGTGAGCCGCCCGGAATGAATACGAAGATTCCTTCAGGGTTTTGATCCTTGACGCGCTGAACGAAGGCAGAAAAATCGACAGTGGTCACCGGCATGCGGACCGCGCCAATGATTTCCCCGCCGGCTGCCTTGAATGCGCCCTGGAACGACGCTTCGGCGTCGTGGCCCGGGGCATAGTCCGAAACCATGGTGTAGACTTTGCGAATTCCGTTCCGGAACGCCCAGCTTCCGAGCTGTTCGCAGTTTTGCGGCAAGGTCAGCGACACTCGGGCCATATAGGGCGACCTGGTGGTGATGATCGAGGTCGCCGCATTCATCACCACCATGAATTTCTTCGCCTCCGCCGAGAGGTCGGCCACCGCCAGCGCCTCTGGGGTGAGCACGAAGCCGGCGAGAATATCGACGTTGTCGCGCACGATAAGCTCCTGCGCCAGGCGCTTGGCGACATCGGGCGCTCCGCCGGTATCGCGGCGGATGATCTCGACCTTTCTGCCGGCCACGACGTCGCCGTGCTGCTTCACGTAGAGCTTGATGCCGTTGTCCATCTGCGCCGCCGGATCGGTGAATTGACCCGAATAGGTCATGATCAGACCGATCTTGACGGGCTGCTGCGCATGGGCCGGCACGAGGGCGCACAGGGAAACTAGCCCGCACAAACCTGCAATTGCCCTTCGCGTGATCTGCATGGCGTTTCCTCGTTTGGTTGGCTGCGGTGCCGATCGCGGGCGCAGATTATGTGTATGGCCGTCTGTGGCGCAAAGTGATCATGCGGTCAACCACCCCTTGACCCTTCTGGGGTGGCGTCATTAAATGACAGCCGTTCCAGGGAGATCCCCGACAAGGGGCTGAGAAACCGCTGGCCGATCGGCAGCGCGGAAATCCTTTGAACCTGACCCGGCTCGTACCGGCGTAGGGATTGGAGATCGCCGCCGCACCAACTTGGCGAAAATCTCCACCCGAACCGAGTGGAGGTTTTTTTGATGCAGGTCGGAGTGCCCTCAACTGGATTGATCGGCAAACGGACTCCGCCGACCCCCGCAACCGGGGGAGGGTACAGTCGCGAGCGAGGTTATTCGTCTTCTTCTTCGTTGCTTTGCTCGTCCTCTTCGTCGCCCGCTGCTGATGTCGCGATTCCGGCCGCCGTCGATGTGGCGGTGGTCGGCGCTGGCGTTATCGGTCTGTCCATTGCCGGGCGCCTGGCGTTGCGCGGCCTGTCGGTCGCAGTGTTCGAGCGCGCCACCGCTGGCGCCGGTGCAAGTCTTGCCGCTACCGGCATGCTCGCAGCCGCGGCCGAGCACGAGACGGGTTGCCATGACCTCCTGACGCTCGCGCTTGAAAGCCAGCAACAATGGCCGCAGTTTCGCGCCGCGCTGGAGGCGCAATCCGGCTACGACATCGATTTTCGCGAGAGTGGCACGCTGGTGGTGGCGCTCGGCCGTGACGAGGTGGAGCGGCTGCGGTTTCGCCATGAGCTCCATAAGCGCTGCGGGCTAGACACTCGCTGGCTGAGCGGTCCCGAGGTTCGCGGCATGGAGCCAGGGCTGCGGCCTTCGGTTGCGGCTGGGCTCTACTGCGCGGATGACCACCAGGTCGATCCACGGCAGGTGATGGCCGCGTTGTGCGCCGCCCACACTGCGGCGGGCGGCCGTCTGCTCGAGCGTTGCGCCGTTTCGGCTGTGGATCTCGAAGGCGGTCGGGTCGCAGGACTGATCACCGCGGTGGGACGTTGCCGGGCGTCGACGGTCGTGCTTGCGGCCGGGGCCTGGACCGGTAACGTCCTCCCGCCGGGCATCACGGTGCCGGTGCGTCCGCTCAAGGGGCAGGCGCTCGCGGTGCGGGCGACGCCGGAAACCGGAACGCTCGCCCATATCGTATGGACAGAGCAGATCCACTTGGCGCCTAAGGGCGACGGCCGGTTGATCATCGGCGCCACGGTCGAGGAACGCGGCTTCGACGACGCCATTACGGCCGGTGGGCTTTATGCGCTGCTCGAAGGGGCACGCCGCGCCTTTCCGGCCGTCGAGGAGATGGCGATAGACGCGGTGTGGACCGGCTTGCGGCCAAGCTCGATCGATGACGCCCCGATCCTCGGAGAAACGTCAATTCCTGGCCTTGTGCTCGCCACCGGCCATCATCGCAACGGCTATCTGCTGACGCCCGCAACGGCGTTCGCCATGGAGGCGCTGATCGTCGATGGCGCCCTGCCGGCGGTGGCACGGCCGTTCGGGCTCGATCGATTCGGCTACGCGGCCGGCCACCGCGAAACAGAATACGCAGACGGAATATCCCGATGAAACTGACCGTCAACGGACAAACGCGCGATTGCGAAGCGGCCAATCTCGCCGAACTGTGGCACCGTGAGACGGCCGAACTCGAAATATCCGAGCCGCGCGGCTTTGCGATCTCCCTCAACGGCGCCGTGGTGCGCCGCACCGCCTGGCCCGTCACCACGTTGCGCGACGGTGATGCCGTCGAGATCATTCGCGCCATGTCGGGCGGGTGACTTCTCCCTTCCCGTCTTCGGGGAGGGAGACCGAGCCAACGGGTCCGGCCTTTGGCCGGCCCGATGACAGGCTCCGCGAAGTCGGGTGGGGATTACGGGCCGGGTCGTGGAAAGACCCACCCCGACCCTCCTCGAAGACGGGGAGGGAGAGAAAATTCGAGGAGTAATGCCATGAGTCCCGATCCGTTCAAACTTGCCGGCGAGATCTTCGGTTCGCGCCTGCTTCTTGGCACGGCGGGCTACCCGAGCCAGCGCATCCTGGTCGAGGCTGTGGCAGCGAGCGGCTGCGAGATCGTGACGGTTTCGATCCGTCGCATCTCGCTGCAGGGGCATGGCTTCGACACCGTTAATATGCTGTCGAAATATCGGTTCCTTCCCAACACTGCGGGCTGCGAGACCGCGCGCGACGCCATCCGGACGGCAGAGCTCGCTCGCGAAGCGCTTGACACCAACTGGGTCAAGCTGGAGGTGATCGGTGATCGCGAGACCCTTTATCCCGACGTGACGGAGCTGATCGAAGCCACGCGCCGCCTCACCGATGACGGCTTCGCGGTGCTGCCCTATTGCAACGACGATCCGGTGGTGTGCCAGCGGCTCGCCGACGTCGGCGCCGTTGCGGTGATGCCGATGGGATCGCTGATCGGTTCCGGCATGGGCGTCGCCAATCCGGCTAACCTCGAGCTGATCTGCCGCCGCGCGGCGGTTCCGGTCATCGTCGATGCCGGCATTGGCACTGCTTCCGACGCGGTCATTGCCATGGAGCTTGGCGCCACCGCGGTCCTCCTAAACACGGCGGTGGCCAAGGCCGACGATCCGGTCCGGATGGCGACCGCCATGCGCCACGCGGTCGAAGCTGGCCGCCATGCGTATCTGGCCGGTCGTATTCCGCGCCGCGGCCGCGCCGAACCATCGAGCCCGCAGCTCGGGCTGGTCGGTTCATGAGGCTGCCGGGACCGCTGCTCGTCATCACCGACCGTCGTCAGGCCCGACATTCGATCGAGGCGATTGCGGAGGCGGTCGGGCAGGGTGGCGGGCGCTGGCTGCTGCTGCGCGACAAGGACCTCGAGCCTGCAGTGCGCCGCAGCCTCGCCGCCCGCCTTGCCGAGATCGCCCGCCGCCACGGTATGCACCTGTCGGTCAGTCGTGATGTCGATCTCGCGGCCGAATTCGGCGCCTCGGTGCACCTGCAATCGGCAGCGGCCGTGGCGGGGGCGCGGCAGCGTCTCGGGCCGGGAGCCCTGATCGGAGTCTCGGCACATGGCCTGGGCGATGTCGCAGCTGCTGCCGCCGCTGGGGCTGATTACGTGACTTTGAGCCCGATTTTCCTCACCCCCAGCAAGCCCGGCTACGGTCCCGCGTTGGGCGTCGAGGCGATCGCGTCAGCGGCAAAATCCGGCATTTCCGTTGTTGCGCTCGGGGGGATCACAGCCAACGTCGTCGATCCGTGCCTTGAAGCCGGTGCCCATGGCATCGCTGTCATGGGTGAGATCATGCGGTCCGACGACCCGGGCAGTGCTGCCTGCCGACTCTTGGCGGCGTGCAAAGCTGCAACACCAGCCCCGGATTCGACCTCCAGGCTGCCGACAGGCCTTGCCGGGGCGCGCTGAAAAGTGCAACGCTGCGACCGATTCTAGCTATCGGGTCCCCGGGAGATCGTCGGATGAGGTTCCGCGCGTTGCTTGTGGTGGCGTTGTCCGGCGGCGCAATAGTGTCCGCCCACGCGGCCGATCAAGCGGTCCCCAGAGGGCCGTCCTACTATCCGGGCGACTATCACCCGACCAGCATCGATTGGACCGGCTGGTACGTTGGCCTGCAGCTCGGCGGCGCTTTTGGCAGCGCGAGCTGGACGAATCCGTTTACGCTGGCAAGCGACAGCTTGCACCCTGCCGGAATTCTCGGCGGCGGTCAGTTTGGCGTGAACTGGATGCGGGATTCCTTGTTGCTCGGTGCTGAAGCTGATTTGGCCGGGATGGGGTTGGAGTCTTCTGTCCCCGGGGCTAGTTTCCGTTCCCGTTGGCTTTCACTCGTCACCGGCCGCGTGGGGTACGCCTTCAACCAGTATTTGGTTTACGCCAAGGGGGGCGCAGCCTTCGCCAGTGAACGAGCCCAGGTAATTACCTTGGCGGGCACGGCGGCCGACAGCGCCACTACGACGCAAACTGGGTGGACGGTTGGAGGCGGCGTCGAGTACGCGATCGATCCCCATTGGTCAGCGCGCCTGGAATACGATTTTGTCGATTTGCCGTCCCATGGCGTCGTTTTTGTGCCGCCGCCACCGATTGGGGCACTGCCCGCGAGCATCAACTTCACCATTCAAAAACTTGTGGCCGGGATCAATTACCGATTCTAGAGCGCATCCCGCTGACATTTCATTCAACGTCCCAAAAGGAAGGGCAGCGGCGGGCGCCGTTGCCCTTCCCGAAGATGTTAGGGCGCCGGCGATGCCAGCGGCTTGCCCTTCTCGATGATGTAATTGGCGAGGACCTTGAATGCCTGGCCCGGAACCGTGCAAGCGTCATGTGGCGTATTGGCCGGAATCTGGAAAGACTCGCCCGCCTTGATGGTCTGATCCGGCTTGCCCTCGATCTTGAGAAGGATCGCGCCTTCCATCACATAGCTGCTCTCGACGCCCGGATGGGTATGTCGGCCCGCGCAGTTGCCCGGCGCGATTTCGGCGATGGCGCTCACTACATTGAACCCCGGCGGGAAATCGACGGTCTGGAGCGGCGTGCGCTTGATGGTGGACTGCTGGGCAACAGCCGAAGCGACGACGACCGGAGCAACAATGGCCGTGATGATAAACGATTTGTTAAGCACAGGTGGGTCCTCCCTCGACAATGTTTAGATACCGGCGGCGTGGACGCGCCGCGGCCGCAATGATAATCCGCTGCGGATGCCATGCGCAACGTACACGGGGGCGGGGCCGGGAAGTGCCGCAGTGCACTAAATCTGTCGCCCGCTTCAGCCAATCTGAAGTGATCGGACGGTGATGAAGCCGAGAACATGGACTCGTGCCAGCGGAAGGATCATGTAGGGGCGACCCTACAGCGAGCGATGTGGGAGCACGCCGCAAGATTATCGGGGTGGCTGGGAAAGCCGGCCACGACCCGGGAGATCTGCCAAATGCTTCTACACGACAGCAATCACTTCTAACGCAACAAATCATTGAACTCGGCATGCTTGCCTATATAGGCCGAAACAAATGGGCACTTCGCGACGACCTTGAGCCCCAGCGCCCTGATCTGCTCCAGAGCGCCGCGCACCAGGCGCGATCCTACGCCGCGGCCGGATAGTTCCGGCGGCACCTCCGTATGCACCAGGGTGATGACACCGGGCTCCAAGCGGTAAAAGATGAGCGCCGTATGCCCGTCGGCATCAAGCTCAAAGCGGCTCTCGGTCGTATTGTTGCGAACGCCGTCAGACATGGTCACGCCTCCGCTCAGGGGACCTCATCATGAAATGGCAGACCATGAAACACACCGTCAATTTCGGGGTCGCGCTTATTGTTCCGTTGCTTGCGGTTGCCGCCTTGGCTCAGGACGTGCCTGGCATCGAAATCTGCACCCGTGAAAGTCGGTTGGACCGGCGCACGGGTTGTCTTCAGAGCAATGTCGAGTTCCTCCAGCAGGTCGTGACCAAAAACGCGCTTGACGCCCAGCAAAAGCTCTCAGCGGCCAGTCGCGACATCGCCGCGCTGAGGGAGCAACTCGCGGCCGCCAACCGCGACGTCGCCGCGCTCAAAGACGCGCTCGCCGCCGCGGAGGCAAAGATCGAGCAGCTTCACAAAACGACTTCACCAGCGCCTCCACAGAAACCAGAGGCAAAGCCTTCCGGCAAATAAAATCGGCAGAGGCGGTCCGTCCGTGGGGTGCGATTGTCAATAACATTAGGTTGATCGCCGTCCGATGCGGCCTGTTCGGTTTTTTTCCCGACCGAAAAAACCCGACGAATTTGCTGAGATAGATGTAGATCACCGGTGTGGTGTAGAGGGTCGGGAACTGCGACAGCAGCAGTCCGCCGACGATGGCGATGCCGAGCGGGCGGCGCAGCTCCGATCCCGCGCCGGTGCCGAGCGCGAGCGGCAGACCGCCGAACAGAGCCGCCATGGTGGTCACCATGATGCGCCGATAGCGCATCAGGCTCGCCTCAAAGATCGATTGCTCCTGCGGCGGCCACCCAGGCCGGATCATTCGTTACGGAACGATTCCATTTTAATGATTCGCCCTCATACAAGGATGGTTGAGCGGGGAGCGAAACCCATCGACGGCCCTTCAGCGCAGCCCGTCTCTTGATGGTTTCGCTTTCGCTCTACCGATCCTCCGCTCTACGCCCGTCTCATCCGCCGTGATATGATCCACACAGAGGCGGGTGGAAAAAAGGGAGGATGCCATGACGATCTTCAATCGTCGTACGATGCTGCGGGGCGGGACGGCGCTCATGGTTTCCGCAGGGGAAGTTCTGAGAGCGCCACGAACATGGGCGCAAGCGGCGCAAAATCCGCCTGCCGACGCCAAAGCGATGTTGTTCGACGTGTTCGGCACGGTGGTGGACTGGCGCAATGGCGTCGCCCGGGAAGCCGAAAAGATACTCAAGCCGATGGGCTACACGCTCGACTGGCTCGCCTTTGCGGATGCATGGCGCGCGGAGTATCAGCCCGGCATGAACGAGATACGCATGGGCCGCCTGCCATTCGTCAAGCTCGACGTCATTCATCGGCGCATGCTCGACAAGATCAAGCCTCGCTTCGGGCTCGAAAAGCTCGACGAGGCGACGCAGGCGGAACTCAATCTCGCATGGCATCGGCTCGACGCCTGGGAGGATGTCGGGCCGGGTTTTGCCCGGCTGCGAACCCGGTTCATGCTGTGCCCCTGCTCTAATGGCAACATCGCCATCATGGCCGATATCGGACGTCGCAATGACCTGCGCTGGCACGCGATCCTGGGCTCGGAAATTGCCGGAGACTTCAAGCCGAAACCGCGCGTCTATCTCGCCTCGGCCGAAGCGCTCAATCTCAAGCCCAGCGAATGCATGATGGTGGCTGCCCACAGCGGCGACCTCGCGGCCGCCGCGGCGCAGGGTCTGCGGACGGGCCACGTGGGGCGGCCGGGCGAAGGCGGTCCAGGGACCGGCGAAACGGCGCCGAAAGGCTCGTTCGATGTTGTTGCGAAGGATTTCGAGGAATTTGCCGCAAAGATGGGGACGTGAAGCGACGCTGTAGGGGCGCGGCTATCAGACCAAGATCAATGCAATCCGCCACCGCTACTCGAGCACCACACGCGTTCGATTGCGTTTGTCACTCGGCCACAATCCCCGCAGCCTTAATGATCGGTCCCCACTTCTCGTAATCCGCGCGGATCAGCGCCGCCAATTCCTCAGGTGTCGAGCCAACTGGCACCGCCCCAAGAGTCTGAAAGCGCTCCTTGACACCCGGCGATTTCATGGCGTCGGCGGCATCGCGATGGATCTTTGCTTTCAGGTCGGCCGGCAGGCCGGCCGGCGCCAGCAGCGACCACCATACCCCGGTGTCGTAGCCTTTGAGGCCGGACTCATCGATGGTCGGCACGTCCGGCAGAATCGGCGTACGTTTCGCCGTCGTCACGGCCAGCGGCCGCACCGCTCCGGACCGGATTTGCGCAATCGACTCCGGCACGTTGTTGAAGGTGAGCGGAATGTGGCCGCCCAGCAGATCGTTAAGCGCCGGCGCACCACCCTTGTAGGGGACCGCGGTGATGTCGATCTTTGCCGTCACCTTCAACAGTTCGCCCGCGAGATGGGGTGACGTGCCATTGCCGGCATGACCGTAGCTGAGCTGACCGGGCTTGGCGCGCGCGGTTGCGATGAGATCGGCAAGCGTCTTGATCGGCGAATCGGCGCGCACCAACGTGAGGTTCGGCGAATTGCCGAGCAGCGTGATCGGGGTGAAATCCGCGAATACGTCATAGGGCAGCTTGGGATAGAGGAACGGCACGATCGCGTGGCCGCTCGCCGCGATAACGAGCGTATAGCCGTCGGGCGGCGCTTTCGCGGCCGCGTCCGCCGCAATGGTACCGCCGGCGCCCGGCCGGTTCTCGACGATGATATTCACCGGCCAGCGCCTGCCGAGCTCATCGGCGAGAGTGCGCGCTACGATGTCAACGGCACCGCCGGGCGGGAACGGCACCAGGAGATGCACGGGCTTCGAGGGAAAGCTGTCCTGGGCGCGTGTCGCTGAACTTGGCGCCACGCATGAGAGAATCGCGAGCGCAATGATTGCGGCGCAGCGCCCGATCGAAACCGCCATAGCCTTCTCCCGTCATTCGGACCCAGTACCCTGCAGGCGCATTGAAGGCCAAGCTGTGTCGCATGGGCAAGCAAAACCCCGTGGCTGCGCTTTGCGGCAAATGGCAGCGCGGTGCGCCGCGCAAGTGCCGGACCTTGCGGGAGTGACTTCGCAGCAAATTTGGCCATAACATAGGGGGCGGGGGCGACTCGGCAAACGCTCGGTAACAACGCTGGACTACTCACGACTCTGTCGGCAACGCCTCAGTAGGATCGATAAAGGCTAGGCCCAGCGACGCGAAATGCCTTCCGTTCCGAGTCAGCAGGACCAATCCATGCTTAGTGGCCGTCGCGGCGATAGCGACGTCTGCAAAACCGGGATGCCGGCCGATCGCCAGCGCACGGTCAGACAGCGCGCCGGCTTCCCGACTGACCCTGCTGTCGAGCGACAGAACGCGATCCGACGAAGCGGCTAACAACTCATCGAGCCATTGCTTCAAGCGATCAGCCCGCTCCGTTCCGCCGGTCCGTCGCAGCATGCAAATACCCTGCTCGATTTCAGCGACGCTGACCGCCGACAGAAACAGGCCCTCAGCATGATGGCGCAGCCAGGCGACCAATTCCGGCGCTAGCGCAGACTTGCCCGGCGCAAGCATCGAAAGCACCGATGTGTCGAGCAGATGGCCTGAACTCAAAGATCTACCTCGCGCAGCGGCGTTTGATCGCGTTCGAGATCGACGTCGCCGGGGAAGGAGAGCAGCAGATCAACGAAGGACGGACGATCCTCAGGATAAAGCCGCCGCGCGTCCTCTACCGGTACGACGACCGCGGCGGGTCGGCCGTGCCGCGTGATGGTCGTAGGCCGCCCGCGTTCGGCGGCTTCGACCACCGCCGAGAATTTGGCCTTAGCGTCACGAATCTGCATTGTTTCCATAGACCGACTCCAAAAATGACTACATGAGGTCATAATAACTGCTGGGCAGCTGGCGTTTCAACGGCCCGGCTTCCAAGCGCCGTATGATATATTCCCGCCTACCAATCCGGCCTTGCCGGCACATGCTGCGAGGAAGCTCATGGCCGTTCGACTGCCAGTGGCTGTACTGCTGTTCGTCACTCTTCAGTTCTGGGCCGCGGCGCAATCGAACCGGCCAGACGACAAATCCGCGGTCTACTACCCGGACGCGGTGTGGCAGCATAAGACCCCGATGGAATCCGGGCTCGATCCGGGGCGGCTCAAGGAGGCCACCGACTTTGCGGTTGCCAACGAGACCAAGAACCCGCGCGATCTGGTCATCAACCATTACCAGACGTTTGGCCGCGAACCGTTCGGTTATGCCATCGGCCCCATCAAGGAGCGCGGCGATCCGACCGGCCTGATCATTCACCACGGCTACATCGTCGCCGAGTGGGGCGAGCCGCTGCGCGTCGACATGGCCCACAGCGTGACCAAGAGCATGCTCTCAAGCGTCATCGGGGTCGCTTACGACCGCGGGATGATCCGCAACATCCACGATACCGTGCGGGACTACGTGGCCCCAGTCCAGGTCTATAATCCGCTGGCATCCGGCAACAAGTCGGACCGGCTAGGCGCCCCCGACCTGCTGTTCCCCTTCGATACGCCGCACAATCGCAGCATCACGTGGGACAACATGCTGCGCCAGACCAGCGATTGGGAAGGCACACTGTGGGGCAAGCCCGACTGGGCCGATCGCCCGGAGCCGAACGTCGCCCAATGGACCACGCGCCCGCGCCACAAGCCCGGCACGGTCTACAAATACAACGATGTCCGCGTGAACGCGCTGGCGCTGGCGGCGCTCAATGTCTGGCGGCGTCCACTGCCGCAAGTGCTCAAAGAGACCATCATGGACCCGATCGGCGCTTCCGACACCTGGCGCTGGTTCGGCTACGAGAACTCCTGGATTGTGCTCGACGGCAACGTGGCGCAGTCCGTATCGGGCGGCGGCCATTGGGGCGGTGGTATGTTCATCAATGCCTACGACATGGGACGGTTCGGCTACCTCACCTTGCGCCATGGCAAATGGAAGGATCGCCAGCTCATCTCCAATCAATGGGTCGATTGGGCGCTGACCCCGACGCCGATCCAGCCGACCTACGGGTTCATGAACTGGTTTCTCAACACCAACCGGCAGCTGCTGCCGAGCGCCCCGGCCAGCGCCTTCGTGCATATCGGGAACGGCGCCAACATGATCTTCGTGGATCCCGAACACGATCTGGTCGCGGTGGCGCGCTGGATCGACGGCGGCGCCATGGATGGCTTCGTCAAGCGACTGCTGGCATCCGCGAATGCGATGTAAGTGGGACAACGGCAACGCGGTTAAATTTTATTGTCGATCCGGTTCGGCGCCTCGACTTCTGGCATGCACGCGACGTCACTTGGCGCGCGCTCCAACATGCCTGCCTGAAGCCCCCTCAAGATTCCGTATCGCACGATTCCAGCGGAACCTTGGACGTCAATGTGGGGCGATCGAAGAACTGAATATCCGCATAGCGGCGGTTGCCCACGCACTTTTTGCCAGCGGAGATGCATGTCCGGTAGGTCGTTGCTTTCTGAACGGCGATTTGCCCGCCAGGTATGAGATTCACTGTGCAGTAGGTCCAAACTCCAGCTTGCTTGTCGTGGACACGTGGCGCCTCGCTGCCGACGTTTAATTTTGGTACCGCAACGACTTGGTGATCCCTGCGATCAGTCATTGTTTCGCCGGCGGTTGGCTGTGACGTAGCTATCCCGGCCGCGACCGGCTTCTGCACACTGTCGAAACGTGTGGTCGCCTCTGCCGGTGCGGGGTGAGTTTCGGGCTCCGCCTCTATCCCGGTGGCAACAGCTGCCTCGGTTGGAGGAGGCACGGCAGGTGGCAATGCCACGCTGCGTGGCGTACCGGCCGGCGGCGGTGGCAGCGTTGCAACGTCCATGTTCTGCGGCCGAACCGTTGAAAACTCCGCTTTCGGCTGCGGCGCCGGCACGGCCGCCTGTTTGTCGACGAGCGACGCTATCCATGCGGAAACGATGTCTGCGTCGGGCAGCCAGGTCTCATCGGCGAAAAAAGCCGCAATCGGTGCAGCGATTGCCACAACAATTAAAAATATCTTCGCGCCTGTCGCAGCACTGCTTGGCGGTGGCGATACCGGCGTTCCCCCCCACGTGTCAGGCCCTATCAGGATTGCCCTAGGCATGCCGATCTGGGGGTCAACCCGCGGCAAGCGGGCAACGGTTGGCAACTGGGCGGCGCTAGGCATGCGCAGCACTGGCGGCCGAGCAACTCCGTCAGAAGATGCCTGGTGGTCGGGATTTTCAGAGGTTTTGGGATGTCCCACAAAATAACCCTGGTCAGCTGATTTTCCCTGAGAGAAACTCATGTCGTCACCTTGCCCCGATAGAGCAGCCCCCGGTGAAGCAGAGCTGTATGGCGTTGCGAACCCTCCGTGATGGCCGCGACGGAGAGCCCTTCCTTTTCAGCTTCGAGTCGCTGCATCGAGCGTCCGGCATTTCCGCACGGAGAGCTAGCTTCTCTGCAGAGATACTTACCCGCCAACGAAGTCTCGGAGCGTAACCCGGGTCCAGTCAAACCCGTTATCGACTGATCGGCATCGCGGCTTGTCCGCCGCGAATCTGCTTTACCACTTCTCTAATGATAAGCTCTCTCTCGCCGGCGGAAATGCCCTTGCGGCCGCTGGTGCTCTGGTAATTTTCCAGCAGTTTCCCGACCATCTCCCTTACATTTGCTGGTTCATTGCTTGCTGAAACTGGCTCGCGAGCAGCGAGCCAGTTTGCTGCGGCTTTGAACCGTGTCCATCCCGGAATGTCGGTCCATACGTTGAACTCGGCCCATTTCGGATGTCGCGCGGAGTTGTCCTTGAATTTCTCGGCCTTGCCAAAAAATTCGTTCACGAATCGCTCAATACGGCGATATTTTTCAGAGTTTTCGGGCCACGCATAGCTCACGAGAAGAGCGTGATTGGCAACGGTTGGAACCGAAGCAGTGGCCGGAATAAGGTTTGGATACAGCTTATTCGTCAGCTCGATCGTCATATATTCCGCCCGCACCGCGGAAAGGTCATGGCCCGGCAGGCTTTCTTCATCCAATACGAGAAAATGCACGCCGTCGTCAGCCCGCAATTTCGCCAGAGCAGCCTGGGGGCCGCCCGTCAATACGATCATTGCCGAAATTTCATGCGCTAGCAGCTTCTGGATTGCCTCGTCGTTATCATAATATGACCGCTCGACCGGAATGTTCAGCATATTGAATATGCGATCGGCGGTAACGTCAGTCTGACTGTCCTTGAGATTGAAATTGACCTTCCTATTTTTGAGATCATCATAGCTCTTGATATCAATGGTCGCCAATACATGGAATTCTGCGGTATATAATTTTGTTATATAGTGAACTCTCTGCTCTATATTGGCATAGAGCTTCGGGTCTCTCTGCTTGAGGAGCAGGAGGTTGTCCTGATCGACAACTGCCATATCGGTGTTTCGCAGGAACAGAACATCTTTCAGATTCTGTAATCCGCCGATACCAAGAACCGGTAAGACACGGATGCCATTCGGCCTCAGATCGTTTACCACGTTGCGAATATCCTCCGCGAATCTCGCGCAGGTGCAGGTCAGTCCCGATACGACAATCGAAACGGCGATGTCGTTGGCCTCACGTTTGAGTTCCTCATACGTCAGCGCCGGGGCGGCCGACGCAGCGCCGACGAGCGTTGGCGGAATAGATCGCTTCCTTTCTACTTGAACTGGCGCCTGTTCTTGCCCAAAACCAATGGATGTTTCCAAAACTATCGTTATCGTTGCAAGAAACGCTACAAACACGCACCGTAACACAGCCATGATAACCCCCCGCCGGCCAAATAACTCGAGTAGCCCATCATCAGTTTAACGTTAGATGTTTTGACTTGGAAGCCTTGGCGCAGAATTCTTTCGCGGCAAGCCGTCCGTCGAATCGCGGAAAAACCTGACGCATCGAGCCCACCGTCTTGCCGACGTGACATAACACGACCGCACAATCAACATCCGATTTCGCAATCTGACGCCGTTACGGCGCCGCTGCGTCGATAACATCGGCCTGGAGAACACATATGCTCACCGCATATTCCTGTTCCGTCGCATACGTGGCGGGTGTCCTGCCGGCCCCTGGGTCAGTCGCAATCGTTGTGCCGGACGCCATCGTGTTCCCGGCTTGCACGTTGTAACAGGTAGGGCCAGCTGCCGCTGAAAGCTTGCCAGAGCTTGGAGTCGCAAGCGCCCTTCACGACGGGCCGATCGTCCGGATCGGATCATCGAAACAAGACGTGTGATGATCAGGCTCACGCCGGCTTGAATTCGCGGCTTCGACGTCGGCCATCCTTGATCCGGACTTGGCGAGCACAAAAACCAAGTGTCTGCCGGCATTGCAGCAACCTGGCGGCTTGTGTCATTTATCTGACTCAGCACGCCGTCTGATTGCGGCAGTAACTTCAAATACGGAGCACGCACGCATTCATACGCTCGCGCTACCTTCCGTTGACGTCAATCAACGCATGTGGAAACATTAAGGTAGATTTAAGATGCTGAGCCGGGGGAGGAGCGACAGCTTAGCGACAATTGTTCCGCGCGAGCATGCATTGAGTTCGCCGAGGAACCGGCCATGCAGCATCCTGTAACCCATACGACGACATCCGTGGGCGGGCCGATCCGTATCGCTGTCGTTGACGACCATCCACTGTATCGCGCAGGTACGATCCAGGTTTTGACGCGGGCGAATGGATTTGAAGTTGTTGGGGAGGGCGCGACGGCAGCCGATGCTCTCAAGATCGCACGGGAGCGGACGCCGGATGTTATTCTCCTCGACCTCCAGCTGCCGGGAGGTGGAATCGAAGCGATCGCAGGCATTGCTCGCGATTGTCCAAAGGTGCGGACTGTCGTCTTGACGGTCTCCGAAGACGAGCGGGATGTCGCTTCTGCATTGAAGGCAGGCGCGCGCGGGTACATGCTGAAGGGCAGCAGTGCATCTGACGTGGTTGAGACGGTGCGCGCGATCGCCAAGGGCAATTCCTATGTGGCGCCGAACCTCGCGGCCCGAATCCTGGTCAATAAGACGCAGCTCGAAGTCGTCGCTGACGATAATCCCCATGACCTTACTTCCCGGGAAAGGGAAATCTTCGCGCTGGTATCGCAGGGCCTGTCCAACAAAGAGATCGCGCGACGCCTCAAATGCACAGAGCGAACCGTCAAGCATCACATGACGAGTATCATGCAGAAGCTCAACGTTCGAAATCGCGTGCAGGCGGTGTTGAAGTTTGTCAGAAAGCGAGACGAACCATCGCGATGAGACCGTGGGCGGTCGCGAAATTTTTACCTGTCTTCACGGGCGGCACATAATTTCAAAATCATTTCCGCCCCAATCAGATGGACCCCAATCTTGCTAGGACCTCCAGTCGATTCGTTTCGCAGGCTGCCGATCTTTTCCCCAGTGATGGATACCGTTCGCTTCCATCAAAATTTAAGTGGTTCGCGCTTCGCAAACGCCGCAGAGTGCGCCGCGAGGGCGATCGAGCCCGCGGCCACTGCCATCCTACGCAAAACCCCTCACCCCGATTTTTTCCACGGCGGGCAACGAGCAATGGTGCCGTGACAAATGCGACTGCCCTGCATAATGGCTCTTGAATCGCCACAGATCGGCGCACACACTGTCCGATAGCGGAAACAGGGTGGATTACAGGCGGCCCGCGGGCCGGTGGAGGTGAACGCCCCTCTGTTGCGATGGCACGAGAACTGATGCGCAAATGGACAGTCATCGGGATTTTGCTCTCGGCCGTCGGCCTTGCGCTCTATTTCGGCACCGCGCGAGGGTCGATTCCGTTTCTCGCACAATCCGGCGTTCCGAGGCCGACCCCGATACCGGTGCCGGTTTCGGCCGCGCCGGCGGAACGCCGGGACGTGCCGATCTATCTGACGGGAATCGGCACCGTGCAGGCCTATAACAGCGTGCTGGTGAAATCGCGTGTCGACGGTCAGATCGTCAGGATCAACTTCTCCGAGGGCAAGGACGTTCGCGCCGGCGATGTGCTGGTGGAAATCGATCCGCGCCCATTCGAGGCGGCGCTCAATCAGGCGCAGGCGAACAAGCTTAAAGACGAGGCGCAGCTCGATAATGCGCGCCTCGATCTCGATCGCCTGACCCGGCTCGTCACCACCAACGCGGTTAGCAAGCAGCAGGCCGACACCGCCCGCGCCCTGGCGGCCCAGCTCGATGCCACCGTCAAAGCCGACCAGGCGTTGATCGACATGGCGCGCACGCAATTGGACTACACCAAGATCCGTTCTCCGATCGATGGCCGCGCCGGCACCAGGCTGATCGATATCGGAAACATGGTCCGCACCACCGATACCGGCGGAATCGTTACGATCAATCAAATGGACCCGATCTTCGTAACCTTTGCATTGCCGGCCGATTCGCTGCCGCCGGTGCGCGCGCGGGCAAAGGAGGGCGACGTACCGGTGCTGGCACAAGACAGCAATCTCGTCGACCTTGCCGCCGGCACCCTCACCGTCATCGACAATCAGGTCAATGCCGCCACCGGCACCATCACGTATAAAGCGACATTCGCCAACGGCGACGGCGTGCTGTGGCCCGGCCAATTCGTCAACGTCCGGGTCGAGCTCGATATCCGGCGCGGCGTGCTCGCTCTGCCGGTCAGGGCCGTTCAGCAAGGACCGGACGGCCCCTTTGTGTTCGTCGTCGGGTCGAACCGGATCGTGGAGAAGCGGCCCATAAAGGCCGGTCCGCTGACCAAGACCGTGGCCATTGTGGATGCCGGGCTGCGGCCGGGTGAAATGGTCGTTACCGACGGCCAGTATCGAATCCAGAACGGCACAGTCGTCGAGGTGCTCGCCAGTCCGGCGGAAGTGCCCGGCTGATGCGTGGCATTTTGGGGCGCATGCTGATGAATTTGGGTCATAGATCTCGCGGTGCTGCTCTGTCATCTCTCCGCTTTGGGGAGAGGGCGCCCCTCCCTATCCTCCCCCGCGTGCGGGGGAAGGTCGGGAGGGGGCGGGTGAGGGGGAACCGCCTCACAGTGACCTGCCGCAGCCCCTTCACCCCCGATGTGCGCGCAAAGCGCGCCCGTTCCGACTTCTCCCCGAAGGGGAGAGGTGAAGAGCCGCTGCCTCAAGCTTACCCGAATTGCTCTTGAGGCGATGATGAACGTCTCAGCCCCCTTCATTATTCGCCCGATAGCGACGACGCTGATGATGATCGGCATCACGCTGCTGGGCCTTGTCGCCTATTTTGTGTTGCCGATCGCCGGCGTGCCACAGGTTGACATCCCGACACTGCGGGTGAGCGCGAATCTGCCTGGCGCCAATGCCGAAACCATGGCGACATCGGTGGCGACGCCGCTCGAAGGACAACTATCCCTGATTTCCGGCGTCACCTCGATCAGTTCCGCAAGCTCGCTCGGCGTGACGCAGATCCAGGTGGAATTCGATCTTAGCCGCAGCATCGAGAGCGCCGCGCAGGACGTCCAAAGCGCCATCAGTGCCGCTGGCGGGCTGCTGCCAAAAAACCTGCCGAACCCGCCGACCTATGAAAAGATCAACCCGGCCGACGCGCTGCTGATGTCGATCGCCGTTACCTCGCCCGACCTGCCGATTGCCAAGGTCGACGAATATGTCGAGAACTTTCTGGCGCCACAGATTTCGCGGATCACCGGGGTCGGCTTGGTCGATTTCCACGGCCAGCAGAAACCCGCCATTCGAGTTCAAATCAACCCGGCAGCTGCCGCGGCTATCGGGATCAGCCTCGAAGATGTTCGCGCGGCGCTCGCGACCACGACGGTCAATTCCCCGAAAGGGACGCTCGATGGACCAAGGCAATCCCTGACGCTTGAGACCACCGATCAGGTGTTCGACGCTGCGACCTTCAACGATGCCATCATCGCCTATCGCAATGGCGCGCCGGTGCGTGTTCGCGATCTCGGCAAGGCCATCGATGGCGTCGAAAGCGTCAGAGAAGCCGCATGGCTCGGCGGCGTGCGCGCCGTCATCATCGATGTCCACAAGCAGCCCGGCTACAACATCAATCAGACGGTACAGCGCGTCAAAGATGCGCTGCCGGATCTGCAGCGTCCACTGCCGCCGTCAATCAAGCTGCAGATCATGGGCGACCGCACCCAAACCATCCGGGCCTCGGTCGTCGATGTGCAGGTTACCATGGCGATCAGCATCGGCCTCGTCGTGCTGGTCATGTTTCTGTTCCTGCGCCATGTCCGGGCGACCTTCATCCCCAGCGTCACCATCCCGGTATCGCTGCTCGCCACCTGCTCAGTCATGTATCTCGCCGGCTACACCCTCGACAATGTGTCCTTGATGGCGCTGACCATCGCGGTCGGCTTCATCATCGACGACGCAGTTGTGATGATCGAGAACATCATGCGCCACATCGAGGCTGGCGAACGGCCGTTGCAGGCTGCCCTGATCGGGTCGCGCGAAATCGGCTTCACCATCGTATCGATGACGCTGTCGCTGACCGCCGTCTTCATCCCGCTGCTGCTGATGGGTGGCCTGATCGGACGCCTGTTTCGCGAGTTTGCCGTCACCGTCAGCATCGCCATCATTATGTCGGGCGTGGTCTCGCTTACGCTTACACCGATGATGTGCGCGTGGCTGTTACGCCCCCGCGAAGCGCTGGGCGCGGAGCACCGCATCGTTGCGGCGCTCGAAATCGGATTCCAGCGCACGCTCGACTGGTATGCGGCGAGCCTGCGCTGGTCGTTGCGCCACCGCCTGTTCATCGTGGGTCTGATGGCAGCCACCATGGCGGCCACCATCTACCTCTACGTCGTCATTCCGAAAGGTTTCTTCCCGCAGCAGGACAACGGTTTGATCCAGGGCACCACCGAAGCGTCCCAGGACATATCCTACGCCGCCATGGTCGAGCGCGTTCATGAACTCGCCAAGGTCGTGATTGCAGACCCGGATGTCGCTACTGTGTATTACTGGGTCGGCGCCAATCCGACCGTTAACACCGGTCGCCTGCAGATCGATCTCAAGCCGCTTGCTGAGCGCAACGCAACGGCGACCGAAGTGCTGAGCCGGCTGCGGTGGGCGACGCAGGTGGTCCCCGGCATCGCGTTGTTCGGGCAGGCGCGTCAGGACGTGCAGATCGGCGCGCGACTAAGCAAAACGCAATACCAATACACGCTGCAGGACCCCAACGTGGCGGAGTTGTTTCAGTGGGCTCCGATCGTGTTGGCGAAGCTCGCCGCTCTTCCACAGCTGCAGGATGTGACGGGTGACCTGCAGGCGACCGCACCGCGCATGATGCTCAAAATCGATCGCGATGCCATCGGCCGCTTCGGAATCACCCCGCAGGCGATCGACGATAACCTGTACGACGCCTTTGGACAGCGCCAAGTGGCAACCATCTTCGGCGAACTTAATCAGCGCCGCGTCATTCTCGAAGTTACCCCGAACTATCAGGAGGACGCTTCATCGCTGCAGAAACTCTACGTGCGTTCGACCGTGAGTGGACAATTGGTGCCGCTGTCAGCGCTGACCAAAAACGAGATTTCCGTGTCGCCGCTCACCATCAACCACACGGATCAGTTTCCCTCCGTCACGTTGTCGTTCAATCTTGCACCCGGCTATTCGCTGGGCGACGCAGTGGCGGCAATCGGAGACCTGGAACGCTCCATGGCCAAGCCCGCGACCCTTACGGCCCGTTTCCAGGGCTCCGCAAGGGTGTTCGAGACTTCGCTCGCGACGCAACCGTATCTCATCGCCGCCGCGATCATCGCGGTCTACATCGTGCTCGGCATTCTGTATGAGAGCTTCATCCATCCGATCACCATACTTTCGACCCTGCCGTCAGCCGGTGTCGGTGCGTTTCTCGCCTTGATGGTGCTGCACTATGACTTCTCGCTGATCGCCCTGATCGGGGTGATCCTCTTGGTCGGTATCGTCAAGAAGAACGCCATCATGATGATCGATTTCGCGTTGGTCGGGGAACGCAGTCGGAATCTGACGGCGGAGCAATCGATCTTTGAGGCGAGCCTGATGCGCTATCGGCCCATCATG
>Ga0209465_10000155_pt1 | contig 32460 bp, 28 predicted proteins | sample PanSoiPlot1MoBio_FD_188321 | JGI IMG/M metagenome (GOLD analysis project Ga0209465, IMG submission 188321) | Tropical forest soil microbial communities from Panama analyzed to predict greenhouse gas emissions - Panama Soil Plot 1 MoBio (SPAdes)... | ecosystem: Environmental > Terrestrial > Soil...
CTTCGCAGGGTTCGAGCAGACTCCCGTCGTGACGTCACAGGACCCCGCGTCGTGGCACTGATCGAGAGCGGTGCACTTGACCGAGTTGGAGCCGGCGCAGATGCCAGCCTCGCACGTGTCGGTCTGGGTGCAGGCATTGCTGTCGTCGCACGCCGTGCCGTCAGGTTTGGCCGGATTCGAACAGAAGCCGGTGGCGATATCGCAGCTGCCCATCATGTGGCATTGGTCGGTCACCCCGCAGACGACCGGGTTCGAGCCGGTGCAGGCGCCAGCCTGGCAGGTGTCGGTCTGGGTGCAGGCGTTGCTGTCGTCGCATGCGGTCCCGTCGGTCTTGGCCGGATTGGAGCACGAGCCAGTCGTCTGATCGCACGCGCCGGCCGTGTGGCACTGATCGAGAGCCGTGCAGATGACCGGGTCCGAGCCCGTGCACGTCCCCGCCTGGCACGTGTCGGTCTTGGTGCAGGGATTGTTGTCGTCGCAAGTCGTGCCGTTCGACGCGACCGGATTCGAGCATTTTCCGGTCATCGGGTCGCACGTGCCGGCCGTGTGGCACTGGTCGCTCGGCTTGCACACCACCGGCGTTCCCGCCTGACAAGTTCCGCTCCCATCGCACGTTTCGCCGCCGTTGCAGTCGTTCCCGTCGCTGCACGAAATCCCGGCGAGAACGTTCCCGTGCGTGCACGTGCCGTCCGGGTTGCACGTGTCCGTCGTGCACGGGTTGTGGTCGTCGCAGCTCGCGGGCGTGCAGCCGCCGCCGGCGTTCGGGAACCCGTCCTCGAACGTGTACTTCGAGCTGCCCACGTCGATGTCCTTCGCCAGGAACGCGCCCTTCGCGCAAATCCCCGTCGCGAGCGTCAGCGTCCCGTTCGGAACGAGCACGAGGCCCTCGATGTTTCCGTCGCTCGCGAACGCCGCGGCCTTCGGTTTCGACCCGAGCGCGCCGTCCGTGCCGTTCACCCCGGACACCTCGATGCGGATGTCCTTCGAGGTCAGCGTCTTGCCCGACGCCGGTCCGATGAAGAAGCTCGAGCCGACGTTGAGTCGATTCGCGATCAGGATCTGCACGGGCCCGAGCGCCTCGATGCGCCCGCTCGTGGCGACCGTCAGGTCCTTCATCTGATACGTGCCCGCGTTGAGGCGCAGTACGGCGGCCGTGCCGAGACTGACCGTCAAGAACTGTCCGGGCGACGCCGTCACCGTCTTGCCGCCGGCCACCGTCAGGTTCGTCGTGCCGGGCGTGACCGCCGCGGCGGCCGGCAGCGCGGGCAGCGGCACGAACGGTGTCACCGAGCCGTGCGGACCAGCGTTGGGGTTGAGGAGGTGATTGGTCTGAATGTCTCCGACCGAGGCTCCCGTGTTGAGCTTGATCGAATCGGCGAGCACGTTGTGCGTCGACTGAACGACGGCGCCGCTCGAAATGTCGATCGGGACTCCGCCCGACAGGAACGGCCCGCTGCCCGTTCCGCGGGCGCCGACATCGCCCCCGTTGACCGTCAGCGGCGCGCTGTGCAGCACGATGCTGTTGCTGGCTTCGAAGATGAAGTCGCTGGTCCTGGGGCCCGCATTCAGCGCCGCTCTGACGACTTCAGTGCCCGCGGGTGCGGCCGGCGGCGAGCCTGCGGCGCGATCCTTGTTGCATGCCCCAACGAAGGCGACGACGAAAAGGAACCCGATTGACCTCAAGTCACGAATGCTCACCACAGAATCCTCCTCGGAGAGAAGACCTATGCGATCGACACTAGACTGCGTTTCCGGTTCCAAGCGCTTCGATGCGAAGACGCAAACGATCCGTCGGCGACATCAGTCCCTGTCGACAGCCTTCAGATCACCGACGACGATCGATATCAGTTGATCGCTGTGATCCGCACCGAAAAAAGGCGCCGCATCTGAAAAAAGATGGTTGCGTTGCCTTTGCAACGCGTCAGCAACGCACCCTCGGTGATTGCGTCATCGTTGCGTCAACGCAACGATGATCGAACGTTAGCGGTTGTCGCTGACGCCGGCGGATTCGAAGGTTGCCATCTCGGCGTCGATCGCCAGCGCGGCGTCGACGAGCATCATCGCCAGCGCGGCGCCGGTGCCCTCGCCGAGGCGCAGGTCCAGATCCAGAAGCGGCTTCGCGCCGAGCGCCTGCAACACCATTCGGTGGCCGGCCTCGACAGAGCGGTGCGATGCGATCAAGTAGCCGGCGGCGCGCGGCGCGATCCGGATCGCCGCGAGCGCCGCGGCGCTGGCGATGAAGCCGTCGACGACGACGGGCAGGCGCGCCGCCGCGGCGCCGAGCACGACGCCCGCCAGCCCCGCGATCTCGAAGCCGCCCACCTTGGCCAGCGCGTCGACCCCGTCGTTCGGGTCCGGACGATTCACCTCGAGCCCGCGGCGGATCACGTCCACCTTGTGCTTGAACGTCTCGTCGTCGATGCCGGTTCCGCGGCCCGTCACCTCTTCGGGCGGCGCGCCCGTGAACACCGCCGCCAGCGCGCTCGACGCGGTCGTGTTGGCGATCCCCATGTCGCCGATGCCGAGCAGGCCGACGCCGTCGCGTGCCAGCGCATCGGCCAGCTCCGCGCCCGTCGCCAGCGCGGTCAGCGCCTGCGCGCGCGTCATCGCGGGCCCGCGCGTGAAGTTCGCGGTGCCGCCGGCGATGCGCCGGTCGCGGATCTCCGGCAGGGCCGGGGGCGGGTGCGCGGTGCCCATGTCGACGACGACGACGCGCGCGCCCGCCTGCCGCGCGAGCACGTTGATCGCCGCGCCGCCGCGCGCGAAGTTGAGCAGCATCTGCCCGGTCACTTCCTGCGGGTAGGCGCTGACGCCTTCGGCGGCGACGCCGTGGTCGGCGCCCATCACGACGATCGCCTTCTCCGGACGCGGTCGCGGCGTCGCCCCGCCGCGCACGGCCGCCAGCTGGCAGACCAGATCCTCCAGCCGCCCCAGGCTCCGGCGCGGCTTCGTCTTGGCGTCGAGCCGCTTCTGCGCCTCGGCCGCCGCGCCTCGGTCCAGCTCCTGGATTCGCCCCGCCAGCTCGATGATGTCGATCATGGATCGCTAGCGGCGCTTCTTGGTCTTGGTGGCCCGCTTGGCCGGCTTCCGCGACGGCCGCTTCACCTTCTTGGCCGGGCGTCGGGCCGCAGCCGCGCGTGCCGGCGCGGGCTTGCGGGATGCGCCCGGCGGATCCTGGCAGACGACCTCGATGTTGTTGCCTTCGGGATCGATCACGTAGGCGGCGTAGTAGTGCGGGTGGTAGTCGACGCGCACGCCGGGCGGGCCATTGTCGACGCCGCCCGCGGCCACCGCGGCGGCGTGGAACGCGTCGACGCGCGCGCGGCTGGTGCGGAACGCAACGTGCGTCGCCAGCAGGGGTTTGTCCGTCGGCGTCAGCCAGAGGTCAGGCTTGCCCGGCTCGCCGAGCCCGGCGCCGCCAGGATGTTGCATCACCACCTCGTAACCGATCGGGGCCAGCGCCGCCTTGTAGAAGGTGAGCACTCGCTCCAAATCCTGAACGCGCAAGCTGATGTGATCCAGCATGGCGCGCAGGATAGCGCAATTCGATCGTCGCGGATCTCAGAAGGCGAGGCCGGCGATCTTGCCGGCGCGCCGTGTCGCGGCCACCGCCCGGGCGACGCCGTCGCAGGTCGGATAGTCGCGGACGTTCACCGTCTCGATCGGCGTCGGCGTCTCCGGCCCGACGCCCGGAATCAGCGCCTTCGCCGCGGTCCACCGCCATCGCCGCAGCCGGCCCAACCAGGGACGGTCGATCGTCGTGGCCGTCCCGAACGCGAACGCCGGGCGGCGGTACTCCAGCTCCTTCGCGAACCAGAGCGCCACGATCAGGCGGTTCGTCGGCGTTTCGGGCGGGCAGACGATCACCACGCTCTCGTCGACGGTGTCGGACGGATGAAGCAACAGGTAGTTGTTGCGCATGACCACCAGCGCGTTCCTGACGCCCTCGAGGTCGCGCGGCGATGCGTCGACCAGCAGCGAGTCGCCGGTCACGCCCAGGACCTCGGCGCGCGGGATCTCGTCCGGACCGTCGACGGCCGGCGTCGCCAGCCGATTGTTCGTCAGGCCCCCGCTGGGCGACGGCGGCCAGGGCATGGTGTTCTCGGCGCGCAGCGGCTCCGCCACCAGATAGAGCGCCGCCGCCACGACCAGACAGGCCGCGGTCGCGATCCAGCCCCCGCGTCCCGGGCGCGGCCGGACATCGCTCGTGACCGCGACGACAATCGCCGCGATCAGCGCGCTGACGAACCCGGCCGCCCCGATCAACGCGAGGCGATCGAGGATCGGGCGCGTCTCCGCGATCCCCTGGGTCACCATCATCTCCTTGAACGCGGGATCGGTTCCCGACACGCCGGCCAGGATGTGGGTCAGATCGCCCGTGTAAAGCCAGGCGCCGAGCAGGAACGGCCCGAGACCCGCGCCGACGAAGGTCAGCGACAGGATCAGGCACGATCGCTCGGGGAGTTTCAGCGCGGCGCTCCCGTGAAGGCTGGCCGGGACCGTCGCCAGCAGCACCAGCGGGCCGAGCAGGAAGAGCCCGACCATCGTCGCGTTCATCGCTCCTCCGAGGCCGGCGTTGATGAGTGCGATGCTGCGGCCGGGGTCGGGCTCCGCGAGGCCGCGCGCGAGACTGGAGTGTGCGATCTGGATCGCGCCGACGACAAGACCCGCGAGCAAGACCGGCCCGACCGCGGCCGCCGCCGCGAGCCAGCCGGCCCCGCTGGTGCGGCGTCGTCGGGGCGCGATCGCCCAGAGCACAAGTTCGGCGACGGCAATCGCGCCCGCGGCGGCGATCAAGACCCAGAAAAGCGGCGTCTCCTTCGAGACGGTCTGGAGCAGGTTGATGTGCTCACGCTCCATTGGTCCGCCTACAGCATCACGGACAGCGCGTACGGCTCGGCGAGGCGCGCGTAGTGATAGACGAGGCGGCCGAGCGACAGGCCGAGCAGCGTCAGCGAGATTAGAAGCGCGATCCGGCGCGCCATGGAGAAAACGGTATCACCGATCAGAACGGGATGCCGATACCGACCGTCCCTTCCAGCACGAGGTCGCTGGTCGGGGCGCTGCTGCGGTGGTACCAGAGGCCGAGCGCGCGCCCCGACACCTCGACGAGGAACAGCTTGAAGCGCACCACCTCGACGCCGACGTCGGCGCCGTAGGCGAGCGCGCCGTGCCCGTTCATCTTGGCGCCGCCGAACCGGAAGCCGATGTACGGGTTGCCGAACCGGCGGTTGCCGCCGCCCAGGAAATCGGAATAGACGCCGGTGGCGAACGTGAACAGGTACGAGCGGGGATCCCCGCCCTGCGGCGCCAGCATCTCGAAGTCGAAGCTGCTCTCGCGCGTCGCCATCAGCGTCACGCCGCCGCCGATCCGGTCGGCCGCGCGCGTCCCGGCGTCGACCAGGTGCAGGCGGGTCAGGTGCGGGACCAGCTCGAACTTGAGGGCGGGCTCGGTCGTGCTGGTGGCCAGCGTCAAGGTCAGCGTCGCGCGCGCCACCTGGTCGGCGAGCAGCCGCTGCTCGCCGCGCAGCTTCTCCAGCTCGCCGCGCACGCGCGTCAGCTCGCGCTCGACCTGCAGCACGTCGGCGAGCTCGGCGTCGGGCTGGCGGGCCAGCTCGCGCAGCCGGTCCAGCGTCACCTCGAGGTTGCGGATCGCCACGTCGCGGTCGAAGTACTGGCGCGAGACGTCGTTGTCCTCGAGGTGGCGCGTCTCGATCGTGGCGCGCGCCGCCAGCCAGTCGATGAAGGCGATCGTCGCCGCGGGCGGCAAGCGCAGCGTCATCGTCGCCTGCCGGTGCGAGGCGTCGCCGCTGACGTCCTCGCGCGCGACCGATCCGCCGATCTCGCGCGCGTGCGCGCCGACGGCGCCGACCAGTCCCGCCACGTCGTTGCTGACGGCGCCGACCTCACCGGACAGCGTTCGCATCTCGGGTGCGGCAGCCTGAGCCGCGGCGGGCGCTTCCGCCGCGGCAGGGCTCGCGGGCGCCGATCGCGCCGCGCTCCCCGCCAGGCCGCAACCCGTCAAAGATGTACAGAGGATCAGGACCGCGCACCGTGCGGCCGCATCTCGCATGCACGGAGAACGCGCCTGCAAGCTGGACCTTACACAGCCCACGAACGGCGCCCGCCGCGCCAGCCCAGCCGTGACGCACCCTCACGATGCGGCTTCAGTCTCGGGAACCCTCAAAGGTTTCCCGAACCTTCCCGCGATGATACGCGGCGAGCCAAGCTCGCCGGCTCCTCACGCGACCTTAGCTTCGGGTCGAAGGAGTCCCATGATCCTCACCGAGCTGTTCGTCATCGTCGCGCTGACCCTGCTCAACGGTGTGTTCGCGGGCGCCGAGATCGCCATCGTATCGCTGCGGCCGACCCGCCTGCAGCAGCTGGTCGAGACGGCGCGCGGCGGCGCCAAGACGATCGCGGCGCTGCGGGCCGAGCCGGAGCGCTTCTTCGCGGTCGTTCAGGTCGGAATCACCGTCGTCACCACGACCGCCGCCGCGTTCGGTGGCGCGCGCATGGCCCGACACATCGAGCCGATGCTGGAGGCGCTGCCCGTCGTCGGCCGCGACGCGGACGGCCTGGCGCTGGTGATCGTCGTCGTGCTGGTGTCGTTTCTGTCGCTGGTGCTGGGCGAGCTGGTCCCGAAGTCGCTCGCGCTCCGCCACAGCGAAGGCTACGCGCTGCTGATGGCGAAGCCGATCGCCCTCTTGTCGCGTGTCGCCGCGCCGATCGTCTGGCTGCTGACCGCGACGTCGAACCTGGTCCTGCGTCCGTTCTCTGACCGCACCAACTTTTCCGAATCGCGCATCTCCAAGGAAGAGCTGGAACAGATGGTCGACGAGGCCGCCAAGACCGGCGCGATCCACGAGCACGCCAGCGAGCTGGCGTCGCGGGCCCTCGAGTTCGATCGCCTGCGCCTCAGCGACGTGATGATCCCGCGGGCGCGCATCGACGCGCTGCCGATGCGCGCCACCACCGATCAGATCCGCCGCTTCCTGCTGGAGGAGCGCCGTTCGCGCATCCCGATCTACGATCGGTCGCTGGACGACATCGTCGGTTACGCCAGCGCGAAGGACATCGTCTCGCTGGCGTGGGACGGCGGGCCGGTCGTGCTCGCCGACCTGCTGCGCAGCGTGAAGTTCTTCCCCGAGACGGTGCCGGCGATCGAGGTGCTGCGCTTCATGCGGCGCGAGCGCCAGCGGATCGCGGTCGCGCTGGACGAGCACGGAATGGTTTCCGGCGTCGTGACGTTCGAGGATCTGATGGAGGAGCTGGTCGGCGACATCTTCAGCGAGCACGAGGAGGAGGAGCTCCCGCCCCTCACCCGGGAGGCCGGCGGCTCGGCGGTGGTGCGCGGCGACACCCCGATCCGGGAGGTCAACCGCGCGCTGGGAATCGACCTCGACGAGCCGCCCGGGGCGACCAGCATGGCGGGGCTGTGCGAGATGCTGGCGGGCGGGATCCCCAACCGGAACGCCCGCCTGGCCGCCGGGGACGGGTCGGTCCTGGTCGTGCTGGACGCCACGTCCCGGGCGGTCGGGCGCATCCGCGTCATCCCCGCCGTAACCGATCGGCCCGAATTGGCGTAGTAGGGGTATGCGTTCAAATCGCGCGATGTTGTTGACGGTTTCCGTTGTGGCGCTGGCGGGATTTGCGGCCCTTTACCGCGGAAACGTGGTGGCGAGGCCGGCTGGGCCCGACAAGGAGAGGGTCATGTCCACGAAGAAATACACGAAGCCCCCTATGGGTGAGATCAAGACCAAGCTGACTCCCGAGCAGTACGAGGTGACTCAGACGTCAGGCACCGAGCCGCCTTTTCAGAATGCTTTCTGGGACAACCACAAACCCGGGATCTACGTCGACGTCGTGACCGGCGAGCCGCTGTTCAGCTCGACCGACAAGTTCGATTCCGGGACTGGCTGGCCCAGCTTCACGCGGCCGATCGAGAAGGATCGCGTCGCGCAGAAGTCGGACGGCAGCCACGGGATGGTGCGGACCGAGGTCCGCTCGCAGGGCGGCGATTCGCACCTCGGCCACGTGTTCGACGACGGGCCGGCGCCGACGCACCAGCGGTACTGCATCAACTCGGCGTCGCTGCGCTTCGTCTCCGCCGACCGGCTGGAGGCGGAGGGCTACGGCGCGTACCGAGCGCTGTTCCCGCAGGCCGGCGGGAAGCCGGGCGCCGAGGCGAAGCCGGCGCGCGAGACGGCGATCCTGGCGGGCGGTTGCTTCTGGGGGATGGAGGAGATCCTGCGGAAGATTCCGGGCGTGCTCGAGATCGAGGTCGGCTACACGGGCGGCAAGACGTCGCACCCGACGTACGGCGACGTCCACGAGGGGACGACCGGTCACGCCGAGGCGGTGCGGGTCGTGTTCGACCCGAGCAAGCTGTCGTACGCCGACCTTCTGGAGAAGTGGTTCTTCCGCATGCACGATCCGACGACGAAGAACCGCCAGGGGAACGACGTCGGTTCGCAGTATCGGTCAGCGATCTTCGTGACATCGCCGGCGCAGCGGAAGGTCGCCGAGGAGGCGAAGGCGCACGCGGCGCAGTCGGGCCGCTGGAAGAAACCGATCGTCACGGAGATCGTCGAGGCGGGACCGTGGACGCCGGCCGAGTCGTACCACCAGGACTATCTGCAGAAGAACCCGGGCGGCTACACCTGCCACTACCTGCGCGACTGACGACTCTGCTCCCCCTTTCCCCGCGCAGCTCATTCCCCCTCCCGCGCAGCTCATTCTCCCCTCCCGCGCAGTTCACTCTCCCTCTCCCCGCGCCAGCGGGGAGAGGGTCGGGGTGAGGGGCGGCGACCTCTAGATCAGATCCGCCCGTAGATCTCGCGTTCGCGCCGCGTGCCCGCGGGACCCCGATCCAGCAGCGCAGCGACGAAGATCGCGAGCGCGACGATCGCGTTGTGCCACAGGGTGACGTTCCAGTGCGACGTCCCCGTCACCGCCATCACGAACAGCATCACGGCCATGACCGCGATGAGGTAACGCAGGCCGCCGATATAGCTTGCCGCCAGCGACAGCACGACCGTCAGCGCGCCGACGATCATGGCCGCCAGCTTCTGCCCGTGCGTGTGCGGCCAGGCGAACGCTGACAGGAAGAGCCAGGCTCCGATCAAGACGTTGAAGATGCGTGCGGTCATGGCCAGACCTCCTCGGCTCGCGCTTGAAACCTAGGGTCCAAAGCGGGTGTGTCGAGGCTTTCCCCGACCTGGCCGCGGTCGAGGTCGGATGGTGGCTGGGGCTATTTGGCTGCGTTCGCGAGCAGGACCAGCGTCCACTCCGTGCCGTGTGGATAGTAGAAGCCGGTCCGTCCCACCAGCTCGACCCGCATGAGCAGCCACGCGTGGTCTTCCGGGGCGAACAGCTCCTCCACGATCGGCACGTGCAGCCCGAGCTCACTGTCGTCGTACCGGGCGAACCGGCGAGACTTCCCGACGACGGTGTCGCCGCGGCGCACCTCCAGGCGGCCCTTCCGGAAGCGGAGGCCGAGGTTCCCTGCCGTCGAATCGAACTCGAATTCGCGGGGCGTTTCGATCTTCCGCAAGCGACGGTATCCGCCGCGCGCGAGCGTCTGGTTGAACGATCGGATCACCGCCGGGCCGACCCGCGGCATCGCCGGATCCAGCGGGTAGAAGGTGGCGAAGGTCCGCGCGACGCGCCCCTTGCGGGCGACGGCCAGGAGCTCGAAGCCGTACCCGCCGCCCGTTTCGTCCGTCGCGATCGCCACGTACTGGCCGTCTGCGGAGACCGCGGGCAGGCATCCGTCGTCGAGCTCGTAGAAATTTCGCTCGCGGCGTTCCTTGACCTGACAGGGGACGGTGTCGGCCGGCGGCGCCGAGCCCGCCGGGGCGGCGGCCACCCAACACAGCGCGGCGGCGAGGATCAGCGAGGTCATCGAACGGCACGTTTCAGGGGGCGCGACGCCGTCTCTTCGCGCCGGCCGCGCGCTTGTGGGCGAAGCTGTCGGCGGCCAGCAGCAGCCCCTGGCGATCGATCGCGGCGAGCGCCGCCCCCTCGGTCTCGTCCAGCGCCTGGGCGCGGGCGACGCCGATCGGATCGGCCAGGAACGCGGCGCGGAAATCCGCGTCGACGTAGAGCCGCGCCAGGAACGCCTCGAACGCGGGCCGGCTCATGCGCGCACCCTTCGTCCGCGCGCGAGCGCCGCGCGGGCCCGATCGATCTCGTCGAGCAGCACGTGCATCGCCGGGTAGCTGCCGTCCCGCTCGAGGATCACCGTCATCGGCCGCGTCGCGTGCTGGGCGACCGCCGCCAGCAGGTCGAACACCGGGTCGGGGACGTCGTGCAGGTGGTCGTCGAGGATGCGGCCGCCGACGCGGCTGCCCCCGGCGACGTGGATGGCGCGGATGCGATCCGCGGGAAGCCGCGCGATGACGGCGCCGGCGTCGAAGCCGAAGTTGATCGCGTTCGCGTGCAGGTTGTGGAGATCGAGCAGCAGATCGCAGGGCGTCGCGTCCAGGATCGCCGTCAGCCAGCCGAGCTCGTCGAAGGTGCTGCCCGGCGGATCGATCAGCGTCGCGACGTTCTCGACCAGCGGCGCGGCGCCCGTGATGCGCGCGGCGGCGGCGAGGTTGCGGGCGGCGCCGTCCACCGTCGCGGGCGCGCGCGGCGGCGCCGCCAGATGCCCGATCTCGATCTCGCCGGCACGCACGAACGCCAGATGCTCGGACCAGGACTCGGGCGCGACCGCGTCGATGGCGCGCGCGATCGCCTCCGCGCGCTTGGCGTCGATCGGGCTCGTCGACGCGGCGCCCAGGCCCACGCCGTGCAGCACGATCGGACACTGGCGTCCCAGCGCGCGCAGGCCGGTCAACAGAGCGGGCGGTGCCTCGAAACAGTCTTCCGCGATCACCTCGACGACGTCGATCCGATCGAGGTTGGCCATGATTCCGGCGGCGAGCTCGGGCCGCCAGCCGAGCCCGAAGCGATCTTTTTCGGCGCCCGACACGTCAGCCTCCACAGCCGCCGCAGCCGCCGCCACCGCACCCGCCGCCGCACGACGAGCCGCCGCCGCACGACGAGACGCTGCTGCCGCACGACGAGCCGAAAACGCTTGCGCTCGACGGACCGCCCTGCGTGCCCAGCGACTCAAAGTTGGGCCGGGTCGCGAAGAACAGCGCCGGCCAGAACGCGAAATTGAGCGACGACAGGTTGAAGACCGAAAAGCCGTACGTCGCCGCGATCCAGGCCAGCTCCTGACCGCTCAGCGCGGCGCCCGCCACTTTCAGTCGATCCTTGGCGCCGGCGAGCAGCGCCTCGGTGCCTTTGAGACCTTGCTCGCCGCGGGTCGTGATCGTCTTGCTCGGCACGCTTGCCTTGATGGCCAGCGCGAAAGCGATGAAGGTGCTGATGACCAGGAACCCGAAGTTGCTCCGGCCCCGGTTGATCGCGACGAAGATCTTGATCCCGGCGATCGCGACGAAAAGGACGGCGAGCGCGATGGCGATCGAGCGGATGAAGTCGAGCTGCGCGCGGCGGCTCAGATAGCCGAGCTCCTCGAGCTCCGACTGGTAGGCGACGCACGCATCGAGCCCGACGCCGGCGTCGACGATCTGATCGAGGGTGGTCTGACGGGTCCTGAGGAACGCGACCAGCGCGCCTTCGATCGCGGGCCGCCCAGATCGGCGATCCGGGCGACCGGGGTCCGGGGCCAGCACCAGATCGCGGCCCCTGACGAGGACGATGCCGTCTTCGATCAGCACCAGAAGCGCGACGCGCACGACCTCCGGGTGGCCGCCGCGGAGGTAGGCGAGCAGGTAAGGGTCCGGGCTGACGCGCGTCGGGGCGCCAGTGACGTCCGTCCGCGCGCGCAGCCAGGCGAGCACCAGCAGCCCGGCGCCGACCACCACCCAGTAGAAGAGCAGGAACGACGGGCCGTGCAGGTCGAACGGATTCACGGCGACGCGCCGAGCGTGGCGACCCGCGCCAGCATCCGCGGAATCAGATCCAGCAGCGCGATCGTCGCCTCGCGCGCGGCGCCCGCGGGCGCTTCGGCGGTCTCGCGCGCCTGCGACAGCACGCGCAGGGCGGGATCGAAGGAGTCGCCGCCCAAGGTCTTGGCGATCGCGGCCAGCGCCTCGCGCGGCGCCAGCGGCGGTTGCCCCTCCAGCGCCAGCAGGGTCGCCGCCGCCGCGCGCAACGGCCCGGCGACGTCCGCCAGCACCACGGCCAGGCGATCGTCGCGCAGCGTCTGCACGTAGCGCTGGCGAAGGCGCAGGAGCAGGTTCAGCAGCACCTGGCGCAGCCGGGCGACCGTCGCCGCGCGCGGGATCGCGATCGCGGCGAACGGATCGTCGCCGTGCAGCACGCGTCGGCGGTGCGCGATGTCCATGAACTTCACCGCGAACGCCGACTCGGCCGCTTCGAGCTCGCTCTCCAGCACGAACATCGGCGCGACGCGGGCGCCGATCGCGGCCAGGCGGGCGGGCTCGCGCAGCTTGTCCATGCGATCGACGTCGAACGCGCGCAGCACCAGGATCAGGTTGACGTCGGAGGTCGGGCGCAGGCGGCCCTCCGCGGCGCTGCCGAACAGCACCACCGATCGCAACGTCGGTCCCAGCACGGTGATCGCCGCGTCGACGAAGACGCCCACGCCGGCCGGTAGGTCGCTGCCGCCACCGGTCTCGGCCATCGCGCATGATGATACACCTCGTTCAGCGTATGCTGTCGTGCCGAAGTCGCCGATGGACCGCGCGCGCGAGCTGATCGATCGCCTGGGGCTGGTTCCTCACCCCGAGCGCGGGTTCTACGTCGAGACCTATCGCGCGCCGTTGTCACTGGCCGGCCTGCCGCATGGTGGCGCGCGCGCGGCCAGCACCGCGATCTATTTCCTCGTGACGCAGGCCCAGCCGACGACGTACCTCCACCGGCTGAAGTCGGACGAGCTCTTTCATCTATATGAGGGAGGCCCCCTCGACGTGCTGCTGCTCGGGACGGGCGGCGGCGAGGTGCGCCGCCTCGGTCTCGACGTCGCGGCCGGCGAGCGGCCGCAGCTGGTGATCGGGGCCGGCACCTTTTTCGCCGTCGAGCTCGGAGGCGGGGCGTCGCACTGCCTGTTCGGCTGCACGGTCGCGCCCGGGTTCGACTTCACCGACTTCGAGCTGGCCGCGGGGCCCGAGCTGGCCGCGCGCTACCCTGGCCACGCCGCGCGCATCGCCCGCATGTCCCGACCGGAGTCCGGATGATCGATCCCGTTTGCGGGATGACCGTCGAGCCGGCGACGGCCGCCGGCAGCCACACGCACGGCGGTCAGACCTACTACTTCTGCAGCCGGCACTGCCTGGAAAAGTTCGCCGCCGATCCGGCGCGCTTCCTCGGCGCGCCCGCGGCACCGCCCGTGGCTCCGATGCCGACGACGCATTCCGAGCGGGGGCAGTGGACCTGCCCGATGCACCCCGAGATCGTGCGCGCCGGACCGGGCGCCTGCCCGATCTGCGGCATGGCGCTGGAACGGCGGATCGCGACGGCCGACGACGGCGCCGATAACCCGGAGCTCGCCGACATGACGCGGCGGTTCTGGGTCAGCCTGGTGCTGACGCTGCCGCTGTTCCTGCTCGCGATGGGCGGCATGGTGCCTGCCCTGCGCCACATCGTGCCGATGGGCGCCCGGTCGTGGCTGGAGCTCGGGCTCGCGTCGCCGGTCGTGCTGTGGGGCGGCTGGCCGTTCTTCGTCCGCTTCCGCGATTCGCTGGCGAACCGGAGCCCGAACATGTTCACGCTGATCGGGCTCGGCGTCGCCGTCGCCTACGGCTACAGCCTGGTCGCCCTGCTGGCGCCCGGGATCTTTCCGGCGGCCTTCCGCGGCCACGACGGCGGCGTCGCCCTCTACTTCGAACCGGCGGCGGCGATCGTGACCCTGGTGCTGCTCGGTCAGGTGCTGGAGCTGCGCGCGCGCGGTCGCACCGGCGCCGCGATCCGCGCGCTGCTGAAGCTGTCGCCCAAGCGCGCGCGGCGAATCCGCCCCGACGGCGGCGACGAAGACGTTGCGCAGGGCGCGATCCGGGTGGGCGATCGGCTGCGCGTGCGTCCCGGCGACAGCGTGCCGGTCGACGGCGTCGTCGAGGAGGGTGACTCCGCCCTCGACGAATCGATGGTCACCGGCGAGGCGATGCCGGTCGCGAAGCGCGCCGGCGATCGCGTCATCGGCGCGACCGTCAACGGCACCGGAACGTTCGTCATGCGCGCCGAGCGCGTCGGCGCCGACACGCTGCTGGCGCGCATCGTCCGGATGGTCGGCGACGCCCAGCGCAGCCGGGCGCCCATCCAGAAGCTGGCCGACGCGGTCTCGCGCGTGTTCGTGCCCGCGGTGGTGGCCGCCGCCGCCGCGACGTTCGTCGTCTGGGCCGCGATCGGACCGCCGCCGCGGCTCGGCTACGCGCTGGTCAACGCCATCGCCGTTCTGATCATCGCCTGTCCGTGCGCGCTCGGGCTGGCGACGCCGATGTCGATCATGGTCGCGGCGGGCAAGGGGGCGAGCGCCGGCGTGCTGTTCAGGAACGCGGAGGCGATCGAGAGCCTGGGAAAGGTCGACACGGTGATCGTCGACAAGACCGGGACACTCACCGAGGGCAAGCCGCGCCTGACGGCCGTCGTCGCCGCGTCCGGTTTCGCGGAGGCCGACCTGGTGCGGCTCGCGGCGGCGGTCGAGCGCGGCAGCGAGCACCCGCTGGGCGCCGCGATCGTCGACGGCGCCGCCGATCGCGGCATCACCGTCGATGCGGCGGCGGCCTTCCAGTCGATCACGGGAAAGGGCGTCAGCGGTCGGGTGGGCCTGCGGCGCGTGGCGGTCGGCAACCGCGCCCTCATGAGCGATCTCGGCGTCGACGTCGCGGCGCTGTCTGCGCGCGCGGACGATCTGCGCGGCGACGGCGCCACGGTGATGTTCGTCGCCGCCGACGGCAGGCTGGCGGGCCTGCTCGCGGTCGCGGATCCGATCAAGGCGACCACGCCGGATGCGCTCGCCCGCCTCGCGCTCGACGGCGTCCGCGTCGTGATGCTGACAGGCGACAACCGCGCCACCGCCGCCGCGGTGGCAGACAAGCTGGCGATCACGGAGTTCGTGGCCGACCTCCTGCCCGAGCAGAAGCTGGCCGAGGTCAAACGTCAGCAGGCGGGTGGCCGCGTCGTCGCGATGGCGGGCGACGGTATCAACGACGCGCCGGCGCTCGCCCAGGCGGATGTCGGCATCGCCATGGGCACGGGCACAGACGTCGCCATCGAGACCGCGGCGGTCACGCTGGTGAAGGGCGATCTGGGCGGCATCGCCCGCGCGCGCGCGCTGTCGCGGGCGACGATGGCCAACATTCGACAGAACCTGTTCTTCGCGTTCGCGTACAACACGCTCGGCGTGCCGATCGCGGCGGGCGCGCTCTATCCCGTCTTCGGGCTGCTGCTGTCGCCGATGATCGCGGCGGCCGCTATGTCGTGGAGCTCGGTTTCAGTGATCGGCAATGCGCTCCGGCTTCGCCGGGCTCGGATTTGAGCTGCCAGCCGCCGCCGGGCTGCCGCTCGCGCGCGTCTTCTCGGTATTCGCTGCGCGCGTCCTCGGCCAGCAGCTCGCACGGATCGAACCAGTGGACGGTGCGCGCCGAGGCGAGCAGCGGCGGCAGGTCGCCCGCGAACTCGGGGCTGGCCGGACAGCGGTGATGCCACAACGCCTGGCGCTCCGGCGCCCGTTCGAAACAGAGCAGCTCTTTGATCCCGCCGTTGCAGTTCGTCGCGACCAACAGGAACGGGCCGGGCAGCGGCGTCCCGTCGGGCACGCGCAGCACCAGATCGTGGTGGAATTCGCCCTGTTGCCAGTGATCCACCAGATCGTAGCCGCCGAACCGGGTGGTCAGCTCCGCGAGCAACGACCCCAATCCCAGCTGCTGCGAAAGCGCCCCCAGCACGGAAAAAAGCTAGCACGCGTGATCCGGCGGCGCCTGTAACCGCCCGCCTGATCCCGGCATCCGATTCTCATGAAACCCAAACGAGGGGCCCCAATGCCACGGATGAGATTGCTGCTCGAGTCCGATCCCTCGCTGCCTCCGGACGTCCGGAAGGCGATTTCACAGGGGGATCGCGCCGCGCACCTCCACCTCGTCGACCTCGGTCTGAACGAGTGCGAGGCCGCCGAGCTGCTCGACGAGCCGCCGCGTCAGGAATGGCTCTGCGCCTAGTCCGCTGACCGAAAAGGGCCCTCGACGGTCCTCAGGTAAACAGACGAACGAGGGCCAGGACGAAGCTGCTCCAGACGTTGGCCCCGTGCTGCGTGCCGGTGAGCGCCGGTTTCTTCACCGTCCCGCCGACGTGCATGTCGATGTCGACGCGCAGGTCGGGCAAGTTGTTGACATCGACGTAGATGGCGCCGCCGTGCGAGCGCAGGCGGATGTCGAGGCGCGCGCCCTCGATCTCAGGATGGCCGGCCAGCGGTCCGGCCTTGCCGCCCGCGCCGGCGCCCGCGCCCTTCGATTTTTTCAGGGCGTCGGCGCGGACGTGCGCCGAGCCGACGTCGACGTCGCCGGACACCGCCAGCTGCCGCTGATCGCCGCGCACACGCACCGCGACCGTCGCGCGATCGACCACGGCGCCGGGCGCCGCCGTCAGCCCGTCGGCCTCGGCGGTGATCGGCAGATCGATCCGCGTCACTTCCAGCTTCCCCGTCCCGGCCTCGCCGGCGACGTCGATCTCGCCGCCCGCCGCGTGCACCGGCTTGCGGCCGACGAGCGGCACGGAGACGTCCAGGCTGTCGAGCGCGACGCGCGCGCCGAATCGGCCACGCTTATCGCTGCCGTCGATCCGTCCGCTCAGACGGGCGCTGGCGTTCAGGCGGCTGACCGCCGGAGTCGGAAACCGCTCGGCGTGCAGGACCACCGGCAGCCCGGAGGTGTCCAGCACGTTCTTCGTGAGGCGGAGACGTCCGCTCGGAATCGACGCCTCGATCGGCAGCGCCGCCAGCTTCATCGACACCGGCGTGGCGACGGATATGGCGCCGCTGACCGCGACGTCGCTCGCTTCGCCCCTGGCGTCGGCGGAGAGGTCGACCTCCACCGATCCCGTCAGCCCCTTGAACCACCGGCGCGCGAACGGAGCGGCCGCCCCCAGCTCCAGGTGACCGCGCAGCGTCGCGTGCTGCCCGTCGTCGTGACTCTCGCCGGCCAGCTCGATCCAGCCGGCGCCGCTTCGGAAGCGCGCCGGGCTGAGCGAGAAGCCGTCGCCGCCGCGCGCCCGGGCCACGATCTCGTTGTCGGCGTGCAATTCGATCGACGCCGCCGGCTTGCCGCGCGGATCCAGCGACGACAGCGACAGCGTCAGCTCGGACAGCTTCGCCTCTGCGGTGACGGGCGTGCCGGGCGCGATGCGCGCCACGCCCGCTCCGGAGACGAAGCCGGTCATGGCCAGGCCCTGCGGCAGCGGCGGCAGGAAGGGCTGGAGCGGCAGCCGCGTCAGCATCAGCGTCAGCTCGCCCTCGAGGCCGGACGCTTTCGGTGCGAGCCGGCCGTCGATCGCGATGGCGTCGGCGAGGTGGCCGCGCGCGCGCACGGCGCCGTTGCGCTCGGGGGTGATTTCGATCGTGCCGCCACCCAGCGACGTCCTGGCGAAGGTCACGCCCGCCAGCGTGAACTGGCCCGCCAGCGACGGCGCGGTCGGTTTGCCGACGATGCGCACGCCGCCGGAGATCGATCCGCCGACCGGCAGCGACGTGCTGGAGAGGCCAGGCAGCCGCGCGATCGGATAGCGGACGACGCCGACGTCCAGCGCGAGGCGCCCGGAGAGTCCGATGCGGCCCGAGGCGATGAGCGCGCTGTCGCCCGGCCCGCCCAGCGGGAGATTGCCGAGCTCGATGGTGGAGTGGTCAAGGTGCAGCTCGGCGGTGGTCGGCAAGCGGACCGCCTCGCCGAGCACGGTGATCACGCGCGGGTCGACGAAAGTCATGTCCAGCGCGAGCTCGTCGGTCGTTCCATGCACGCGCGCGCGAAACGACAGCGCGCCGCGCGCGAAGCCGCTTCCGATCAGGCGTTCGATCTGGAGGCCGCTCCCCTGCACCTTCAGATCGAGACGGGCCGGCAACAGCCAATGCCGCTCTTCGGGGTTCCAGAGCGCGACGCGCCCCTCGGCCGCGAAGGTCCCGCCCCACATCGACAGCGCGAGGCGCGGGATCCGCAACACGCCGTCCACCAGACGTGCGCCCGTCAGGCGCACGACCGTCGCGCCGGCCGGGGGCTTGACCGATTTGCCGGCGACCAGCGCGACCGCGCCGCCGCCGTCCTCGGACTCGGCGGGGGTGATGACCAGCGTGCTGCGAACCAGCTCGGCGTCGCCGCCCAGGAGATCGACGCGCGCGTGCAGCAGGCCGTCGAGGGTGGCGCCCGCGAACGGACGCAGCGACGACGGCAGCAGCGGGCGCGCGTCGAAGTGCGCTGCATCGATGGTAGCGTCGAGCTGCAGCCTATCGAGCGTCGCCTGGACGTCGACGTGGCCGCGGGCCGGCGACGCCAGCGACAGCCGCTCCAGGCGAACCAGGCCGGCCATCGGTTCGGTGGTCAGGCGGCAGCCGACCCGCCGCGCCTCGATCTCGCCGCTCGTGACGTCGAAGCCGCGCAGCTCCGCTTCGATGGCGATCTGATCGAACGGTTGCGTGAAGCGCAGCCGCAGGTCGGCGCCAGCGCCGCCCACCTTCACCCGGTCCGCGAGGCCGCGCCGCGCGATGATGGCGTTCACCGCGTCGGCGGCGTCGGCCATGTGCGCCTCGAGATCGATCCCGGGGTGCTTCGAGGCCGGCGACAGACCGTAGATACCCGAGAAGACGCCGCCCCCCGCGGTGCGCGAGGCGCCGTTGACGACGCCCGACGCGTCCAGGCGGATGTTGTCCGGCGCGTCGGCGGTGGTCGCGACGCGATCGATCCGTCCGCGCTCGAACGGCCAGACGACCCCCTTCGTCCGGCCGAGGATCCGCAGCTCGCCGCCGGCGCGGACGTCGACGTCCTTGACCTCGAACGTGAACGTCTTCGCCTTGAATCCGATCGCGCCGATCGCGTGCGCATCGTGCAGGACCAGGCCCCAGGTCGGCAGATCGAACGTCACGTCGATGCCGTCCAGGCGCGCCCCTTCGATCGACAGCTCGGTGCTGCTCGGTTTGGACGGTTTGCGCGCGGCGTGCGGTACGCCCTCGAACGCGGCCACGAAGCCGATCTTCTTCGACTCCTTCATGGTGGCGAAGCGCCAGCGCGCGTCCTTGATCACCAGATCGTGGATGGTGATGCGCGTCGGCCGGCGGCGGACCTCGATGCGCGCTGACACCTGTTCGATGTGCAGGACCTCCGTCCCCTCGGGATCGGTGATGGTCAGATCGTCGACCGCCAGCGGGGCGGGCTGCTCGCGGACGAGCGCGATCACCGTGCCCCAGCTCCAGCGCCCGCCGCCCACATGGATGTGGCCGCGCGTCTCGGGCATCAGACCTTCGACGAGCTTTCCGAAGCGCTCGCCCTGGAAGTAGATCGGCGCGCCGACGGCGATGACCAGCGCGAGCGCGACGAGCCCCGCGGCCGCGTAGCCCGCGATGCGTCCAGCCTTACGCAGGCGGGGTCGTCGTGTCATCCTCTAGTAGCCGTGGCGGGTCGCACGTCACTTAGTTTCCCTTACTTCGTCGGTTCGCGCGCGGGGATCGACGCGTTTGATGGTTACGATCACAGGAGGTCGCTCGCGTGATCCGCGCGCTGCTGGTGGCGCTGGCGCTGGTGGCCGGGCCCGGGGCGAAGGTCACGGGTGGCGCCGTCCTGCACGTCCGCGGGTCCGAGATCGTCGACGGCAAGGGTCGGCCGGTCACGCTGCGCGGGGTGGCCTTCGGCAACGACGTCTGGACCAACGTCCGGCTGCCGCGGCGCCATCACGACGAGACCGACTACCAGCGCGTCGCCGCGATGGGGATGAACGCGGTGCGGTTCTACATGAACTACCGGACGTTCGAGAACGACGCCGCGCCAGGTACGTATCTGGATGACGGCTGGCAATGGTTGGACGACAACATCGCCTGGGCGAAGCGCCACGGCGTCTACCTGATCCTGAACATGCACGTCCCGCCGGGCGGCTTCCAGTCGCTCGGCAACGGAAAGGCGCTCTGGGATCGCCCCGAGGTGCAGGATCGCCTGATCGCGCTCTGGACGGCGATCGCGCGCCACTGCAAGGGCGAGGCGACCATCGCCGGCTACGACCTGCTGAACGAGCCGGTCGTGACGAGGTCGGCCGACCAGTGGCACGACCTGGCCGGGCGGATCGCCGCCGCCATCCGGACCGTCGACGGCGAGCACATGCTGTTCGTCGAGCGGCTGAATTCGATCGGCGGCGACTGGAAGGAGGACGCCGACCGCAACTTCTTCCGGATCGCCGATCCGAACACGGTCTACGAATTCCACTTCTACAAGCCGTTTCACTTCACGCACCAGGGCGCGTCGTGGGTGCCGTTCACCGCCGAGAACGTCCGCTACCCCGACGCGCGCGCCGAGATCGAATGGTTCTTGCTCGACCGCAAGGCCGGCACCGAGACCAGCCCGAAGCTGCCGCCCGGCGACAGCCCCTGGACGTTCTACCCGGGCGCACCGTTTCGGGTCGACGACGCGGCGATCGTCGTGGGCAAGCCGGTCCTGGTCGTCAAGAACGCCGGTCCGGGCAAGGTCTGGTTCGACGACCTGACGCTGGAGCAGCTGGACGACGACGGCAAGACGGTCAAGCGCGTCGTCTGGCAGCAGAACCTGACGGGCCTGCGCGGCTGGTTCTTCTGGACCAAGGACGGCAAGGGTGGCGCGGTCCGATCGGAGAACGGCCATGGCGACGGCGCGTCGATCGTGGCGGCGGGCACCGTCGGCGACGCGAACCTGGGCAGCGACGTGCTGCGCTTCCGCACCGCGCCCGGGGCGACGTATCGCCTGTCAGGCTGGATGCGCGGCGAGAAGGTTCCGCCGGCGGCGACCTGCCAGATCCGGCTGGACTTCTTCACGTCGCGCGCGCCGGTCCACGACAGCGATCGCGCGTTCCTGGAACAGGAGGTCGATGCTTACGTGGCCTGGGGCAAGCGCGAGAAGGTGCCGTTGTTCCTGGGCGAGTGGGGCGTGATTCGCGGCGGGTTCGACCAGGATCGGGGCGGCCTGCGCTGGGTGGCGGACATGCTGGACATCATGCGGGCGCGCAAGCTGTCGTTCACCTACCACGCGTACCACGAGGACGGCTTCGGGCTTTACAGGGGCGGCGGCGCGCTGCCCGATCCGGCCCGCGCCAACACGGCGCTGATCGATCTGTTCACGACGACGCTGAAGAAGAAGTAGCGGCGCGGCGCGCTACATCTTCTGAAACACGCGGACGTAGTCGATCTCGTAGCGCGCAGGGAACGTCGTGTTCGACGGGTCGCCGCCGTTCTGGCCGCCGATGGCCAGGTTCAAGATCATGTAGGCGGGCTGCTTGAACGGGCTGGTGCCGTCGGCGTTCAGCATGTCAGAGAGGTTGCTGGTGTTCATCAGCGCGTCGTCCAGGTAGAGGTCGATCTTCGTGTCGTCCCAGTCCATGCGCCAGACGTGGAACTTCGACGACCACATCGGATCGTTGAACGACGAGATCGCCTTGCTGACCGAATCCCACTTCGCGGTATACGCCGTCGCGGTGCCGCAGGCGACGTTGGCCAGCACCTTGCCCTGATAGAACTCCATGATGTCGATCTCGCCGTTGGACGGCCACTGGCCGCTGTTGCCCAGCGTCCACCAGGCGGGCCACATGCCGGGATCGGTGTCGATGCGGCCGCGCATCTCGAAGCGGCCGTACTGCCAGCTGTGCAAACCGCTGGTGAGCAGGCTCGACGACGTGTACTGCGCGTACTGGCGGTTCTTCTTCCAGTCGCTGCTGCCCGCCTGGTAGTTCGGGTTGGCCTTCTGTTCCCGACGCGCTTCGATGATGAGCAGGCCGCCCGACACGGTGGCGTTGTCCGACTGGTACCACTGCAACTCTTCGTTGCGGACGAAGCCGGTCTCGTAGCGCCAGTTGGCGGTCGAGGGGCGTCCGTCGACGTCGAACTCGTCGGACCAGACCAGCTTGTAGCCGGCCGGGACGGCGATGCCGGCGGCGCCGCCGGAAGCGGATCCGCCGCTGCCGCCGATCGCGGATCCACCGCTGCCGCCCGCCGCCGTGCCCGCCGAGCCGCCCTGGCCGGCGGCGCCCGATGCGCCGCCTCCGCCGCCGGTCGAGCCGCCTGCACCGGCGGCAGCGCCGCCCGATCCCGTGGCGCCGGCCACACCGCCGCCGCTCGCGCCCGTGCCGGCAGATCCGGACGTGCCCCCACCCGCACCGGTGTTGCCCGATGCGCCGCCGCCCGCGGCGCCCGTGCCCGCGCCTGCCGCGCCGCCAGTCCCGCTCTGATCGCCTGTCTTACCGGCGCAGCCCGCGCCGATCGCAAGCCACACGGCGGCCAGCAATGCCCCGGACCGCGACACGCCTGAACTTTACCTCAGCGCCGGGAAGATATGCGCGGGGCCGTTCGTTTTTTCGTCCGATACAGGCCAGAATAGGAGCCGCGATGAAACCCCGCGTCGATCAATTCGAAAAACGGAAGAAGGAGTTCGCGCGCAAGGAACGGCAGAAGAAGAAGGCGGAGCGGCGAGAAGAGCGCGAGCGCGAGCGGGCCGAGCGCCCCGCCATCGATTCCGGCGAGGATCCCGACATCGCCGGGATCGTCCCGGGGCCGCAGCCGCCGCTCGACGTCGAGTAGCACGATCTCTTGAAGCCCGGGGGCGCGCCCGGACACCGACTGTCCGGACATACACAGATATGGCCAGGCGCGCGATGACAGGGACCACCCCGACGATGCGGATGCTGGTGCTGCTGGGTGGCATCGCGCTCGGTTGCAGCGCGACGATCGGTCCGCACGGTGGGACGGGGGGCGATTCGGGGTCGGGAGCTGGCGGGTCGGCGGCCACCGGAACGGGTGGCGCCGGCCAGGCGGGGTCGGGGGCCGGAGTCGCAGGCGCCGGCGCCGCCGGCACGGGCGCGGGCGGATCGAACGGCGGCGCAACGGCGAGCCGAGGCGGCACGACGGGCAGTGGCGGCTCCGGCGGTGGCGGCGCTGGAACGACGGGCGCCGCCGGCAGCACCGGCAGCGGTGGCAGCGGTGGCAGCGGTGGCAGCGGTGGCTCGACGGGCGCGGGCGGCTCCCCGACGGCGGCAGATGTCTGCACGCGCTGGAAGGCCGATCGCGCCGACGTCAGCGAAGGGACCTGGACCGGCAGCGTCGCGTCGTGCACGCCGGGCGACATCGGCGCGACCGCGCGCGCGAACGCGCTGCGGCTGGTGAACCTGTATCGCTGGTTGGCCGCGCTGCCGCCGGTGACGACCGATCCGACGCACGACGCGCAGGATCAGGCGTGCGCGCTGATGATGCGCGCCAACAACATGATCTCGCACATGCCGCCGACGACCTGGACCTGCTACACGGCGGACGGCGCCACCGGCGCGTCGAACTCGAACGTGTCCAGCGGACCGGCGGTCAGCTCGGTCGACCTCTACATGATCGATCCGGGCAACGCGACGACAATCGGCCACCGGCGCTGGGTGCTGTCGAACTCGCTCGGCCCGATCGGCATCGGCGGGACCGACAAGGCGTCGTGCATGTGGACGCTGACCGGCACCGGCAAGGCAGGCAAGCCGTGGATGGCCTGGCCGGCGGCGGGGATCGTCCCGCTGCAGGCGCTGTCGCAGAAGGGCGGCATGACGGTCGATTCGACGGGGTGGACCGTCCAGAGCGACAGCATCAACCTGGCGGGCGCGCAGGTGACAGTCACCGTCGACGGCACGGCGCAGCCGGTGACGGTCACGCAGCTGGACGCCAACTACGGCGCCCGCTACGCGATCCGGTTCAACCCGATGGGCTGGACGACGCAGGCTGGAAAGACCTACTCGGTGGCGGTGTCGGGCATCCCGACGGCGATCAACTACACGGTCCAGATCGTCGACTGTCCGTAATCATTTCGGGGCCCTTGGCTCAAGGGCCCCGGATTCCCGGCCGAGATCCTTCCGATTTCTCGTACGTCGGGAGGGTCCATGCCGAAAGCGCCGCGCACCGCCCTGGGGGTCGTCTGGTCGTTGTCGTTCGTGATTGCAGCCGGGTGCGCCACGCCGCCGCCCGTCGCCGTGCCGGGCCTCTCCCTGCGGAAGGTCGTCATCTACCGCAACGGCGTCGGCTACTTCGAACGCGGCGGTCACGTCGAGTCGGAGAGCGTGCAGTTCAAGGTCCGCAACGACGAGGTCGGCGACTTTCTGGCGACGCTGGCGGTGCTCGAGCGCGGCGGCAGCTCCGTGCGGTCGGCGTCGTTTCCGCTGGACGTCGAGAAGGACGATCCGCCGCCGTCGCCCTCGCCGGCCGCGGGCAAGGCGGTCGGCCCGGCCGGTGACGATCCGAACAAGCTCAATCGCGTGATCATGTCGCTGGACGGCAAGGAGCACGACCTGCAGGTCGGCTACATCGCGCAGACGCCGGTCTGGCGGCCGTCGTATCGGCTGGTCGTCGACAAGGACGCGGCCAGCTTGCAGACGTGGGGAATCGTCCAGAACCTCTCGGGCGAGGACTGGACCAACGTCTCGCTGTCGCTGGTCGCGGAGGCGCCGCTGGCGTTCGACGCGTCGCTGGCCACGCCGGTGATCCCGACGCGGCCGACGGTGACCGACGGCGGCGACGTGATCGCGGTGGTGCCGCGCGCCGAGACCACGCTCGCCGAGGCGCCGCCGCCGCCCCCGCCATCGCCCGTGGCCACCGCCGCGCCCGCGCCGGTCGCGCAAGCCGGCGCCGACAAGGCCGCGTCGGCGCCGCGGTACCGCTCCGCCAAGAAGGGGAAGCGGTCCGCCGCCCCGGCCGACATCGACAGCCTGGGCGGCGGCGGCGGCGTCTACGCGGGCGACTTCGGCGGCGCCGGGACCGCGATCGCCGGCGGGGAGAGCGGTCCCGCCTATTCGCGCCAGACCCGCAACCTCGCCGCGCTGGCCGCCATCGGCGTGCAGTCGGGAACGACGCGCTACGATCTGCCCGCCGCCGTCACGATCCCCGACAAGAGCGCGACGATGGTGATGCTGCTCGACCAGCGCGTGCCCGGCGAGATCATCGCACTCTACGCGCCCGACGGCGGCGTGCCCGGCTCGTCGTCGCACCCGTTCCGCGTCGCGCGCTTCACCAACAAGACGGGCGGCCTCTTGGAGAAGGGGCCGCTCGCGATCTTCTCGGACGGCGCGTTCGTCGGCCAGGGGATGACCGACCCGCTGCCCGACGGCGGCACCGCCACCGTGCCGTTCGCCATCGATCGGCGCGTCGCGGTCGACGTCACCCACGAACACCGCGAGGAGGGCGCGCGCCTCTTCCACATCGAGGGCGCCGTGCTGACCATCGCGCGCGATTCCGTGTCGCTGACGAAGTACCGGCTCAAGAACGGCGCCGACCACGCCGCCAAGCTGATGATCAAGCACCAGCGCGTGGGCGGCGCGCGCATGAACGGCTTCCCGGCCGGCACCGAGGAGAACGTTGGGACCGGCAGCGCGCTGGTGCCCGCGACGCTGGGGCCGCACGCGACGATGGATCTGACGCTGGACGAGCGGCTGCAGACGACCCGCGCGGTCGACTGGCTGGAGCCGCTCGCCGACGACGCGGTGAAGGCCTACCTGCGCGACAAGCACGCCGACCCGGTGATCGCCGCGCAGCTGAAGGCGGCGTGGGAGGTCCGTCAGGTGCTGGCGAAGGAGAACGACGAGCGGCAGAAGCTGGCCAGCGAGGAGGCCGATCGCCGCCGCGCCACCGAGGAGACGCGCCAGAACCTGAAGGCGCTGGAGAAGAACACGGCGGCCGCCGATCTGCGCGCCAAGCTGACCGAGCGGCTGGCCGCCGATTCCAGCCGGCTCGACGTGCTGTCCAAGAAGCTGATCGAGGTGAACCTGAAGATCAACGAGAACCACGTCCGCTTCGGCGAAGAGATCCGCGCCATCAAGATGCTCCAGCCGCTGGCCGTCGAGTAGGCAGCGGCCAGTCGTAGTTCGACAGCGCGAAGGCGCCGAGCTGCGACACGCCCATCGCGCCCAGAAACAGGCGCTCGCCGAACGGCCGATCGCCCGCGAAGGCGAGCGACGCCGCCAGCACGCACAGCCCCTCGCCGAGCTCGATGTACGCGTGGACGCGAAACGGGATCAGCTTCCACATGCCCTGCGGATAGTCGGTCAGGCGCGTCAGCAGGAAGTGCACGATCGCGCCGCCGATCGCGATCGCGAACGCGGCGCCGGGGAGGCGCAGCGCGAACGCGCCCGCCAAATAGATCAGCACCACCAGGTCGTCGAGCCAGCCGTGCAGGCGCGCGCCGATGAGCGGAAAGATCATCTCCCGGCCAGCCTAACTCATGCGTCAGGTCCACGACGCGGCTCCGGCGCAGATCCAGCCGCAAGCTCGTGCGTCGGTTCACGCCGCGAACGACGATCGCGCGACCGGCAGCGTGATCGGCGCCGCAGATCCGCGACAGACGACCGAGCAACCCGACGGCCGGGGAAGAAACCAAACCATGCACCGGTTTCAGAGGCAGACCATGAGAATTTCGTTTTCGACGGCGAGCGCGGCGCGGGCGGCGGCCAGCATCTTCGAGCAATACGGCTTCACCGCCAGCCAGACGGGTAAGGATGTCGTGACCAACTGCCCCACGCTTCTGGCGGCACCGGCGATCGAGCGGAGCATCGGCCTCGAGCTGGTCGAGGGGATCGAGTTCTCGAACGGGACCCACCGCAACGGCACGACCTGAAGCGCCTCCCTCCGAACAGCGGAGGTAGGTATCTGGCGACAATGTGGGATGGGTGGCACGGGCCGCCGAACGCGAGATTGCAGGCGCGGCCCGACCCCGGCGCCACTCGCTTTCCCGGCTGAGGTCTCTTATGCTGCGGGGGCTTGCTGAAGTAGTTTCGGCCTCCGTTTATTTGGGACCCCCTGGCCGGTAAGGAGCGCTTATGTCGCAACTCGGTTTTCGTCTGACGCCGCGTCTCGCGTTGGGCATGGCAACGTTGTTCCTGTCGACGGCGGGACTCGTCGGCTGCACCGCCGGCGTCAATGCGACCGGCAACCCCGGCCGCGCCGGGTCGACCGGCACCGGAACGGGCGGAACGATCACCGGTCTCGGTGGCAGCGTCTCGATCGTCGGCACCGGTGGCACGACCGGTTCGGCCGGCACGGGCGGCACGCTGCCCGTCCCGCCCGGGTGCGGCGACGGCATCAACAACCAGGGCGGCATCGAGCAGTGCGACGACGGCAACACGATCGCGGGCGACGGCTGCAACGGCGCCTGTCACGTCGAGCCGAACTGGACCTGCCCGCCGGCCGGCGCGTGCATGCGTTCATTCAAGTGCGGCGACGGCGTCATCAACCCGGGCGAGGTCTGCGACGACGGCAACACCACCGACGGCGACGGCTGCAATGCAACCTGCACCGTCCAGGACGGCCGCTACACCTGCGTACCCGGCAAGGCCTGCGTGCTCTCCTCGATCTGCGGCAACAAGCGCGTCGAGCAGGGCGAGAACTGCGACGACGGCAACGCCAACAGCGGCGACGGCTGCAGCTCGACCTGCCAGCTGGAGATGGGCTGGGTCTGCCCGGCGCCCGGCTCGCCGTGTACGAAGGCGCCGCGCTGCGGGGACGGCATCGTTCAGGTCGCTCAGGGCGAGGTGTGCGACGACGGCAACATCACCGACGGCGACGGCTGCTCCTCGAACTGCAAGGTGATGGGCGCCAACTGCACCTGCGTGCCGGGAATGAAGTGCTCCTGTCCGATGGCGATCTGCGGCGACGGCATGCTCGAGGGGACGGAGAAGTGCGACGACGGCAACACGAACAGCGGCGACGGCTGCTCGTCGACCTGCACGATCGAGAAGGGCTACATCTGCCCGCTGGTCAAGGCGCCGTGCGTCCCCGATTGCGGCGACGGCATCCTGACCGGCAACGAGCCGTGCGATCCTGGGATCGCCGCCGAGAAGGACGCCTGCTCGGCGAATTGCCGCTGGAACCCCGGCTGGGCCTGCACCGGCAACCCGGTCACGGCATGTCACCCGACGACGTGCGGCGACGGTAAGAAAGAAGGGTCAGAGGGTTGCGACGACGGTAACACAACGCCGTTCGACGGTTGCTCGGCGACCTGCGTGCCCGAGCCCGCCTGCCCGTCCGGGGGGACGCCCGGCGCGTGCACGGGCAAGTGCGGCGACGGCATCGTCCTCTCCGGCGAGCAGTGCGACGATGGCAACAACCTGTCGGGCGACGGCTGCTCGTCGACCTGCATGCTCGAGTCCGGGTTCATGTGCAATCGACCGCCGCTCGGAGACAGCATCGTGGTGCCAGCCATCTACCGCGACTTCAGCTATCACAACCCGACCGACTTCGAACCGGGCGCGACCGGCCAGATGGCCATCGTTCCGAACCTCGTCAAAACCATGCTGGATGCGACGACGGGCAAACCTGCCTTAAACATGACGTATACGTACATCTTGAGCGCCGCGACATTCGCCGAGTGGTACACCGACGTCGCCGGCGTCAACAAGACGTACGCGCGGACGCTGACGCTGTACAACAACGGCAACGGCGGCTACGTCAACCGCTGGGGCAAGAACGGCGAGCAGTGGCCGATCACGAAGATGGCCTACTACTGCGGCAACGTCGGCGCCGAAATGCTCGACGCCAACGGGAACCCGATCCCGTGCACGTCGCGCTACGCCAGCTCGACGGATTGTCAGACGCTGGACGCGATGCCCGGAGCAAAGCAACTTTCGTGTACGCAGAGCGGCGGGAACTGGGTCGCCGTCTACCAAATCGGCGCGCTCGACGGGACACCGACGTTCTTCCCGATCGACGACGTCCCGGGTGCCCAGCTGGAGACCAAGCCGGCGAGCCTCCCGCCCCCCTATGATCCCAACTGGAACAACGAGACGCCGGCGGTGCAGCACAACTTCAGCTTCACGAGCGAGATCCGCTACTGGTTCCCCTACGACTCGACCCAGACCTACAAGCTGGACTTCCTCGGCGACGACGACGTCTGGATGTTCGTGAACAAGAAGCTGGCGGTCGACATCGGCGGTATCCACACGCCGCAGACTGGGACAATCACGATCAGCAACGCCAACGCCGCGTCTTTCGGGCTGTCGAACGGCGGCGTCTACGAGGTGGAGGTGTTCCAGGCCGAGCGCCAGACGACGTCGTCCTCGTTCAAGCTGACGCTGTCGGGCTTCAACGCCGGCACCAGCGTCTGCGGGCCGATCTGCGGCGATCACGTGGTGACGCCGCCCGAGCAGTGCGACAACGGCACCGCCAACAACACGGGCGGCTACAACAAGTGCACGCCCGACTGCCAGCTCGGGCCGTTCTGCGGCGACGGGATGGTGACCGACAGCGAGGAGTGCGACAACGGCACCAACAACGACGCGTACGGCGCGAAGTCGGGCTGCGGCCCCGGCTGCAAGCTGCCCGCTCGCTGCGGCGATTCGATCGTCCAGACCGAATACGGCGAGCAGTGCGACCTCGGCGCCAACAACACCAGCTCCTACGGCGGCTGTACCAGTCAGTGCCAGAGCGCCGCCTACTGCGGCGACGGGGTCAAGAACGGCCCCGAGCAGTGCGACGACGGGGCCAACGACGGCACCTACGGACATTGCGGCGACCCGACCATGCCGCTGCCCAATTGCAATCTCGGCCCGCGCTGCGGCGACGGCATCGTGCAGGACGCGTACGGCGAGGAGTGCGAGCCGACGTCGTCCAACGATCCGAACTGCACGGCGGCCTGCAAGAAGCCGGGCGTCTGCGGCGACGGCGTCGTGACGGCGCCCGAGCAGTGCGACTACGGCACCGTCATGAACGACGGCTCGTACGGCGGCTGCGCGCCGAGCTGCATCCTGGCGCCCCACTGCGGCGACGGCGTCAAGAACGGCCCGGAGGAGTGCGACGACGGCGTCAACGACAACAGCTACGGCGGCTGCTCGCCGCAGTGCAAGCTGGCCGCCCACTGCGGCGACGGCCACACCGATGCGCCGTACGAGCAGTGCGACGACGGCGTCAACAACAGCCCGACCGACACCTGCTCGACCACCTGCAAGTTCAACATTCTGTAGGTCGGCGGCCCTTCGTCCAGGGCTGACCGCGCACCGCCGGGATGTCTAGGTTGAGGGTGGACATCCATGCGGGAGGGGCACATGAACGCGATTGCGATGCTCAAGCATCAGCACCGTGAGGTCGAGGCGCTGTTCAATCAGATGCACAAGGCGAAGACGGGCGGCGCGCGCCGGGCCGTCTTCGAGCGCATCGCGGACGCGCTGGCGGTCCACGCGGCGATCGAGGAGCGACATTTTTATCCGGCGGTGAAGGAACGTTCAACCGAGGCGATCCTGCTCGAATCGCTGGAGGAGCACCTGGCGATCAAGCGCGTCATCGCCGACCTTCTGAAGCTCGACGCCGGCGACGGGACGTTCCCGGCCAAGGTCAAGGTGCTGGAGGACGAGGTCATGCGCCACGTCGAGGAAGAAGAGGGGGCGCTGTTTCCGCGGGTGGAACAGATGTTCGACGACGAGGCGCTCGAGTCGCTCGGCGACGCGATGGAAGAGACGCAGACCGCGCTCTTGCAGGCGGGCAGCCCGCGCGAGGCGGTGGCGGCGGAGACCGGCCGGGCCGCGTCGATCTGACGCGATTCAGGCGATGCAGCGGATCTCGGCGGGCGCGGGCAGCGGGCTCGCCGGCGGTCGGTGCAGGGACACCACGCGGATCAGCTCGTCGACCTCGAACGGCTTTCGCATGACCGGCGCCGGCGGTCCGATCGCCAGGTGGCGTGGGTCGGCGGCCGTGATCAGCACGCCCTGGATTCCATGGCGCGCGGCGCGTCCGACCAGATCGACGCCGCCGATGTCGGGCATCGTCATGTCGGCGATGATGAATCCGGGCGGGCTCGCGCTGTCCAGCACCGCCATCGCCGCGCGCCCCTGCGTCATCCCGTGCGCCGGAAAACCTTCGTCGCGCAACATCTCGACAATCAGCGCGTTGACGTCCGCATCATCGTCGACAACCAGCACCCACCATGGAGAGGACATGGTCCACTCATGTATCACGTCCGATCGCCGCTGAATCTAGGGCAACCCCGTATTAGGGTGACGGGAAAGTGACCGAAAAACTGGTGTCTTACTGCGCGGTTATCGAGTCGATGTGGAAGACGACGTCGAGCGGCGTCTGGATCGTTCCGCCCTCGTACGGATCGCCCGTCGCGAACTGAACGCCGATCTGACGGATGTCGTTGGCCTTGAAGCCGGTGACCGAGCTCTCGGCGGCGGTCAGATCCAGCGTCAGCTCCATCCACGTGAGGTAGACCGCCTCGAAGCTGGTGTATGTGCCGGCCGCGAACGTGTAGCTGGAACCGGAGCCGGCGTGGAGCTGCACGCCGCCGGCGAACGCGCCCGAGTCGAGCATGACGAACGCGTGCAGCGTCTTTCCCGTCAGGTCGAGCGACGACAGGTTGATCGCGGCGTCGACGTACTGCTTGTAGTCGGAGTAGCTGACACCGACGTTCAACGATCCCATCGACGGCATGCCGGCCGTTCCGTCCCACGTCAGCGTCGGCGTCGTCGGTGAATTGGGGCCCGCGAGGTTCTTGGGGTTCGGCGGCTGGCTGTCGTAGTTGCTGAGCGCGAACCCCTGCACGTCACTGTCGAACGTGTAGTTGACGGCGGGGGGCAGCGTGCCGCCGACGACGCCGTCGCTGACGGTGTCGATCTGGAAGACGGCGTCGACGGGACTGCCGAACGCGGTGCTGACGCCGTCGCCGCCCGTGTCGAACTTGACGCCGATCTGCACGACCATGCTCGGGTCGAAGGTCGAGTCGGCGGCGTGCGCGGCGTCGAGATCGATCGCCAGCTCGGTCCACTGGCCGACCGTCATCGTCGTCCAGACGCCGGCGGCGAACTTGTAGCTGTCGCCGGTGCCGGCGTGAATCTGCGCGCCGCCGCCGAAGCTTCCGGAGGTCAGGCGGACGCGCGCGCGCAGCACGCGGCCCGACAGCGCCTTGCGCGGGCTGAGGTTGATGACGGCGTCGGCGTACTGCTTCCAGTCCGTGAAGTGCGCCGTCACCTTCAGCGAGCCGGGATCGGGGTTGCCGACGGTCGTGTCCTGCACCAGCGCCGGCGCCGGGTTGGCGGCGCGCGCCGGATCGGCGAGGTTCATGCGGCCGGTGTCGGCGTAGTCGTTCAGCACCCAGCCCTCGACCGTGTTGTTGAACAGGTAGGCGAACGTCGCCGGGTCGGTGTTCGACGTCGCGCCGCCGGTGCCGGTGGTGCCGCCGCTGCCCGTGCCCGTGGTGCCGCCGCTTCCCGTCGTACCGCCGGTGCCGCCAGTACCGCCGCTGCCGCCGCTGCCCGCGCTGCCACCCGCGCCCGCGGTGC
>Ga0209465_10000156_pt1 | contig 32404 bp, 30 predicted proteins | sample PanSoiPlot1MoBio_FD_188321 | JGI IMG/M metagenome (GOLD analysis project Ga0209465, IMG submission 188321) | Tropical forest soil microbial communities from Panama analyzed to predict greenhouse gas emissions - Panama Soil Plot 1 MoBio (SPAdes)... | ecosystem: Environmental > Terrestrial > Soil...
CCGGAACCCGGCGCTGCGAAGGGACGACATGTGGCACACGCGCTACGTCCCATCCCCCACCGGATTGCTCAACACCCCCACGCCCTCGACGCTTACCTCAACTACATCCATCGCCTTCAACGGACTTACCCCTGCCGGAGTACCCGTCGCGATAACGTCTCCGGGTTCCAAGGTCATCACTTGCGCGATGTATCGCAAGATCACATCAAGCGGAAATATGAAGTCTGCCGTCGTGCCATCCTGCCTAAGCTCGCCATTAACCCGTGTCTGCACCCTGACGCCTTGCCACGGATCCAATCCCGAAACCACCACTGGACCAATCGGGCAGAAGGTGTCGAAACCCTTGGCACGCGACCATTGGCCGTCTTTATTCTGGAGGTCGCGCGCGGTGACGTCATTGACGCACGTATAACCGAGGATGAATTCCCGAACATCCTGCCCCCGTCGAATTCCGTGGCACCGTTTTCCGATCACAACACCTAGCTCACCTTCGTGATCCACACGCTGCGAGAGAGCAGTTGGTCGCAAAATCGTGGCGCCGGGCGCCAGAACCGCCGAAGGCGGCTTGAGAAAAATCAACGGCTCTTTGGGTATCTCATGATTGAGCTCTTTGGCGTGCTCGCGATAATTCCGCCCGATGCACACAATTTTCGTTGGGCAAACCGGCGCAAGCAGGTGAACCGCAGTCAGCGGAATTTCTACGCCATCGCCACAGCTGGAATCGGCTTCGCTGGCTGGAAGATTAGCGACGACGGTGCGAATAACGTCACCGCTGCTTGCCGGCTTGATCAATCCGTATCGAATCTCACCACTCGATTGGAATCGGCAAAATCGCATGGAAGCTCCGTTTATTCTTTTAGCGGAACGGCTTCGGTCGTTTCACTTGATCTTGGGCTCTGGTTGCCCCGCAGGTCCACCGCCGAAACCGAATATTGATAAGTCTTGCCAAGCACTACTGTCTCGTCGCGGAAGGAGGGCACCGGCACGAGCTTCTGATTCAGCTTCTGTGGCTCGCCTCCATCGACGCTGCGGAATACGTTGTAACCCGCCAGGTCGCCTTCCAGGTTTGGCGCCCAGGAGAGGTCGACGAATGGCTTCTGTCCGACGCTGGAAAACACTGCCTGCAACCCTGTGGGCTCGGCCGGGGGAAAGATGTCGCGCGTGAACGTCTCGATCGGCTTCGAGTCATCGCCTTCGACCGCCATATTGACGCCCTGCGCATTCACCAATGTGACCGAGGTGATTCGGTAGTCGTATTTGGTTTCCCAGGCGAACGTCTTGTCCAGATACGAGCCGTCGGGCGCCGGTTCAACATCCGCGAGCGCAATGTATGCATTCGCTCCTTGCGGGCTGCGCATGATGCGATAGCGGAACGCGAGTCCCTTAGGGGGGGCCGGAACCTCGGCGTTTTCCCAGGACACCACCACGCCATCGGCCTCGACCTTCAGCGAAATCTCCGGAGGCGCAATCGTTGGAGCCACAGGAATCAGCACCTGGTTCGATAGTCCCGCGCTACGGTCCCGCGAGTTCATGGTCTCTACTGCATAACGCACGAAGCCTGCGGGGTCCTTCTCGCCCAACTCCACAGGCAGTCTATCGATATATTTCATGCGGACCGCCGGTCCTTGTTCGTTCTTGCGCTTCTCTTCCGGTTTGCCATTCTGCACGGTCGCCACTGCAGAGCATCCACTCATCAGGGCAGTGCCATCGTGACGGCAAATGCGGCTTTCAGGAATGGCCTTCACGAGCGTGCGATCGGTATTCTTTCGGGGTAGCGTCCAGTCGAGCTGAACCTTATTGCCCTTGCGCGATGCCGTGAGGTCCTCTACCGGTCGCGCCAGCTGGAGTGACGGCAACTGCGGCGCGCCGGGCATACCGCATCCGGTCAAAATGACTATGAGAAAAATACATCCGATAAGAATGAATACGGGCTGGCGCATGGAAGCTACCAGCGTAACAAATCGCGAGGCACCACTCCTAAGTTGGGAGGGCCACACTTTAAAACGTGATACTCGCATCTTTGGGCAATCGATCCCCGCGACATGTGTGAGCGGTATTGGAGCTGGTTGGGAAGATCTGGGCCAGGCCGAGGCCGTGATTGACAAGCCTCCAATCCACCTTCGTCAAGCCGTTCTCCGGACGGCGGCTGACGTTGAACTTCGCCCCGCAGAAACGAAACCAGGTTAGTCCGCTCGCGTTTGTGAGTGCCATAATTCTGGTAGGCCGCGGAACCCAGAACGCGTATTGGGATCAATAACGAAATTATCGAGATGAGGGAGGACGAGGGGCCTTGGGGAGCCCGCTTGAATGCGTGCATCCATTGGGCTCACCTCTGAAAACTTCGCCGCATCGGGTTGCCGGGGCCTAACTTTGCCTTAGGCTGGATCAGCCCTCAAGCTTCTTCGACAGCAGTTCGTTCACGAGAGCAGGATTCGCTTGTCCCTTCGAGGCTTTCATAATCTGGCCGACGAAAAACCCTGCCACGCTCTTCTTTCCGGCACGATACTGCTCTAACTGCTTAGGGTTAGCGGCGATGACCCCGTCGATCAGCTTCTCAATGGCGGCGGTATCGGTAATCTGCTGGGGCTTTTCTTTCTCGTAGATGGCGGGGAAGTCCTCGTAACGCGCGAAGGCTAGGTCATATAAGTCCTTTAGAATCTTGCCGCTGATCGCGCCGACTTCCACCAGGTCGGCCGACATGGCGACGCCCTTCATGGAAATCGGCGACTGCTCGATCTCCAATCCCTTCGCTTTGAGCCGTCCTAACAGCTCCGCCTGGACGAGGTTGGCAACCCGTTTTGGATTCTTCGCTGCCGAGGCTGCTTGCTCGAACTGGTCTGCCATGGACCGGGTGCGCGTCAGGGTGGACGCATCGGCTTCAGTAATACCGTACTGTTCGACAAGCCTTTTACGTTTATTTTCAGGGAGTTCGGGCAATCGAGCGGCAATCTCCATGCGCCAGTCCGAATTGACCAACAAGGGCAATAAATCCGGCTCCGGGAAGTAGCGGTAATCGTGCGCCTGCTCCTTGGAACGCATGCCGTAGGTGCGGCCTTCTGCGGCATTAAATAACCGTGTTTCCTGCACGATAGCGCCGCCCGAGCGCAGCACCTGCTGCTGCCGCTCGATCTCGTACTCCAGCGCCTGCCGAATGAAGCGGAACGAGTTGACGTTTTTAATCTCCGTCTTGGTTCCGAACTGCTTCTGCCCGATCGGCCGCACGCTGATGTTAGCGTCGCAGCGCAGCGAGCCTTCCTCCATGTTGCAGTCACTAACTCCTGTGTAAAGAATGATTTCCTTCAGCCGCGTCAGGTATTCCCACGCCTCGTCTGGCGAGGAAATATCCGGCTCGCTGACGATTTCGATGAGCGGCACCCCGGAGCGATTGAGATCAATGGAAGTCCAATCATTGCTGTCAGGTAACCCATCGTGCAGGCTCTTGCCGGCATCTTCCTCCATGTGCAATCGGGTAATACCGATCCGCTTCTTGCGGCCACCGGAGGCGCTGATCTCAATGTAGCCGTGCTCGGCGATCGGCTTGTCGAATTGGGAAATCTGGTAGCCCTTCGGCAAATCAGGATAGAAGTAGTTCTTACGGGCGAAGATGGAGTGTTCGCGGATTTCGCAATTCAGCGCCATGGCGGCGAGCACCGCGAACTCCACCGCCTGGCGGTTAAGCACGGGCAGCGCGCCGGGCAGGCCGAGACACACCGGGCACACATTGGTGTTTGGCGGATCGCCGAACTGCGTCGAGCAGCCGCAGAAGATCTTTGTCTTGGTCAGCAGCTGGACGTGAACTTCCAAGCCGATGACCGGTTCGTATTTGATCTCGGTCGCTGCCGGAGCTTCCCGACTGGTGGCCATGGTTCGATTATAGTGGCGTGTGCGGCTTGATTAGGCCTCGGCAGTAGTGTCTTTGGGTCTCCACAAGCCCAGCACGATGCCCATCAAGCATGAGCCAATGAGCGGGTAGCCGGCACAGATCATCATGAAGCTCGCGACCCGCATCTCGAAAACCATTTCGGTGATTATGGCAAGCGCGGCGACGATTCCTACCATCAGACCGGAGACCGCGCCGCGAACGATGCCGTAACGGCATTGCACCCCCAAAACCCAGGCGATGACCAGCGCCATTCCCAGACTGCAAAGGAAGGAGATCAGGTAAGGCCAGAACATGGGATGTGCCATGTAGTTCTGAATTTCTTCTGGCGTCAATCGGGTGCCAGCGCGCCAGGGAGCAGCAAACGCAGTGAACCAGAACGCTCCAAACGCAAAATGGACGATAGCAGCCAGGCTGACTGCTCCCATATTCACTTTCATCATGTCCTCCGTTTGGGCGCAACGATAACCGTTGAAGCGGGCTGGACGCAACCGGTTTTTGATGCCTCTTGGATTCCTAATGGGCGGAGACGCCTTCACGCGTGCAGAGGAGGGTAATTAGTCTTAGTCTAGCCTTGCCCTCTCGCTAGCGCCTGAGGTAAAAAACTTCACTGGTTCGAACCGTTGAATTCTCTGGATAGTTTATAGGCAGCGGTCAACCACCCTACCGCACGCAAAAGTGGCGCGTTTCGGAAACCCCGGTAAGGCGGTGTGTTTCACCCGTTAAATACATGAAGGGAATCCGCACAGAGCGAGGGCCCCATCCGGTGTGCAGTCTTGCTGGCGCAAAGCGCGCAGACTGAGAGCGTCATGTCGCTTGGCAAGGCGGACGCCGTCAGGGTCGCGGACCAGATGGCAGTGGTAATAGGAGGGCACAGTTAGACCCAGCGCACGAATCAGCAGTAACTGCCGCGCAGTCGCTTTCAGCAGGTCAGCGCCGCGAACGACTTCCGTGATCTGCATGGCGGCATCATCCACCACCACGGCAAGTTGATACGCGGGAACATCGTCACGGCGCCAGATGACGAAGTCGCCAAAGTCATGTCCTGCAATGTAGGACTGGGGCCCGAAGTGCTCATCGCAAAATCGGATAGTTTCACCGTCTTGAACGCGAAAACGCCAGTTCACTCCAGCCGGTTCAGCATAGTAACGAGCCTCTGCGATCTTCTCGCGGCAGCGACCGGAATAGAGCGGCTCGTCATTCTCGCCCTCGTTGGGAGCGCTGGCAGCCAGAAGCACGTCCCGGCGCGAGCACGTGCAGGGATAGATGGCTCCGCAGTCGCCCAGTTTGCGCCAGGCTTGGCGGTAGAACTCTCGCCGTTGGCTCTGGCGATACGGCGCGAAAGTACCGCCGACATCCGGGCCTTCCTGCCAGCGAATCCCCAGCCAGCGTAAGTCTTCCATCATAGCCGTTGCGAACGCAGGTTTCGAGCGCTGAGGATCAAGGTCCTCGTCTCGGAAGACCAGAGTGCCTTGATTCTCTAGTGCGCGCTGGTAGGCCGTCCAGAAGGTTGCTGCATGTCCGATGTGAAGCAGGCCCGTAGGCGAAGGCGCGAGGCGGCCACGATAGGCAAAACGTGCACGGGGAGAATTGTAGAAGGTAGCTGGTGGCTGGTTCGTCGCCCCGTCGCAGCAACTTGCCCTCAAGCTGTGACCATCTTTGCCGACCAGCTCTTTACGAAGGCTCCGAAGCGGTCAAGCGCCTTGGAGAAATTCTCTCCGGCGGCAGCAAAGCCCAGGCGGAAATGCGAGGGCTTATCGAAGCAATCGCCGGGAGCCAGCAGGATTCCATGCTCGGTGGCGGCCTGGCAGAACCGGCGCTCGCTTTCTCCGCTCACCAGCCAGGGGAAAGCGGTCATACCGCCCCGCGGCGGAATCCAGCCGAACACGTCGCGATGATCCGCCATGAAGCGCTCGAGGAGCTTGAGGTTTCCGGTGGCGGTTGCCTGGGCCTTGCCCAGCACGACGTCACGCTTGCGGATTGCGATTTCCGAAAGAATTTCTCCCGTGGTGTTGTTGCATATCGAGAAGTAGGCGCGCGCGTTCCAGTACTGTTGGCGGCGCTGAGCGTCGTGCTCGATCATCCATCCCGTGCGCACGCCGGCGATCGAAAATGCCTTCGACAGATCTGAGATCACGGTAGCGTGTGGCAGGCGCGCCGCCGATTGTGTTGGCCTTCCGTGGTAGATAGGATGGTAGACCTCGTCACACACCAGCTGAATTCCGCGCTCGGCGGTGAAGTCGTGCAGCGCTTCCATTTCTTGGTCGGCGATGGTCGCGCCGGTGGGGTTGTGCGGGCTGTTGACCAGGATGAGCTTGGTCTTCGAGTCGGCGAGCCGCTTAATCTCATCGGGATCGATGCGGAAGCCATTCTCGCGGCGCACGCGATAGAAGCGGGTTTCCAGGCCAAGCGACTCCGGCAGCGCCGAGAACGTAGTGAATCCAGGCAGCGGGATGATAACGTTCGCGCCCGGTTCGGCGGCCAGCCACATCAGGGCTACGAGCGCCTCGGAGGCGCCGGTCATGATTTGGACGGTGTCTACCGGGACAGTCTGCATCTCGGCGATTGCCTCACGCAGACTGTCGGCGCCGGCGGGGCGGCTGTAGACCAGCTTGTGGTTCAGGAAGCGGTGGCGCGTTTCGTCGTCGGCCAGGGCGAGAATGTCGTTGACCGTCCAGTTCGGTCCGGTGCTTGCAGCGAGGTTGAAATCTATGTCGTGTTCATACTGGTCGAGCCAGGCATCGAGCAGGAACGGCTTGAGTTGCATGCGAGCACCTCGAGGGAGATTTGGCTCCTGTTATTGATTCTGCGAGTAGGCCCAGCGATGATTTTTTGGTTTTTCGCCGAGTCTACGCCGCAGCCTAAGATAAGCCCAACGATTTCTGCTCTTCTTATGTAAAGTGGTTTCTATAGTAAAGTACTAAGCGCCTGAATTTTCACAGCTCAGGCCGAGCTCATTGCGTATTTCCGTTGGCTTTGTTGTTGGACGGATTTGCCGGCATCCATAGAGGCTGCTGAGCAGAAATGTGTGTTACCTTGAGATTGGGAAACAGCGGACGGATGTCTTCTGCACAGCGTTGCATCCCCGCCTCCTCGGAGACTTCATGGCCCAGTAGTACCAGGGCCTTATGGCGTCCCTGAGCGACGGCATCGCGAACGTATTCGACTGCCTCCCATTCTGCCGATTCTCCAGCCAGCAGAACTTCAACATCGTCACGGCGAAGCGCCAGCACCTGCTTCTGCAGTCCTGAAGCCCCAGGAAGAACTACGACGTGAGTCACCTGCAGGTTGGGGTCTCCGACGACGCGCATCGTCCGAGCCTTTAGCCGAGTGGACAAATCGCGCGACAGCTTCAGCAGCGATGTCTGCGGAATTGTCACCAGAAATGGGTTGCTGGATTTTACGTTGTTCTTCCAGCCGAGTTCCTGAATGAGCGCAATGGCAACGGGATCGGGTGATGCGGAGTGAATGCCATCGTGCAGCCGAAAGACCACCATCTGGTGCTGCTGGATGTACTTCAACTTCTCGCGATAAACGGGATCTTCGGCGAAAAACAAGGTTTCGTCGAGATGGTTATAGAAAGTCGGCTCGTGGGTGATGACTAGGTTCGCGCCCAGACGATTGGCTTCGCGCAGGACGTCCATAGTATCCATAAAGGTGGTTACGATTCCCGTAACTCGCAGGGAAGCGTCACCGGCCTTAATCGTGTCAACGGTGTTGCAAGGCAGGGCCGGAGTGTAGTAGCGCTCGATACGCTGAATGGCTTCGGCAGCCGTAATGGCTTGCGCTCTGGCTGGCGTTGGTAGCAAAAGCAATAAGATCGCAGAGCAAGCCCCAGACAGAAGTGCTCGCATTCTCCCACTCCTCGAGCGCATCGAAGCACTGCGCCGCCTACGGAATCGGCCTCACTTGAATCTGATCCGCACGGCAATCCTTCTGAGTCGTGGGACACGCCATGTACTGGAAGTCTTTGTTGAGGCAGATTTGCACGGCCGAGAAATCGTTCTGCGGACACGAAACGCGGAAGGCTCCCTTCGGGGCGTTGTTCGCTGAGGCGAACGCAGCCTCGATATCCGACGGGCTGGTCTGTGCTGACTCTTCCGGCTTCTTGAATTCATTGGGCACGCTCAATCCCGTGTAGAGTTTTTCGATTTCCCCGAAGTAGTCCTTCACGGACAAACCGCTGCAGGTGCCGTGCTTCTCCCATTCGTGTTGGATCAACTGCTTCCCCGGCATCATCGGCAGCATGTGAACCACCGTAGCCGAGGCGACCGGTGGAGTACTGGTGCAATCCTGTGGCCACTTTCCATTGTTGTCCTGCGGCCATAAGCCGTGTACGACGAGACCCATGTGCTTGTTCGGATTGCACTCTGCCGACCCGCGTCCGTTGGGATTGGTAGCGCAGAACTGAGGGGCCCAGGACAGCGTCAGAAGATAATAGTCGAATTGTCCCGGCTCATTAGTGTCCGAAGATGACGGGCTCTTCTTGTGTTTGGCAAGGCTGGTTCCGCCAAACGAGACAAGCAAGGCGTTCATCAGCAACAGCGGCAGCAATCTGTTTTTCATAGGCTGCACATCTTACCGCAAGTCCTTTCGGCAAATGAGCGGAAAATGCTTCAGTGCAGATGAAAGAACCTGTCAAGCATAAACATCAGTCCGACGCCCACAAATACCAGGATTGCCATGCCGACGCCGGGCTCGCGATTAACCTCCGGGATTAAATCTGAAGCAGCTACGTAAATCGTCACGCCAGCCGCTACCGGCAAACCATATCCGACAGATTGTCGCCCGACGGCCATGGTCAGCACTCCTGCAAGGGTAGCCAGTCCGAGCATCATCGAGGCGAACCAGGATTTCCCCTTGCTCAGGCCGCTGGCAAGCATGACCGAAGTCACGGTAAAGCCCTCGGGAATCTTGTGCAGAAAAACTGCCACAAAAATAACCCAGCCTAACCCCGGTGAGATGAGAAAGCCGGAGGTAATCGCGATGCCATCGAAAAAGGTGTGGATCATCAGCCCAAAGAGCACTGACATTCTGTTGTGCGTATGCAGGAATTCCTCGGCGTGCGTCTCCTCGCCATAATGGAAATGCGGAGTGATTACGTGCTCGAAAAAATGCACGATCAGATAGCCCAGCAACACCAGCAAGGCGCCACTCCGTCGGCTGAGTTCAAGGCTTTCAGGCACCATCTCTACCAAGGCTGTGGCCAGCATGAATCCTGCGCCGAGAGCCACAAAATAGCGGAGATACCGCCGCTCCCAACTTCTCTGCACAATGACGGCACCGCCGAAGACGTTGGCGGCCGCAGCAGTGAGTCCCAGCAATATGCTGATTCCAATAGGATTCATGGACAGCCAGAAGAATAGCAGAGTGACTGGAAGCGCCCGACACTATCGCTCGGGATTAATCTCTCGCAGCTCCGCTACGGTCAATTCCACTTTTTGCCATTCGTCGGCAGACATTCCTTCGGGATGCGGGGACTGAGGATGGCTGTAGTAGGCGACGAGGTTGGCGCGCAACTGCGGTGTGATCCATTGGAACTTGTTGGCTGCAAGCTTTTCCACCAGTTTGGCGGTAGCGTTCGGAAAATCGCTGCTTCAGCAGTGGAACAATCCGATCTGCCCACGCCAAATCAACAATCTGTTCATGCATGAGGACCGAGTAGCCTTTCGCGGGTCGAAAGGGAATTAAGATCAGACCAACCAGAACAAGCAGGCGGACGCACAGCAACGCACAGATCCGGTGCCTGATCGTTGACATGCGTAGGACCACGACCATCTCGCCCATCACGGTTGATTAGGCTACGAAACACCCCTGTAAACACATCCGGTGGCTTCCTTAGCTAATCTCTGATCGAACCTTAATGAGCGGGCATCCTTGCTAACCGCTATGACGAATATGCAGCACGTCGCCATCTTTCACAACGTATTCTTTGCCTTCGAGTCGCAGCGTGCCACGAGCGCGAGCCTCGGCCTCAGATCCTGCTTCCAGTAATTGGTCCCAATGAATAGTCTCGGCACGAATAAAGTGTTTGGACAAGTCCGTGTGTATGGCTCCCGCAGCCTCAACTGCTTTCGATCCACGTTCCACTGTCCAGGCGCGGCATTCGTCTTCCCCAACGGTGAAGAAGGAGATCAAACCGAGAAGTTCGTAGGTTTTCCGAATGAGACGCACCAAGCCACTCTCGGCTAGCCCATAGCTGGCGAGAAACTCCGCCGCATCTTCGTCGCTCATTTCCGCCAGTTCGGACTCCACCTTCGCGCAAACCGCCAGCGCCCCCGTATTGCGCTTTGTGGCTACATCGCTGAGACTGCATTTCGTAACTGCTTCCTCAAGATCGTTGCCCAGCGAGGAACTTTCGCCGATATTCAGGACATAGAGAATGGGCTTCTCGCTCAGGAACATAAATCCGCGGATTCGCTTTTTATCCTCCGGAGTCATCTCCATCTCGCGCAGCGGCAGTTCCTTTTCCAGATGCTCCTTGGCCCGCTTCAGCAGCTCATGTTCTTTCTCAAGTTCTGCGGTTTTCATCTTTTTCAGGTCTTTTTCTACTCGCTCCAGCCGCTTCTCCACCTGGCCCAGATCGGTAACTATGAGGTCGAAATCGATGTTCTTAATGTCGCGGAGCGGGTCGAGCGGCCCTACATGCGGAATCGACTCGTCCATGAAACCCCGTACTACATGTGCCAGAGCATCGACATTGCGTAGGTTGGCGGCGAATGCAGTTTCTTTCAGCGCTTCCTGGCTGAGCGCAGCAACATCGGTGTACTCCACGCTGGCATGAATTAGTTTTTTGGGGTTGTACAGCGCTGCCAGTCGATCCAGCCGGTCATCAGGAACCTTAGCCACACCGAGATGCGCCTCGCGCGGGCCACCTGTGCGATGTTGTACTGCTTGCTTCGTCAGCATGACGAAAAGAGATGTCTTGCCCACTTGCGGCAAGCCAATGATTCCAGTTTTCATAGGAATGACCTCGAACCCGCGTTATGAGAGCATGAGAGCGGGATTGAAATTGGTCTCGACGCGACCGAGCGGTCACTCGATGGCGCGATCATTACTGCATGCAGAACTGTCTATGATAATCGCCGCGAAGTCAGATAGACGACCGCCAGTCCGAGAATCAGTACTGCGCTTTCCAATCTGGTCGACCACACGTGCAGGCGATTGAACTCTGCTCGCCGCGGATCATCGTGGGGAACGGTATCGATGAATACCATCTCGTTGCGCAGCGCCAGCATGCGTACCGAGATAGCAAACATGCTGATGAGCGTCAGCGCGATCATTCCGTAAACCAGCAGGTTGCGTGCCGCAAAAACACCGAACGTTCCAGTTGTGATCTGCGAATCGAGAATCGAAGTCATGATAAAAACCAGCCCACAGACTAATCCTGTCCAGTGCAGGATGCCCAGGCTCCGGCTTACCACCGCACCTGCGAGTTGGCGGTTGGGGAGAATCCCAGGATGAAAAACAGTGGGAGCGAGCACGAACGCAAAGAAGATCATTCCGCCCACCCACATTACGAGGGTCAGGAGCATAAAGAATCGAATGATTGCCATGTGGACATGGTAAGGCACGCACCCGGCATGCCTCCACAGCTCTGCGGCAGGCACTGAACGGGTGCGCCAAGGCGGCCGCAAATGCCGGCAAAGGCTACCGCTCCAATGAGGATGCCCTGCGTCTAGCCGTCCGATTGGTCACCCTTCGCCGCCAGCGAGGCAGCTTTCAACAGGCCTTCTGTTACTCTTGCCATCGCACTAACCACCACAACGGGATGTTGGTCCAGCCGCTCCTGCACGATTGCCCGTAATCGCTCGATCGCGGCGGCATCTTCTACCGACGTACCACCAAATTTCGACGACCAAGTCGCGCGGTTCCGATACTGCGGCTTGTGCTCACTGGAAGCTGTCCTCGATTGGCTGATTTGGGCGCCTACAAGTGCCCGTTTTTAGCAATTGTGGAGGTGCCTAAAAACACAACGACCCACAGCTGGATAGCTGCGGGTCGCCTGAAAACTTTGCGGCTACTGCTGGTCTATTGGCCGCTTCAACGAGCAACCCACACGCCGACACGCATACACATGCACATGGCCATAGTGCTGATGCGAGTCCGGATATAGATAGTGGGTATCATGATTAGTGCATCAGGTTAAAAGAAGCGGAATGTCAAGGCTGTGCGTCACTCCGGTCACTCCGCCACCGGCGTATTTGCGATCTTGTCCTTGTAGATTACCCCACCTTTCATAACGAATCCGACAGTTTGCAAAACGTTAACATCCTGCAAAGGATCTCCAGAAACGGCAATAATGTCCGCGTACTTGCCCACTTCAATCGTCCCCACATCTTTCGAGCGGCCGATCAAATCGGCGGAGTTCTGCGTCGCAGTGCGAATAGCCTGCGCCGGCGTCATTCCCCACTTCACCATGGTCGCAAACTGTTTCGCATTGTCGCCGTGCGGATAGACACCGGCATCCGTGCCGAACGCCATTTTCACGCCCGCCTGCGTCGCCTTGCGGAAGGTCTCGCGCTGCGTCTGACCAACCATCCTTTCTTTATCGATGTTCTCCTGCGGCAGCCCAAACTCAATCGCTTTGCCGAGTAGATAGTCATCGTTGTAGATATCCATGTCGAAGTACGTTCCGTGCTGCTTGGCGAGCTGGATGTCTTCATCACTTGCCAGGCTGGCGTGCTCGATGGAATCGATGCCCGCAAGAATCGCGTTTTTAATGCCCTCCGCTCCATGCGCATGCGCCGCGATCTTCCGACCTGCCATGTGTGCTTCCTCGGCAGCGACCTTGAGCTCCTCGTAAGTGAACTGGGGCGCGCCCGGGCTGTCACCCTTCGATAACACTCCGCCCGTCGCCAAAATCTTGATGACATCTACTCCGTACTTGACCTGCGCGCGAACCACATGACGCACCTGATCAGGACCATCGGCAATCTGGTAATTCCGTTCAGCAGGAAACAAAGTGACACTCGTCTCCGGCGAGTAGTTGTTCAAATCACCATGGCCGCCAGTAATCGAGATACCCGGGCCACTGGCCACCACGCGTGGGCCCGGTATATATCCCTCATCGATGTACCGACGCAGATCGACTGCCATGAACGGCGCCGACCCTACATCGCGCACCGTGGTGAAGCCCGCCAGTAACGTGATTTTGGCATTCTTCTCGCCGGCGAAGGCCTGAGTGAACGGCGTGTTTTTAAAAGCATTGATGGGGTTGTACTGGTCGGCGCGCGCTCCCAGATGCGTATGGCAGTCGATCAGCCCAGGCAGAACCGTCGCCTTCGACAGATCGATAACCTTCGCGCCGGCAGGAACCTGTACCTGTCCGATTGACTTGATCCGCTCACCTTCTACAACAATCACCACATTCTCACGATAATCGTCTGAAGTAGCATCGAAGAGTTTGCCGGCTTTGATGTAGGTAACAACCGGCACGGGCTTGGCCGCCGGAGTCTTCGCCGCTCCTGTTTCAGGACTCTGCTGCGCCGCACAGGTAACCAACGCGGCCACTAGGGTCGCCACAACAAGCTTGATCTTCAAGAGAGTGCCCCACTCAGTTGGAGTGATTGCTATGTTATAGGAGCGCACGGTAATGTGGCTCACCGCCGAAGCATTGAACTTCGATAGCACCTGCTGGGCAGCTTCTATCTCCTGGCGACTGGTAGCGACTGGTTACCGGCAACTAAGCGGGTTTCCACTTATTCAGAAACGCCAACACGTCCTCTGGGCCCAGCACCCGTGCCTTTTCAAACTCGCCGCCTTGTTGCGCATAAAGCAGCGTGCCGTTGCTGTCGAGCACCGCGATCGCCGGGATGCCCTTGGCCATCGGAACGTGATACTGCTGCATGATGTCCTGGTTCTTGTCGCCTTGGCCGACATCGACGTGAACCACTTCATAGTATGGCTTCAAGACGGCTTCGATATCGGGCCTGTGAAACGCCCGATCCAGCACGTGACAGTCGTAACACCAGTTAGCGCCAAAAACGACGAGCACGCGCTTGTGCTGCTGTGTGGCTAGGTTTAATGCGTATGTGATTTCTGCCCGCGCGTTGATTCCAGGCACATAGATTTCCTTGCTGGTATCGAGAGGCTGCTGTAATCGGCTGGGACTGCTCCGCTGTGTGGCCGCAATACGCCACTGCTCGCCCTGTTTCTGCCAAAGCTGCGCGTCGTTGATGTATACGGTTTGCGGCTTGGTCTGCGCAGCCGACAGAACCTCAGCCTGAAACACGACTCGCTGCAATCCAGGCTCCGGTGACGCAGACTGCACAACATCGATCTTCATTCGGCGAACTTTCAGCCCCGACCAAAATGCAATCTCGGTGTCTGCTCCTGCTTCGCCAGACGCAAGCACCACTCTCGCAGGCGGGTGGGCACTGTAAAAAGCGCGGATCTTCGCCGCATCGCCGGATAGCAAAGCCACCTTCCATTGCTCCAGGGGAGTGAACGGAGACGTCTGCGAACCCTTTGTTGGTGATTGTGGCGCCTGCCCTGCTGCCCACTGCGCGCCTGCTACAGAGGCAGTTCCGCTGACGATCAGCGCAAAGACTGCAATCATTCGGATCAATCGAGTGCTATTCAATGCCCTGCACTTGGGAGAGGTCGCAACGACGTCCGACGGGAACAACCTTCGGAAGCCCGCGAGCAGCGAAGGAAATTCCGATATATCTCCGTGCTTTTGCTGTCCTCCGTAGTGAAATTTACCACTGACCACTTAGCTAATGTCCTCCATGGTACGGATGTCCCTGCAATATCGTGAAACCGCGATACAACTGCTCAAGTAAGACCACACGCGCCAGCTCATGCGGGAGAGTGATCTTACCAAACGAGAGGACGTGAGCTGCCTTGGCACGAGTTGAATCGGTCCAGCCATCCGCCGGGCCGACAGCGAACAGCAGGTCTTGCGTGACGTGAGAACGGTGGTATTCGAGAAAATTTGCGATTTCTTCCGAATTGAGCTGTTGGCCGCGCGAGTCCAGCAGAACCAATACAGGCGAGGTCCGTCCCGCCATTTTCTCGACCTGCTTGAGCAAAGCCGCTTCCGAAGTGAACTCCATGGCGTCACATGCCGCATACCGTGACAGACGCTTGAGGTACTCGGCCGTAAGCGACTGAATGGCACTACTGCGCGTTTTGCCAATCCACGCGATTCGCAACTTCACGACTTCCGCATCCGCTTGGCCTTGGGTGCCCCATCCTTTCCCCTTTTCCCCGAAGGGGTGGGAAAAGTACTCTTCTTTACGATCGCGCGTTTCCCTACCGCTTTCTTCGCTGCGGGTTTCTCCAGTTCGCTAGGATCAATCCGGGTAGCGGTCTTCCAAAGGCGCTCGAGATCGTAAAACTTGCGCGCATTCTCCGAAAACACGTGGACCACGAAGTGAACATAGTCCAGCAGGATCCACTCTGCCTGGTGACGGCCTTCGATATGCGACGGTTCGTAGCCGGCCTTGCTGAGCTTCTCGTCGACTTCTTCCGCGATTGCTTCCACCTGCCGCGGATTGGCGCCGGAGCAGATGACGAAATAATCAGTGAATCCGCTAGCTGATGCATCCAACCGCAAAATCGTGAGACCTTGGGCCTTCTTGTCGAGGCAGGCACGTGCAGCAATGGCTACTTGCACACTCACATCGTCTCGTTTCATGTTTTTGGATTACTCTCTTTCACTTGCTGGATACCCTAACCGTTTTCTCTGTTTCTGGCAGCCACTGTCCGCATACTTCGATACAACCCCTCTTTCCGGATATACTCCGCGACGGCTTCCGGCACAAACTTGTTGAGCGCTTTTCCACTTCGCATGGCGGCGCGGATTTGTGTCGCCGAAACATCCTCATGGGTTTCCTGTAATAAATGCAGTTTCACTCCGCGCTGACGCAGGGCCTCATCTTGACCCACTGTGCGCAACTCCTTCAGTGTCGGACGTACGTGTTTTGGCAGATACTGCCCTAACTTCTCCAGCGAATATCCTGGACGCGCCGCGATGACGAAGTCGCACTCATGCAAGAGCTCATCTGCCTTGTGCCACTTCGCGATATCGCGAAACGCGTCGATGCCGATCAGGAAAAAAAGGCGGTCTCCCCGCCGCAAACCGGCCTTGACCTGACGAACGGTATCGATCGTATAGCTTGGCCGGCGCTCCATGTGTGCTTCTGCGTCGGGTGCCTCAAGCAAGGAAGGCAAGAAGTGCGACTCATCGGCCAGGGCCAGTGAAATCATCGAGTACCGGTGAAAGTACGATGTGATCGGCGACTTCTGCTTGTGAGGAGGGATGTCCGCTGGAATAAACCAGACCTCCCGCAGCTTGAACCGCTCGGCGGCAGCGCGAGCGACCTTGAGATGCCCGCGATGGATAGGATCGAATGTGCCCCCAAACAGTCCGATGTTCATTCAGCCGATGGCTACAGTTTGCGGGTTTTGAGCGCATGGCCGCAAGTAGAGTGAATCGTTCTATAGTCGCAAGTTAGTGTTTGTCTTTGAATCCTTTACGCCGCTGCTGACTGTATCGCGTGAGGGCGTCCTCGATTACAGGATAGGCGTGTTCCGCAGGCTCGATCTCGTCCACTTCTACTGCCTTACCCTCTAGCTGTTTGTAGTCCAGAAAAAAGCGTCGCAGCATGGCCAGACGGTGCTCGGGCATGTCGCTAGACTGCCGATAAGTGTTGAACTCCGGGTCCTGCGTGGCGACGGAGATGATTTTGTGGTCCCGCTTGCCGGCGTCAATCATGGTCATGAGCCCAATCGCCCGGGCGTGGATCAGCGTGAGCGGCACCACGGCTTCCTGGCAAAGAACGAGTACGTCGAGAGGATCATCGTCCTCCGCGAGAGTCTGCGGAATAAAGCCGTAGTTTGCGGGATAGTACACGGCCGAATAGAGGACTCGATCGAGCTTGATGAGCCCGCTCTGCTTATCCAGTTCGTACTTGACGCTCGAACCAAACGGGATTTCGATGACTGCCGAGAATTCTTCGGGCAGGCCTTCGCCAGGAGAGATATCGTGCCAAGCATGGGTCATCGGGAAATCGGCTCGCTGCGCAATCCATTGTAACGAACCGTCGTCTTTCGATGCCTGTGAAACCTAATGCTGAGTCGTTTCACCGATCGACTACTGGTATCGATGCGGCAACTCCGTCTCGGTTTCGACGGAGCTTGTCAGTGATCCCACAATATAGGCGACCACCACCAGCAAAACCACTACAACCGTGACCAGATCCATTTTTCGACCCCACATCCGAAAGCGCAACTCCAGTCCGCCTTGTCGGGCTTCGGTTAGCTCTTCTCGCTGAACTAGTTTTAGCACAGCTAGCCGTCTTCCGAGGCGTTAATTTCAGTCATTGAGCTCGGCTCGGAGCGTAACTCTTCGAGCACTCGCAGCAATCCTTTTGGGCCATCCGCGCCTGCGATGTAACGGTCGGCTTCGACCTCGGGCCATTCGCCGTACATACGAACGATGTACACGATGCCGGTATCGGGATGATGTTGTCGCAACAATCGGATGAACTGCCGAGCGGCCGCCGCGGGGAAGCGGTGGCAGACAAAAGCGACATCGTAGCTTTCGTCAGACTGCGCGCTGCCGAGTGCGTCTTTTTCGGAAGTGAGGGCGTTGATTTCGTGCCCAGCGGTAGCGATGACGCACTTGCGAAATTCCGACAGTTCGAGATCCAGGGTGACAGAGAGAACCTTCATGAAGGCAACATCCTCTCGGAGCGGCGCGCCAGAAGAATAACAAATGCGGTGTCATGGCCGTTGCCCAAATAAATCCGCACCAGCACAGCTGACAGGACGGTGCGAAGCTTCGTCATTTATTCGCTCTAAAAAACGCTCGTCAATCCTATAATTCATACAAAACAAGCCCTTTAGATGATAAGCCTTGCATATGTGAATCATCGAAAATATCTATCCGATTTCATCAACTTTCCCTCTTGAGAGCCATCCAATCAACTACATAATCGTTTCACCTCATTTTCCATAGGGACGGCATTTTTAACTCAACCGAACTACTAAGGAGGTTTTTATGCCTCAGAAAGATATACGGGACTTTTAAATGACAGACTTACAGCCGAAGAAGCGATACATCCTGGCCAGCGATTTCGACCAGACGCTCAGCTTCAACGACTCTGGATTTGTGCTTGGCGAACTGCTTGGAATTCCGCTTGCCGAATTTGAACGCAAAACTACCGGAATGGCGAAGATCAATCTGGTGCAGCAAGGTGGCGAACTTGCCTACCTCCTGCTCCACGACCCCGAGTTCCGCAAGGTACGGCGGGACGATCTCTACGAGGCTGGCAAGCGCGTGCGTCTCAAGCCAAACATCCGAGCTTTGTACGAGTTCCTGTCCAGCTCGGTTGAGAGCTACCACTTCGACTTCTACGTGATTTCGGCTGGGCCGGTTGAGATCATCCGGTCGGCGCTTGAGGGCATCATTCCTCCCGATCACATTTACGGTACGGAATTCGAATTCAACAGCAAGGGAGAGATCGAGCGCATCGTTCACGTAACCGCCGGTTACGGAAAAGTTGCCGCGATCGACCATCTTCTGGAACAGCAGCAACTCGGCCCAGAGCGCGTGGTCTACGTAGGCGACGGTAGCTCTGACATTCACGTGATGTTGCACGTGAACCGCCGCGACGGATACACGATTGCCGTCTCGGAGAACAAATACTTAGCGCCAATCGCCAAGCGCTCGATCATCAGCGACAACGCGCTGGCCGTGTTGATTCCCATACTGGAGGACGTGGTCGGCTGGGATACGGCGTCGATTCGCAATGTGTTTGAGGCCAAGGGCTTCGTCATTCAGCAGTGGGATAAGGTGCAAACCGACTTGCTGACCATCGTCCCGGACAGGACATCAGTCGCTGAGTTAGAAAGTACTGTTACCGCCGAGCCGGTGAAGACGGAGCGATAACAGAGCGCTGTTCTCAGTTCGTTTCAGCAACCCACCCCAAGTCGAACCTGGCTTGGGTGGGCTTTTTACGCTTCTCACACGCCTGCTTTATGGAACCTCCAGCACGACTTCATCCGTATACCCCAGAAACGGATCGGCATATTCGTTCGCGCTACTTTGAAACAGCCTGCAATCGCGCTTCAGCTCAACAGCGGGCTTTTCCTTGCCATTGACGCGAATACGAATCGGTCCGGCGCTAGCGAACAATTCCTGTCGCAGAAGGAGCTTTACCTTCTTCACATTCTTCGCTTCAACATCGATAAGATTTCCCTGCAGAATTCGCGCCTCCACTTCGGCCGGGCTTTTATTCGCCTCCAGAACCTCAATCCAATACTGCCGCGGATACCGCGGATCGAAGAATTCGGCCCTAATGGCCGAGGGAAACGGCTCCCGAACGAAACGGTTTAGGAACGGCTGCGTGAGATCGTCGTCGTTGGCCAGCGTAATATCGTGCACCCGGCCTTTCAGGATGTGCAGCTCGGGACTGACGCGCGGCTTCAGGCGACGCAACGCACTCTCCGTGGTGTATGACGATGATGCCGGTATCCGCGGATCCTTGTCGCCGTGAACAAACAATACCGGCACATCTTTCAGATTTTGCAGTGGCAGCGCCACCCGACTGGGTGTATCGAGTCCTGCGCCCATAAGTGACGCGACCGCCGCGAAGCGGTCCGGCCAGCGCGTGCCGTATTCCAGTGCCGCAGTACCGCCGTTGCTGAAACCCACCAGGTAAACGCGGTTCCGGTCTACGTTGTAGGTCCGTAATATTTCGAGCAGCAGCGCGTGAACCATCTCCGTGGGCTTCGGTTCCCACCACAGATCGCCCCCCGCTTGCGGAAACAGCAAGAGATAGCCAGCATGTTTGGCCGCGTTTCCGGTGCTATTTGCGGCATCAAACGCCAGTCCGCCGCCGCCACTCAAATAAACGATCAGCGGAAATGCCTGATCGCCCCGATAATCCAGTGGTACATGAATCATGTAGGGTGCGCCTTGATAGCCCGGACTGCTCATTCCGCGAAGCGTGGTGCCCCAGCGTTCTCGCCTATATGCAGCTACTGGTAACTCACAGGGTTGTTCGGCAGGTTTAGGTGAGGCTTCCGTGAGCCGGCTCGCCAGGCGTCGTACCTCCTCGTCATTGCTTCGCTGCAGCGGCGCCAGAACCTCCGTCCCGGGTGTCACCTTCCGCTGGTAGTACACCGCCAGGGCAAGAGCCTGGGCATCATGTGTGCCGTCGCGAAGAATCTCGCTCATCACTGGCGCCGGAGGAAGCGGATCCGAGGAGATCAACAGCGCATTCAGGCAAGCCGCGCGAGTATCGCTGTTCTGCAGCCACGGTTCAGCCGTTTCATGTTGGTGGGCGCTTTCCAGCTCGAAGGTGACTCGCTCGTGAATCGTGTACTCAAACTCCAGGTACTGTCCCTCGAACTCAAGCCGTGCGAGATGTCCCGACCCAGGACAGAACGTGAACTGCAGGTGCGCTTCCTTACGGTTCCCGGTGTCTGCCACCACCGCACACGACTCCTCACCTACGTTCTCGAATTGCTCAATCTTCATTCGGAGTCCGAAGATGTTTGAATCCCATTCCGCTCCCAGCTGCACAGCAGAGCTCGGCAGCGGCATGATTTCGCCAATCCGATACAACAGCTTGCTGTTCGCCTCGCGCAGAACCTGAGGAGCAAGCAATGCCTCGCCCGTTCCGGAAAACACATTCGCGTCACCAAAGCGAATGGGACGAGTCGCCAGCCGCTGCACAAAACCGGGCTTCTGAAGCTCAAGCGTGTCGCGGCCATGGTCGTGATATTCAAGGAGATCCGCGGATAACCGATTCCTCTGGATACCGACCAGTGCGCTGCCGGCCGCCGCGTCCAGTACTACGACTTGACTCGAGAGCGTCACGCGGGTGTGAAAGCTGGTGTCTGGAGACTTGCCTTCCCTGTCGAACACCTCGCGATAGACCAGGCGATTGCCAGCATTGAGGTGATAGCGCAGTTCGAGAGGTCGAGATTGAGCTGTTACTAGCGTGCTGAATGACAGCAGCAATACCGACACCAGTTCGATATACCGCAGTGGCATCAATTTCGTCTTCACCTCGCCCTCAGTCTAGCTGAGGCAAGAACCCATTGCGTCATTCGTGTTCGCTAATGGCAAGCGATAGAATCGCAGTTTCATGTCGTCGTCTCTTGTGAACGAAAAGCGGTCCGATCGCGGATATGTGAGCCGGTTGCTGCGTGCCCTCCGACCGTCACACCAGCACAGCGCATTTTCGGCGACGCTCTTGCTCATGGCCTCCGTGATGCTGGCCCGCGTCATCGGATACCTGCGTGAAATGTACGTGGCGTGGGCCTTCGGCGCTGGCCCAAAGACCGACGCCTATGTTGCCGCGTTTCAGATTCCGGACTATCTCTTCTATCTGCTTGCCGGCGGCACTACATCGATCACCTTCATCTCCATCTACACCCGGCATACATCGCGCGGGGAAGAAGAGAAGGCGCAGGACGCCTTTAACACAACAATCACGGTCATGACGGCGATTGCCTTGCTGGGTACCGTTCTTGTGGAGCTTTTCACCCCCCAGATCGCCGCGCTCATCTTTCCCAAGTTCACGGCCGAGCAGATGGAGCTCTGTGTCTACCTCACCCGTGTACTACTACCCGGGCAGATTTTCTTTTATGCTGGCGGCATCGTCTCGGCGGTGCTGCTCTCGCGGCAAATGTTTCTGTATCCCGCCCTCAGTCCTGTCCTCTATGGCTTCTCAATCATCCTCGGCGGCCTGATTGGAGCGCACCGTTTTGGGATTGCGGCGCTCGCCTACGGCGCTTTGGTCGGTTCGTTTGTTGGACCGTTCCTGATCAACAGCATCGCAGCGGCGAAAACTGGTCTTCGCTATCAGTGGAGCTTCAACATTCGCAATCCGGAATTTCGCGAATGGGTAAAGCTCTCGATTCCCCTCATGCTAGGTGTGTCACTGGTTTCTGCTGACGACTGGATTCTCCGCTACTTCGCTTCCGGCGGAGCCGGCGAAATCAGCCGCCTCAATTACGCCAAGCGCCTGTTTGCGCTGCCGATCTCAATCCTGGGACAGGCGGCAGGGCAGGCTTCCATGCCGTTCTTCGCGAAGCTATTCGGCGAAGGCAGGCGGAGAGAATTCGCCCAATCGGTGAACCAGTCGGTATATCGCGTCGGTTCGGCAGCATTACTGGTCACCCCGCTTCTCATCACCGCGGCCCTGCCCCTGGTCGATTTGGCCTTTCATCGTGGCCGCTTCAGCTTCCAGGATGCCGTCCTAACCGCGAGCTACTTCGCATGGTTCTCGCTCTCGCTGGCCTTGTGGTCCGCACAGGCTTTATACGCTCGCGCCTTCTACGCATCAGGCGATACATTGACCCCCATGGCGGCAAGCACTCTAATCGTTCTGGCCTCTCTTCCGATCTATGCGGCCATGTTTCATCGCTACGGCTTTACAGGGCTCGCGATGGCCTCGGGTCTCGGGATTCTCTTGCATACCATTGCCATTGCCGTATTGCTAAATCACCGGAGGCTTGTCTCCCTCGGAGCTTTGCCCTGGGACGAGTTGGCCAAAGTACTCGTCACGGCTGTTGTGGCTGGATTGTTGTGCTACGAAGTCTCACGGATATGGGGTTCGACAGGGAACTGGCGCAGCGATGTCGTGTCCCTGGCCATAATCGGGGCTGCTTGGTCGGCCGCCGTCGCAATCGGTTTGTGGATGACGCGCTCTCGTTTATGGAGAGACCTGCGGCGGAAAGCGCCAGTTGCTGCTCCTGAGCCCCAGCCAGTCGTGGAGCGAACGGAAGGCGGCGTTCAACCTTGATGTTCGGCGACACCACTGTTTACGGAGTGTCTTCCTGAGCCGAGGCATCGTCCACCGCGGCGGACGATGCCGGAGTCGACCTGTCTTAGGGGCGTTTGAGCCCGTAGCCGAGACCCCTGAGTTTCGCGAAATCTTACGCGCGTGCAGCAGTTGCCGCCGGCGTTTCGGAGGAGCTTACGTCCTTGGCCTCGCCATTCGCCTTCTGATTCGCCTGGCCAGGTTTCCGAATGTCGATCGCGCCTTTAAAAAAGGCTCCCTCCTCGATGCTTACTCGCTGAGCAACGATATCGCCCGTCAAAGAGCCTTCGCTCCGGATGTCGAAGCGGTCACTGGCGTTCATGTTCCCGCGAACCTTGCCGAGAATGACGATTTCTCTCGCGGAGATGTTGGCTGAGACGACGCCATTGCGTCCCACGGTGACACGGTTACCGGGCAGATTGATCGAACCTTCCACCCGTCCGTCAATGTAGAGTGATTCCGAGCCTGTGACCTCGCCCTTGATGACGAGCGACTTGCCCAGCGTCGCCTGCTCCTGAGGAGTTACGGTGGAAGTACGCGGAGTAACCGCCGGTTCAACGGCCGGAGGAGTGTATGTGCGCTGCGGTTCCGGATTCGGCGCAGGAGTAGGGGCGGTGTTCGGCTGATTTGTTGGCTTCCACATAACTAAGAATTCCTTTCTGAAAGTTTGGGCCCTGCAGGCTCAAGTTGGGAGTTCAACCGCACCTCCAGAGCTCCAGGTAAGAAACTGCTGAATGACTGCGGCATCGGCTCGATCCATCGCACACAATACGCGATGAACCCATGGCTATTTGCGGTTATTGCTACGATACAGCGACATTCGAATCATAGCAAAGTCGCGGCTGTGGATATTTGGGACTTCAGGCCTTGACTTCTTAGGTTCAGATGTTGATAGAGCTGGGATCTTGGGTAGAACTGGCCTTCAGAGGCTGCCCTGAGCGTAGTCGAAGCGCCAGCGTCTAGATGTTTATTCCTGAGCCCCAAGCGAGCGACGGGCCCTGGCGGAGCGCTGCTTTTGCGCTTCATGGGGTGTTCTTTAGCCCCAGGGACATGGAGGCAGCAATGATCACCGATCAGGCAATCCTCAAGCACATCGAGCACCAGCCTCATTACTCCGCCGGATACAAGCAACTCGTGCGCGAAATGAGGCTGCGCGGCGCCGATCGTCATCTCCTCGAAGCTAGGTTACAGGCGTTGGTGAAGAGCGGCCGCCTCGTCGAGACCGGCCGCGACCGTTACACCTTGGCGGAACACGCTGCCGCACGCCAGAACCTGATTGCTGGCCGGCTGACCATGCACCGTGACGGCTATGGCTTCGTGATCCCGAACGCGGCACAGCGTTCCACTATCGAAGGCGATGTTTACATCGGCCCGCCGGCCATCGGCTCCGCCATGCACGGCGACCAGGTGCTCGTTGAGTTGGGCCGTCGCCAGGACGACGGGCGGATTGAAGGCCGAATTCTCCGCGTGCTTACTCGGGCGCAACCTACCGTCGTTGGGATCTTTCATTATGGCGCACGATTCAACTTCGTAGCTCCCATCGACGAGAAGCTAACCAAGGACATTATCATTCCTAGCGGCTTAGAGTGGCCTGCGGCGGCGGAGGGCAAGCAACGAACCACCTCGGGAAAGAGTCGTGATCGCGTTCTCGGCACCCAAGCTCGTCGACGAGAATGGGATGACCTCGAAGGTCTGGTCGTCGATGTGGAGATTACGAGCTGGCCTTCCACGGTGGAGAATCCGCGAGGCCGCGTGATCGAAATCGTCGGCCACGAAGATGACTTTGGTGTCGATGTAGAAATCATCATCCGCAAGCACCACCTACCCCACCAGTTTCCGGTCGAAGTCTTGCAGGCCGGAGAACAGTTCGAGCGAATCATTCCCGCAAAAGAATTGGCACACCGTCGCGACTACCGCTCTTTACCAATCGTCACTATCGACGGCGAAACCGCGCGCGATTTCGACGATGCCGTGACTGTGCGCCGGCTTTCCAGCGGCAACTTCGAACTACAGGTTCATATCGCAGACGTGGCTCATTACGTGACGGAAGACTCCCCTATTGATCTCGAAGCACGGCTGCGAGGCACTTCGGTGTACTTCCCCGATCGCGCTATCCCCATGCTCCCCATGGAGCTCTCTACCGACCTTTGCAGCCTGGTTCCTCATCTCGACCGGCTGGTGCTGTCTTGCGTCGTGGAAATCGATCACCAGGGCGAGATCGTCGACTACACACTCAATGAAGGTGCCATCCGCTCGGCAGAACGCATGACCTACACCGATGTCAACCTGATTCTCGAAGGTGACCCGGGCCTGCGGCAGCATTATCACGCCTATGTGGACGTGTTCGAGCTTATGCACGAGCTGGCAATGGTCTTGAATGGCAAGCGTGTGCGCCGAGGTTCCATCGATTTCGACCTACCGGAGCCTGTCATTGAGTTCGACAAGAACGGCCTTATGAAGGGCGTGACACGCTCGGAGCGCAACATCGCACACCGCCTGATTGAAGAGTTCATGTTGGCCGCCAACGAATGCGTCGCCGGATATCTGGAACGGAAACACGTTGCCTCCCTCTATCGCATCCACGAAAAACCCGATCCAAAACGTGTGTTCGAATTCGAAGCCATAGCGGCCACGTTTGGCTACTCCCTCGGCTTGGGAGCACTGCCGGTTAAGCGGATTCAGATGAAGTCAGATCGACGCGAACGCTACGGCACGGGCCAGCGAGGCAAGACTATCGAGCTGCCCGAAGAAGTCCACATCACGCCCCGCATGTATCAGAAACTTACGCAAAAGATCGCAGGCAAATCCGAGGAGCGCATCCTCTCCTACCTGATGCTGCGTTCGCTGAAGCAGGCCCGCTATTCGGCAGAGAACGAAGGCCACTTCGCGCTCGCAGCGCCTACGTATACACACTTTACGTCACCCATTCGCCGTTATCCCGACTTGATCGTGCACCGCATCTTGAAAGCAGTGTTGCGGGACTCAGCGGAAAGTGCAGATGGCAAGATTGCCGTCGGCGTAGGCACGAGTGTTCACAGCGAAATGCCGTTGCCGTGGTCGAAGCGCGAGCCGATTGCGGTACACAAGAAGGGAGCCGAACCTCAGCGTCGCGCACCCCTCGCCGGTCCTATCCCGGAGCTGGTGCTGCAAGAAATCGCCGACGAATCCTCCCAATCCGAGCGCCGCGCCGACGAATCCGAACGGGAACTGATGGAATGGAAGAAGGCGAAATTCATGGAGCAGCACCTCGGGGACGATTTCGATGCCCTCATCGTGAGTGTCACCAAGTTCGGACTCTTCGTAGAACTCACCGATCTGTTCATCGAAGGATTGGTGCCGATTGCATCTCTCCCAGATGACCACTTCGTTTTCCACGAAAACACCCGGCAGATTATCGGCCGGCGCACCCGTAAGACCTTCTCTATCGGCGAGCGGGTCCGCGTCTTTCTCGATCGCATCGACCATATGCAAAAGCGCCTGCAGTTCGGCATTATCCAGGAGGAATCGTGTAAGCCACCTAAGAGGAAACGCGGGCAAAGAGCTTTACCTGATTAACAAATTCTAAGGTTTTTGTGGCAATGGTGGAGCCCTTATTCGCGTTCAGTGCCTCCGAGGTTCCAAGGAACGCCGAATTATCCTCGACAAACAGCCCCGCGTCCGCAAGCACGCCTGCGCCAATCCGTGCCCTTCACCGTAACCGCAAGTCAAACCGCACATGTCATCATGGACGTTGGAAAGTGGTGTCCGCTCATCTGAGCGGAGCGCAACTTCTGCTGTGTTCATAAGCTCCAGCGACAACCTTTCTGACCAGCCGGGCATCTAGCTGGACCGAAAGGAGGATGTATGCGTAAGCCTCTATTGCTTTCTCTGTTGCTGTTGCTTTCAGCCGTGTGGCTGCAGGCACAAGCATCATCGAGCTCTCAGACAGCCGGCGACACGGGGGCCACGACCGTTCAGGGTTGCCTGTCGGGTGCAAGCGGAAACTACATTCTTACTGCGGACAACGGAACCACCTACACGCTCGCCGGTAATACAACCGAGTTGAAAGATCACGTCGGTCACGAGGTTCAGATCACCGGTAAGACATCGAGCCCCGGTCTTGCTAGTGGTTCTAGCGCTTCCAGCGCATCGACTTCAAGCGCCGGCGGCGGGCAGTCAACGCTCGAAGTGACGAGCATGAAGCACATTTCGAAGACCTGCAAATCTTCGTCGAAGTAAGAGCTGTCAATTGCGCCCAAGCCGAGTTGTGTTAATTGCGTCGCCTGCAACGCACTCCGCGTTGCGGTTTCCGAAGCTGTGGTTCGCGCTGCTGTTACTCGCGCTGATGGTGTTGCCTTCTTGCGAGGCCAGCAAGCCGGGTGATGCAGAAACGAAGCTAGCTACCGAAGTCAAAAAGATGAAGATCGGCGGCAAAGAGTGGCAGAACCCCACTCCTGATACGCCGGAGGTTGTGCAGACCGGAAAAGAGCACTTCCAACATCACTGTCAGGTGTGTCACGGCCTCGACGGCCACGGCACGGGGGTTCCCTTTGCCGCCAAAATGTCGCCGCCGGTAGTCGATCTCGGCGATCCCGAGGTTCAGCAGTACAAAGACGGGCAACTCAAATGGATCGTTGAAAACGGCATTCGCTTCAGCGGCATGCCCGGATGGAAGGGCGTACTCGAAGACGACGAAATGTGGGGCATTGTGCGCTTTCTGCGCCAATTGCCCACTAAGGGTAGCCAAGGCATTCCTGCCGTATACGAAGAGAGCGAGCACGAGCACGAGAATCTGAAAGAGCAATCCGGTAAACAGCTCAGCCCGGAACAACATAAAGATCATCATCATTGATCCCGATTAGTATCACCGATGGTCTCCATGCGGAGTCTTCCAGCCGCTGCTGTGCAATTGAAGCGACGATAAAGAAAATGTGGTTTACGATTTCTTCGCAGCTAAGAGCCAGTTGTGAGCGCCTTCGTCAGGCTCCCTCCCCTGCGCCTGCGGAGGCAATATCCTCGTGAAATTCGCCAGCTTCGTCGAGTGACGTAGCGACGTTGCCAAAGGTGGCAGCAAGCAGGCATTAGCGTGGCGACTACCGCGCCGAGATGCCACGGTCCCTGGTCTAGGCGAAAGGTTTAGGGCAAAGACAACAGGGCTCACCCGTAATAACGAAAATCCTTCCAAAACTCCGGCCAGCCTGCTTTTGGTGGCCCGCACACCCAGATGTCAGGATGATCTTCGGTCTCCTCGTTCTTGACCCCGTAACGATTCCAGGTATGCCCGGCTATGCGGCAGGGACCAAAGACCTCCTCCATGCCCCTGCGACTGAGCCCGATAACGATGACAGTCTGCGGTGGAGGATCTCCATAACCCCGGTACCAGAAGGAGTTCACGCCACTGATCGCCCGCGGCAACCCGTAGTCTGGACCATACAGATTAATGGCGCCCGCTTCGCCATAATTCGTGCCGATGATTCCGAGATGCGCCCGATCCTCAGGTGTTAACGAGTCGCGAATTTTCGCCACTTCTTCGACTAATTCATGCCAGCCAAGCTGTTCGCGAAAATCGCCCTGAATTTCATTCGTAAAGTTCCACCAGCGTGAATTCAGCGGTGCAGTCGGCAGCCAGAATGCAAGTGTCAGCACCAGTTCGACGGCCAGTGCAGTCCACACAAACCAGCGAATGGTCATTGCCCGGCCCCGCTGCATAGTCGCCAACCACTGCTCGCCCCAAACTGCGCCGGACGCATATAGCATGGGATAAGCAGGCCCCATGTAATACCAGCGTCCCTTTGCGACAACGAACAGCAGGAGCGTGATTACATACATCCAGCCGATCATGCGGAAGCGCTTGCCGCTGGTTGTGCCGAAGCAGAACCACAAACCGGCGACCCACAGCGGAAAACGAAGGGCTGTCAGTTCGACTTGTTGCGGAAGAAAGTAGGCAGTGCGTCCCTCGCGGACGTCGCGCGCGTGAATGTGGCTCAGGAAGTCGAGTGAGACGAAGTGATGCTGCTCCTGCCAGAACAAGTTCGGCAGCCAGATAAGTATGGAAAGCGCGACTCCCATCCACAACCATTTGCACTTGAGGTAGCGACGGGCATCGGTAAACAGCACTCCCGCTACGATTGAGAGTGCGAAGAACCCGATGGTGTATTTGCACAGCATTCCGAAGCCGAGGCCCGCACCAATGCTCAGCCACCAGCGCGCGTCTTCGGTCTTCAGCAGTTTCACCACGCAGTAAGCAGTCCAGACCCAAGCCAGCGCATCGAAGGCGACGTATTGCATCTCATATCCGCCGCCGAGTACGAAGGGCACCGCCGCAACCGCAGCCACCAGTTGAGCTCCACGTCGCGCCCCCATGTCACGCGCCATCAACCCCGTCAGTACCACCGTGATGGCTTGCGCGACGCCGGCGAAAAATCGGAAGCCGCGCACCGACAGCCCGAACAGTTCCAGCGAGATCCGGCCGAAGAACGGCGTAACTGGCGGGTAGGCAGGAAAGCCCCACGCCAGATGCCTCGCATCTTCCAACGTTGCCAGCTCGTCACGATGCCACCCGTAGCGATTGCCGAGCAAGAGATGAACTACGACAGTCGCAAGAGAGATATAAACCAGTAGCGTGGTGTCGCCCGTCCAGACCGATCGCGCAGGGGCCGAAGCGGTGCGCGAGCACTTGTCCGATAATGGCGAGGGTTGCAAGGACGTCATGCCAGCCAGTTTGAACGAGGCGGCGGCAAAGGGCAAACCCTCTATTGGTCACGGGATCGAATTCATCTAAGCGAAATGCACTGGTAGGATGGCCTTGTGGCAGGCTTGCTGGAAATCCAAAACCTCACCATTGAATTTGCTACCACTCAGGGCAACGTGCGTGCCGTTCGCGACGTGAGCTTCTCGATCACCGCGGGCGAAGTCTTGGGCTTGGTGGGCGAATCCGGCTCAGGAAAATCCGTTACTTCGCTGGCCATTCTGCGCCTGCTTCCTCCCCAGGCTAGAATCAGCGGCAGCATAGGATTCGGCGGCGAAGACCTTCTTTCCCTTCCGGAAGAGCGTCTGCGCGAAATTCGCGGGGCGGGAATCAGCATGATCTTCCAGGAGCCAATGACTGCGCTCAATCCCGTGATGCGCATCGGCGACCAGATTGCCGAAGCTGTCTTGGCCCACGAAAGCCCTGCAACCAAACAGCGGCGCACGAAGGCCGGAGCTTGGCGGCTTGCTGTCGAAGCCCTGCGCACCGCCGCCATCCCCGATCCGGATCGCCGCGCACGAGATTATCCGCACCAGCTTTCCGGCGGCCAGCGCCAGAGGGTGATGATTGCTATGGCCATCGTGAATCGTCCACAACTGCTCATTGCCGATGAACCGACAACTGCGCTGGATGTGACGATTCAGGCGCAGATACTCGATCTGTTGAATGAGCTGCAGCAGAAGTTCGCACTGGCAATGTTATTTGTCTCGCACGACTTGGCAGTTATCTCGCAGGTATCGCAGCGCATTGCAGTGATGTACGCTGGCAGTTTTGTAGAGATGGGATTTGCGGCCGACGTTTTTCGAAACGCGATTCACCCCTACACCCGCGGTCTGTTGAACTCCGTTCCGACCTTACGGATTGACCGCGAACGTCCCTTGCGCACCATCGAAGGCAGTGTTCCCACCCCCACCTTCCTTCCTCCCGGATGCGCATTTGAACCGCGCTGCGAACGGCGTTTACCATCTTGTGCGCAAGCGTTACCATCGCTGGTCGAGGTTGCGCCGGGACATTGGGCTCGTTGCCCGGTCGTGGCGGCGGAAATCCGTTAGTCATGCGTCTTCTTATACTCAGCGACATTCATGCCAATATCGAAGCGTTTGAGGCGTGCGTGGCTGGTGCGCCTTCCTATGACCGGGTCGTGAACCTCGGCGACGTCGTTGGGTACAACGCCAGCCCGAACGAAGTTTGCGAGCGTGTGATTGCCATGGATGCACCGATCGTCAGGGGCAATCATGATCGTGTTTGCTCTGGTCTCACCGAGCTGAAGGAATTCAACCCGGTCGCGGCGATCTCCGCTTACTGGACGAAGAACACTCTCAAGCCCGAGCATCTGGAATGGCTCAAAGCTCTGCCCCAGGGGCCACTGAAGCGCGAGGATCTTCCCGGCATGGAGTTCGTGCATGGCGCTCCCCTCGATGAGGACGAATACCTCCTGAACAGCGCGGCCGCCGACGACAACCTCAACGCGCCCGGCCATGCTCGCCTGATCTTCTTTGGTCACACTCACATCCAAGGGGGCTTCGTTGACGAAGATGGCGAATCGCGGCAATTTCGTCCGCAATTCGACGGAGCTTCCGGTACCGCGGAATATAAGATGTGGCTGACGCCGGGAGTGCGATACCTCATCAATCCTGGCTCTGTGGGCCAGCCGCGTGACAGCGACTGGCGCGCTGCCTTTGCCCTGTATGAAACCAACGGCGGGGCACTCTCCAGCGTGACGTTCTACCGCGTGCCCTACGATGTCAAGCAAACTCAGCAGCGGATTCTGGCCGCTCAACTACCGGAGCGACTGGCTGCCCGGCTGCAGATGGGACGGTAGGCGGCACTTTTCTCGACACTCACTGCATCAACTGGAATTGGAATAGACTAACGCACATGCCGATTCATCCATGTCCGGAGAAGGCCGACTTTCGCAGCAAAGAATTTATCGGTGGTCGAACATGAGCACTCGGTTTGGATACCTTGTGGCTCATATTGACGGAGGCGCGCGTGGAAATCCGGGGCCTGCAGGCTACGGTGCCGTACTCGAAGACGAGATGGGCCGTCCGGTGGTTGAGCTCAGCAGCTACCTCGGCAAGCAAACCAACAACTTTGCGGAATATTCGGGACTGTTGGCGGCGCTTACCTACGTGACCAAGCACGGCTTCAAGGCACTGAAAGTCTATAGCGATTCCGAACTCATGGTGAAGCAGATTACCGGGCAATACAAAGTCAGCAACCCGGCATTGAAGGATCTTCATGCCAGGGCCAAGCGCATGATCGAGGACCTCGAAGCATTCGAGATCAACCACGTATCGCGTGAGCAGAATCGCGAAGCCGACTGGCTAGCCAACCGCGCCATGGACTTGGGCACGAAGAAGCAAGCCAACGATGCGGGCCGACAGCCGGCGCCGGAGCCGGTAGCGAAAATCAGAGAAGTAAGCGGCATCGTGCGCAACGGTGTGGTCATTTTTGAAGGGCAGCCTCTGCCGGAAGGCACTCCGGTGACCATCCGCGCTGCGAAACTCTAAACAGCAGCTACAGCTGAAGCCGAAGAACTCTTCGGCTATAGCTGTTTTGCGCCAGGGCGCGACTTCAGTAGTGCCGCATAGCTCCTTTATTTTTTTCTGTCATTTCGAGGACGCGAACCGGGTCCCCGAGAAGCGTCGGTTTGGGCGGCGTGGGTGTTATTCAGCCCGCGAGGAATCTGTTTCTTCAACCGGTTCAGCAAACTCCATCCTCGCCACCGCTTGCATGGGCCATTGTTGAGTTCCTCCGGCCAACTTGATCTGTGAGAGCTTGAATACCTGCAAATGCTTCGGCCGATTCTCCACTGCCCAGGCAAGCGTCTGCGTTCCCGCCAGGCTTGAGCCGAGAAATCGGGTAGCGCCGGTGAGAAAGCGATTCCGGCTATTCCCTCAGCTAGACAGCTTATGCTTATCTGGTTGACTCAGCAAACCCCAATAGGTTGCGATTGAGATCCTTCGCTCCGCGGATTTGCTCGTACTCGGTTGATTCCCGACCGGT
>Ga0209465_10000157_pt1 | contig 32337 bp, 30 predicted proteins | sample PanSoiPlot1MoBio_FD_188321 | JGI IMG/M metagenome (GOLD analysis project Ga0209465, IMG submission 188321) | Tropical forest soil microbial communities from Panama analyzed to predict greenhouse gas emissions - Panama Soil Plot 1 MoBio (SPAdes)... | ecosystem: Environmental > Terrestrial > Soil...
GCCACGGTAAACGCGCCTATCCACTCGATGGTCATGGTCAGCCCGTACCTACAGACGCCAGCGAAGCCGCAGACATACGACTGGACGCAAATACCGCTGCACCGCGGCATCTGGACTGGTGTTCCGTGACCGCGCTATCGACCAGCGAGCCTATTTCTTGCTTGAACCGAGACTTATTAAACGCATGTGCGTGCCGCACAAGTACTTGTCGATCATATTCCATGCGCTCTACACGTTCGACCGCCGCGATTACGTCTTGGACTGCTTGGCGACCAAACAGCACGCCCGTGACTCCGTCCACCACTGTTTCAGCGGCGCCGCCGCGCCCGTAAGCGACAACGGGGCACCCACTCGCCATCGCTTCAATTGGAACAATTCCAAAATCCTCCTCGCCCGGAAAAACTAAAGCACGACAGCGTGCGTAGTGGTCGCGCAGGACCTCGAACGGCTGTGGCCCGAGCACCGATACATTGGACTTGGCTTCCCGTCGAAGCTGGTGCAGCATTGGGCCGCCGCCGATGACAACAAGCTTCTTGCCCGTCGCATTGAAAGCCTGCACCGCGAGATCCGGTCGTTTGTAGCGGACCAGTTCGCCGACCATAAGGAAATAATCTGCGGGCATTGTTTCGGAAACAGCCGCGAAGGCATCAACGTCGACCGGCGGATGCACGACCGCGGCTTCACGCCGATAATATTTCCAAATCCGAGCCGCAACGTTGTGCGAGTTTGCAACGAAATAGTCGACTCGGGCTGCTGAACTTTCGTCCCAGGTACGAAGATAGTGGGTCAACAACGGCATGCTGGCACGCGCCAGTATTCCCGCGGAGGGCAGGTATTCGTGGTACATGTTCCACACGTACCGCATCGGGGAGTGACAGTAACACAGATGCACGGCATCGGGTCTGGGCACTACACCCTTGGCCGGTCCGGACTCGCTGCTAATGATGAGATCATACTCGCGCAGATCGAATTGCTCAAGTGCGAGTGGCATCAACGGAAGATAATTTCGGTACCAGCTGCGGGCGCGCGGCAGGCGTGCAATGAACGAAGTCCGAATTCTGTGGGAGCGAAGTTGGGGAGAAATTGCCTCCGGTATCACCACGTGGGTAAAAATGTCGGCCTGAGGATACAGCTCGCAGAGAGCCTCAAGGACTTTTTCCCCGCCGCGCATTCCCACAAGCCAATAATGGATAATAGCGGTCTTCACTAATTTCCGCCTTTTCGAGTAAGGACTGGGCGTTTGTCTACCGACACGAAAGTGACTTACTCCTATCGCAGACTCATGCGGTTTTGCCTCAATAACTTCCTTTCGAGTTCAGCACGACGGGCACGGTCTTGATCATAATGTTGATGTCTTTCCACAAGGACCAGTTTTCGACGTAAGCGCGGTCAAGCGCTACGCGATCCTTATAGCTCTCATCGTTACGGCCGCCGACCTGCCACGGACCGGTCAATCCCGGACGGGCCATGAAATAATAACGAGCATCCGCCCCATACATGATCACCTCGTCGGCGACGATCGGTCGGGGGCCCACGATGCTCATCTCGCCGCGAAGCACGTTGATCAGCTGCGGCAATTCGTCGAGGCTGAACTTGCGGAGGACGGCCCCCACCACGGTCACTCGAGGATCATTCTTCAATTTGCGGCTTTGCGCCCACTCTCTGGCCGCCACCGGCGACGATTGCAGGTGATGCCTCAATATCTCGTCTGCATCGGCGACCATCGTGCGAAACTTCAGACAGAGAAAGGGGCGGCGGCCGTATCCGACACGGGGGTGCCGATAAAGCACGGGAGTGCCTTCAAAGAAAGCAATGGCGGCGCACACGAGCGCGATAAGCGGAAGGAAAGGAATCAATGCGAGGGAGGCGATGGTAAGATCAACGGCGCGCTTGGCGATTCCTCCCAAAGGTGACGATTGCGGGTGAGAACCGCGGGAGAAAAAAGTGTCGCGATCGCCCTGCCAGTCCGCGTGCCGGGCGTCCTGGCGGCGAAAATGCGGAGTCATGTTCATTCCCGCTCTGCTCCTTTTCTTGTGGAGAGATAAAAGCCCGCGCTGATCTGACTAAAGGCGATTAGGATCGATTGTTCCCGACACAGCAACGAAATTTTGCGTACCCAGCGGGCAACCACGCACTGACCAGCCCTCATCTATCGCAACCGGATCACACGGGCACCAAGGCAGCAGATTCGTCGGGTGCCGCACGACTGTATCTTTTACCCGTGTTATTGTTCGGCTATTTTGTAATAGGGCGCCTGATCAGCTGCTTGCGAGCGGGCGGTAGCGGTCGTTCGAGTTCGCAGCGCTATGGGCTGTGCATCTACATGTTTATGTTTATTGGCTTTATCGCGCTGGGAGCCTTGCTCGGCACTTTTCTCTCGTTTCCCTTCTTCGCATTGGCGGCGCTCGCGTGCTCGGTTTTATACTCATTTTACGATTTCGATGGGACCGCCTTGAGATATGCGGCAGATCTGCTAGTCGCGATCCTCGCCTCGCAAATTGGCTATTTTTTTACGATCATGGTGATGATACTGCGCCGACGCACGCAGCTCACTCGCCGCGATGGTCGGTAGCACCATGGCGGCGCGCGTCGCACATCTCCACCACAATATGCTCCGTCTGGTATCATACTCTATAAGCGCAACCATAGTTTAATCACATTTGCGTCTAAACTTGCCAAGTAATCGCACATGTTTTGTCGGCTGGCCGACAAAGATTGATAGCTTCAGCTTCGTCTTTGGTTCGGTAGGAACCAAAGACGGATGATAGGGTGAAGGGAAACGACAGGGAGCCTCAGGATCGTTGAACAATCAGGAGGCAATCATGCTTGGCGACGACGCCTTGCCGTTCCGCAATGAAGAAGAAGCATATCGATACGTCGAGAATCAAGTGTGGCCTAAAGGTCCAGTGTGTCCACATTGCCGGACATTTGGGCGAATCAACAAGATGAAAGGAAAGAGCACGCGCATCGGCACTTACAAGTGCTATGCGTGTCGAAAGCCTTTCACCGTAAAAGTCGGCACTGTGTTTCAAGGCAGTCATATTCCTCTTCACATCTGGCTGAAGGCGATCTTCCTACTGAGCTCCACAAAGAAGGTCATAAAGATCAACGAACTCCGCCGCGTGTTAGAGGTTTCTACCAGGACCGCAGCCTTCATGGCAGAACGTATTGGAGTGCACATAGCCCAGAGATAGCGGGTCCGCGTAACACAGCAGTTCGAAAGTTTCGTGCCCAGTCGCGTGAGCAGAACCATGTCGAAAATTGAGCGATACGTCGAAGCAACGAACAACCCATATCAATATACCGCAGAAATGCGCAGATTTGATAACTTTATGGAAGCTGTGCGGCGCCTGGGGTGCGATGAAACCGGTCAGCTATTCCGGCAAGCGTTCCAGCAAGTGATGTCCGCAAAAAAAACATAACTGATACAAAGGCGAGCCGGGGCGGCACCGCAAGCTGACGGCTCGATACCTGTGGGCCTGATCATGCCTCGCTTCGCCGGATCGAGAGAAGCAGGCAGGCAAGCTATGGTTTGGGCGAGGATGGTGGACGGTCGGGCGATCAGGGCGGCATACGCAAGGTGCTGAGGACTTTCTCCTGAATGTCGACAGGCTGCACGCGTGCTCAGTGCTACCCTCCATCTGCATCAGGTCGTTCCTCAAATAGGACGTAGAAAGTCCTTCACAACAATTTTCGTGGACCGCCGTTCCGACGAGACCACCGGTTGGGCGACATGCGCGCTGGAGGCAACTTTCGGCTGCCGCGAAACCTTCGTGCGCATGCTGCGTTATTGAAAACAATGTTGGGGGTGCCATGAAAGCAGATCTGTTGCTGTCAAACCTGAGAGTTCTCGTTGTGGAAGACGAGGGGCTCATTGCACTCAACCTTGAGCGGATGCTTTGTCATTTCGGATGCCATGTCATCGGTCCGATTTCGGAGGTCGGCGACATCATTGGCACGGTCATGAAGCATCGACCCGACGGTGCGCTCCTGGACGTCAACTTGCGTGGACGCAAGGTTTTTGACGTGCTGCCGGAATTGAAGAGCTTCGGCATTCCGTTCGTGCTGATCTCCGGCTACGATGATCCGACGCTGTTTCCTGCGGCGTTCCGCCACCTGCCGCGAATCGGCAAGCCCTTTGACGAATCGGTTCTTCGCCGCATTTGCCTTGATTTTGTCGGTTCAGGCCGTCCGAACTAATTGGGGGCGCAGCCGATGGCAAGCGGCAGGATCGCGTCCGTCTGAAACGGAGGAATCGGGAAGGTCAGCGTGCAGCGGAAGCCTTCGCGATTGAAATCGAAATCGGCGGTGCCGAGGAGATCGTACGATAAAACACGGGAGATGAGTTTGCTGCCGAAACCGGCATTGATCTCTCGCTCTATGGGCGGTCCATTGGTTTCTATCCACGTGAACACCACTTTGTCTTCGACAGTCCGCCAAGCAACCTCTACACGGCCGTCTTGTGCTGAAAAAGCACCATGTTTCGCTGCATTGGTGGACAGTTCGTGTAACGCCATACTCAACGGCACGACTGATTTGGCAGGAAGTGAAAGTTGGCAACCTGACCACTCCGCCCGTGCTTCACGGCCCGCTCCGTGATACGGCCTGAGGCTGTGCTCCACCAGATGCTCAAGTTCCACCTGACCCCACCGACGCTGTGTCAGGATGTCGTGCGCGAGCGAAATAGCGCGTAACCGGCCGTCGAACGCTTCTTTAAATCCCGACAGCGATTGGCTGCCGGAAAGTGTTTGCCAAGCCACCGATTGCACGATCGCCAGAATGTTTTTTACGCGATGGTTGAGTTCCGCGACAAGCATCGCCTGATGCTCCTCGGCTCGCTTGCGATCGGTGATCTCGGTCAGAGTCAATATGCAGCCGACCAAGTTGTCGAGGTTATCGTAAAGCGGGCCGGCACCAAGCAGGAAATGCTTGTCGTGCAGCGAGGGCACGCGAATTTTCGCTTCGACACCGCAAAGTGTCTGCCGCGCCAGCACCAGATTAAGAATGCTGTCAGCGAACTTTGGGGTGTCGGGCGGGCGAACTTGAGTCAGCTCGGTGATTTCCAGGGGAAGGACCTCCGCCAGCAATTTACCATCCAACGAACCGCTAAAAAGGCGTTCCGCAGCCCAGTTCGCTTTGCTGATGCGGCCTTCAATATCGCAGACGATGATTACATCGGTCGCTTGCTCAAGAATGGAACGCGCGAACTTCTCGGCCGCTGCGATCTTCTCGGAGCGCTTCTGGGCCGAGAGGTCTGTAACGATCAGCAGCAAGGCGGGGATCTCATCGAAAACCAGGGGACTAACAGCGACCAGAGCCGGCAACAGACTGCCATCCCGGTGTCGGAGCAACAGCTCGCGGCGGATCGGTCGGTTTATGCCATCGTCGAGCAGACCGGCGAGGCTTGCCGCATCGGCGACCGCAACGAACTCTACCAGCGGCTTGCCAATGAGTTGCGCAAGCGAGTAACCCATAAGATCGGCAAAATGGCGATTGCTGTAGAGGATCTGGCGGTTCTCCGAGAGCGTCAGTGCGCCCTCGTTCATCCGCTCGACGACTTGGCGATAGGGTTCCTGCGCGCCGACGAGGGTATAGATCTGGGGGCCAGTCGGGCCTCGGACCACCAGCGCATCGACTGTGCCTTGGTAAATCGCCTGGAGCGCCTCTTCGGCCTCGGCCAGGCTCGCGCGCAATCTCTCAATCTCCAAGCCACTCGCGTCTGTCACGGTTTTACCCTGCCGAAAGTCCCAAGCCAGCCAGAACCCGACCGGTATCCGACAAGTCTCCCACCATGCGGCGGGCGGGAAGCGGCGATACCTTGATTAAGGTCGGAGCCGCGATAAGTTGGTGCTCCACGGCTTTCTCGGGCTGCTGATAGACATCCACGATCTCCAGGTCGAAATGTCCGCTGAGGTGCTCTTCGCAAAGCCTCGTAATGTTGCGCACGGCGCGAAGCGACCTTTGCGTGTGGCCAGCAACGAACAGCCGTAATATATAGTCATGGGGCGCCACACCTCTTTGGTGCACGCCGGTCACGATTGCTGTCTCGGCGTGCTTCGATCGATGTCGAGCCGCATCAACACACGTTCGCTGTTCGACAGGTCGGTTACGAGCGCAGTCACGCCTTTGTCTTTGAGCCACTCGAACAGGCGCCGTAATTCCGAGCGCAGGATTACCTCGTTGGTCAGGCCTCCGTAGAGTGCCTCGATCGTGTCAAGGACGACGCGCTTTGCGCCGATGGAATCGATCTGATGACCCAATCGAATGAAGAGACCTTCAAGGTCGTATTCTCCGGTTTCCTCGATTTCGGTGCGTTCGATACGCACATGATCGATGGCCAGCTTCTTTTCTGCCAGCAGCTGGTTCAGGTCGTAGTGCAGGGAGGTCACGTTCTGGACCAGATCCTCCAGCCGCTCCTCGAACGTCACAAGGACACCGGGTTCGCCGAATTTGGTCGCGCCATTATACAGAAAGGTCACCGCCATCAATGTCTTGCCGCATCCAGCGGCGCCACAAAGGAGCGTCGGCCTTCCGGCGGGCAACCCGCCCCCCATGAGTTCGTCGAGCCCCGCGATCCCGGTTGGTGTTTTGGGGATTCCGCGCGTCGGTCGGGCGTAATTCGCCTTTTCGCGCTCAGTTCCGTGCACGTCACATCTCCCGTTCGATTTTCATTAGCACCGAAAGAGATCGCCTAAAAGCGATTGTTTTGTTTACGGGGTAGTAGCATCTGCGATTCGACGAAAAAGTCTTTAATATGTTAGGTATCCAACAAAACCAGCGCGAGAGATTTTGGCTGATCGCGACCATAAGCCTTTGACAGGTGCGAATCATGTAGCCAAAGAAAACGAGAATATCCAGCTCGCAAATCAAATGTGGTTTTGCGCCGCGAGGGCCGGCGAAAGTTCAATGGTCAAGCTCATCCTGGCCGTCCAAGAAAGCTCCCGATTGCACGCACGCCAAATTCGATCTGATCTCTCAAAGTCAGCGATCTGACGTCCCCGCGTTTCCGGGCGCCCTACTCTAATCTCCCTTTTTGGGGCCACTACGGCAGTTTGTTGTGGGTCTGCACATGCATTCTAAACATCGGGCAAAGACTGAGGCCGGTTGGCGCCTTACGGGCAGATTCGATCAGGTGAACTCGACTCAGGTATCCGCGTTATCCGACCTGACGTCGATGGCTGCAAACCAGGATGCCATCGTCAAAAATCGAGAGACAAATTGGAGCCAACATGAATCGTAGAGCAGCAATGTCAGCGCTGGCCGCTTCTATTATGTTGCCCGGATTGATCGCAGATGCCTTCGCTCAAGGGGGCGGAGGTGGAGGCGGAGGGGGCGGTGCGAGCGGCGGCGCCGCCGGTGGAAGCGCGGGTGCCGGCAGTGCAGGTGGCGCAAGCGCCGGCGGCGGGATGGCGGGCGGGGGAACCACCGGTGGCGGAACGAGTTCCGGTACGACAGGTACGCAGGGAGGCGCTTCCGGGGGCGGCGGTAGAACCAGCACGCCGACCACGTCCGGAAGTGCAGCTGGGGGAAGCGGCTCCGGGACGGGGCGACGGCGGCTGCGATGAGACCGGCACAAACGCGATCGCTGCTGCGCGGTTAGATCACTTCATTCGCGTGCCATAGAGGCCACGTTGTATATCGCGCCATACAAGGAAGTGTGGCGCACTTGCGACGCACTTCCTCAACGTCCCGTGGAGCAGCGCGCTGAGGCCATTATGACAGTGGATCGCAAGCGCAGTTCGTTTGATCCACAAGATGGAGACGAGCTTTCGACCTGGCGTGACGCTTGACATTATCTGCCGCTGCGTGCTGCGGGTTTCTGAGATTGCCAATCATCCTCAGCCGAACTTTCGGGCGACTCCTGTCCGCGCTCGAGATGGGCGCAGAAGCGACGACAGGCTTCAAGTGATTCAGGAGTCTTCCCACTTTGTTAGAGTCACCTGCCAGTTGTGGACGCGCGCACGTGTACTGTTCTTCGGTAATACCCGGTGAATGGTCCGCTGCTACCGGGGGGATCGGCTCCCCGAATTCGGGACCTATCATGTTTAACGCCGTTTGCTCGTGATCATTCGCGATCCGCTCATTTTGCAGCGTTGCCGCTATATGATGCCAGGCACCAAACGGCTGGACATGCGCGGGATCGACCCGACGCAGAGGACGGTGCAATCCAAACTGCTCGCCATGGTGGTCCAGCCACTTCCAAAGCGCATTGCTGGATTCCATGCCGTCGCTGGCGGAAAGATCGACCGCACAACCGTGACCATATCCCCCGGTTGCGACACTCCCTCCGTGGAAAGAATTGCTGACCTGCGCTTTGAAACCAACTGCAAGGCTCTGCCGGTAGTCATCACGAAAAGCACTCAGGATTGTCCAATCGATACCAGCCGCGTCCATTGCCTGTCCAAGATGGAAAAGCAATTCTCGAAAATCACGGTCCATCCCTCCGATGACATATTCCTCGAGTGAGAGTCCTAAGCGCGCCGCTGCAGCGACATCTTTCCAGGTGAAGTCGCCATGGGAGTCGAGCTTGGTATTGGAACGCTGATAAACATTCCAGAGATACTGATCAACCTCGTCAATTTCTGGTGTCTCCGAGACAGCAGGCAACGCCGGGATTTCAGACTCCGCGGGCTTTCTCACATCCGGAGGTAATACTGAGGGTTTGTCGTCCTGGGAAGCTATGGTTGAATCGTCAACGCTATCTTCTTCGACATCTGGCTGGATATCAGGAAGCGGAGAGACCACCAGCACGGGCGTTGCAGTATTCGCTGCTGACTTTCGCGCAGGTGCGCGCTCATGATCTACTGATGACGAGTTTGAAAGAGCAAAAGCTGCGAGAATTGCGATGGAGACAGCTCGCAAGCTCATCCGCCGGTACACGAGAGACAAAGGTCTGTTATCCATCCCACCAAGCCCTTACTTTCTGTCAGTGGCGAATGCTAGCCGCTATTGCGGCCACATAGGGTTTCACCCCGTGGCAGCTGCTTTCGAATGTTTGCCACTCTTCTTGTTCGCCGCGGACACATCCTGCCCCTGCGCCGGAACGGCTTCGTCCTATACGCGCAGTTGCGAGACGTCCGACTACTGTTGTTACCTCGCGGGATCGAAAAAGCCGTGACGCTAAGTTCCCGCTCGCTGTGGGATAGAATGTCCAGCTTTACGATTTCGATACGGCGATCCAGAAGTCGACGGCCACCAAACTGCATATTTTAAGGGGGGCTGTCAAATCGCGGTCAGCGCATCCCGTTTGCATCCTCAGCTCGCGTCTCATCACGCATACCTGCGGTATGTTGAAGTCTCGACGCTGAGGCGTAACCCCGGTCGAACTGGAACCTTCGCGACTTCCGTTCGCTACCATACTGAACGAATTTGCGCGCATTCGTGCGCTCCGATGCCGTCCGGCGTCCTGAAGCGCGACGCAGGTGTTTTTCTTCAACGTAAGGTGGAGCGGGCGCGCTGTACTTCAACAGTCCGCCGCACTCTCGAACCTGGGGAGAGTATCGTTTTTCGAAACACGTCGAGGTGTCGTTATCGTTCAAGAGGGTCGCGGAATGGACACTTGCTTGACCGTCTAACCTTTCAAACTTCAGTGCCGTCGCGATCTTATAAGAAATCAAAATCGCCACAAGTAATAAGCTGGAGAGAACCGTAAAATAGATACGCATTCTGACTTAACTCGCGTACCGTCCAAGAGTTCACGGTTGGAGCTCCTTTAACATGAATAATCATTCACCTTGAGAGTTGCGGAATATAAGATGAGCATTTCGAGTTCCGGGCGATCGCCAAAGAAGCCGAGGCTGCCGACCCCAAAGTTCGTCCTAGCCTGGATTGGTCGCGCGGCGCAGGAGGGAACCGGACCATGATGAACTTGAAATCGAGCTACATCATGCATTGAGATACCTTGATTGAACTTTCCAATCTCCTATCGACGTCATCGCGGATGAGTTCCAAAAGTGGAACCAGGTCGAAGGCACGCACGTTCCCGCAAGCAGAACCTCTTTTGTAACCACCTTTCTCTACGTTCGGCGTGCTGAGATCGGATCGGCTGCATAGGCAGCAGGACAGGCCTTGCAGGCCACTTCAACTTGCAACATCGCGTAGAACCTGCGCGCAATTGTCACGGAGATGATGCGGTCGCGCCCGACGGAAAAAGTAGATCTGTTGCCCATCGTCCACGCGATCGGGCTGATGAACGCCACAGTGAAATTGACGATCATTGGTCGGCACGATCACGGTAGTAGCACGCGACCGGCCTATGCAGATCGGACATCGTCGGACATTGCGGCCGAAGTTAGCCCAGAGCCAGGATTTCGAGGTTAGCCGGCCGACTGGCGCGACGGGAATCCTCAAACATGGGCTAGCCCTATCGTCCGCCGCCGGCGGGGAACAGTCTGTACTGCCGCTCGCCAGAGGATCGACGTCGTTTGCGATTCGTCCGTGCACCCGCACTTCGCCCGCGGAAGGTTCGGGGATTTCGATACCGGTCACCTGTGTCCGTCCCGGCTCGGTTAGCACCACGGCACGCATCGTCCGCTTCTTTGCGACAACGGTGGTCACCGCGCCATTCCCCGGTCGGTCGGTTAGCAAAACAGCTTAGCGCTCTGCTCTAAAAACGTTTTTCAGTTGCGGCGGTTCCGGATAATTGTCAGGCTTGTCAATCAGGTGGCCTTTGGTATGAGAAAATCAGCACGTCTGGGCTGGACACATCGATGAAGGGCATCATGCTGGAATGAAAGGCATCATCCTGGCGGGGGGGAGCGGCACACGCCTTTATCCCATTACAACGGTCGTTTCCAAGCAATTGCTGCCCGTCTTCGACAAGCCTATGATCTATTATCCGCTATCGACCCTGATGTTTGCGGGCATCCGGGAAATTCTTGTCATCTCCACGCCGCAGGATCAGCCGCTTTTCCAGCGGCTTCTCGGCGATGGCTCGCAACTTGGTCTCGCATTTCATTATGGTACGCAGGATCAGCCGCGCGGATTGGCGGATGCTTTCAAAGTCGGCCGCCAATTCATCGGCACCGATCGCGTCGCCCTCATCCTGGGTGACAATATCTTCTATGGCCACGGGCTGCCGGAACAATTTGCGAGAGCGGCGTCAAGGACGCGCGGGGCCACCATTTTCGGCTATGTGGTCAACACGCCCCATCAATATGGTGTGGTTGAACTCGATGCAGGCGGACGAGCGCTGTCGATCGAAGAGAAACCCCGCCAGCCGAAGTCGAATGTGGCTGTGACCGGCCTTTACTTTTACGACAATGACGTGCTCGACATGGCGGCGCGCTTGAGGCCCTCAGCGCGTGGCGAACTGGAAATCACGGACATTAATCGCGGTTACCTGGAACGGGGCGATCTCTTTGTCCAAGTGCTCGGCCGCGGTTTCGCCTGGCTCGACACCGGCACTCACGCGTCGCTAGTCGAGGCGAGCCATTTTGTGCAGATCCTGGAGCAACGGCAGGGCTTGCGCATCGCATGTCCTGAAGAGATCGCGCTGCGGCTGGGCTACATTTCGCTCGACCAGTTTCACCGTCTCGCGCAGTTGACGGCGAAGAGCAGCTACGGCGAGTATCTGCTCTCCGTCTACCATTCGTTCGTAAAATAGGCTAAACGCGATAGCGAGAGTTTCATCATGCGTTTTGCGGGACAGACGATCCTGGTTACCGGCGGCGCCGGCTTCATCGGGTCGGCCGTGATCAGGCATCTGCTCGATGAGACCCACGCGCTGGTCGTCAACATCGACAAGCTCACCTATGCGTCCAACCTCGATTCCATACCGCAAGCGCCGGGGCACCCGCGCTATGCGTTTGCAAAGGTTGATATCTGCGACGGGCCAAAATTGCGCAGCCTGTTCGATCGATATCAGCCGCACGCCGTCATGAATCTCGCCGCGGAAACCCACGTGGATCGCTCGATCGATGGGCCCGCTGAATTCATTCACACCAACATTGTCGGAACATTCACTCTGTTGCAGGAGGCCCTACACTATTGGCATCAGCTCGACGGAGCAAGGCGCGCATCATTTCGTTTCCTGCACGTTTCGACCGATGAGGTCTATGGCTCGCTCGGTGTGGAGGGTGCGTTCACGGAGACCACACCCTATGCGCCAAACTCCCCCTACTCCGCCAGCAAAGCCGCGTCCGATCATCTGGTTCGTGCTTGGCGCGAGACCTATGGACTGCCGGCCCTGATCACGAATTGCTCCAACAATTACGGTCCCTATCATTTTCCCGAGAAGCTCATTCCGCATATTATCATCAAGGCGCTGGCCGATGAGAAACTGCCGGTTTACGGCGACGGCCGTAATATCCGCGACTGGCTCTATGTGAACGATCACGCTAAGGCATTGACACTGGTGCTCGAGCGCGGCCGGGTCGGGGAAACCTACAATATCGGCGCTCGCAGTGAGCGCACAAACATTCACGTCGTGAATGCCATCTGCGATCTTCTCGACGATATGCAACCATCGCCAAGCGGATCGCGCCGGCGGCTTATTTCTTTCGTAGCCGATCGGCCCGGACATGATCGCCGCTACGCCATCGATCCATCAAAAATCGAGCGGGACCTCGGCTGGTGCGCCGGTGAGACATTCGAAACCGGGCTTGCAAAAACCGTAAAATGGTATCTCGAAAACCGTGCCTGGTGGCAAGCCATCCTCGATTGCGGCTACCGGCCGGAGCGCGTCGGGATGATCGCTGGCGAACGCAGGGTTGAGCCTCGGCCTCACGCCGGTTTCGCCGACTGACAAGACCGGGGGAGCCGGCGCCAACTATGTTGGCATCGGGGCGGACGTCAAGTACCGGCAGGACATCCTGAGGATGGGCCTGCGCGTTGTCTCCGTGCAGACCGCCGTTCGTCCGGCGATTGATTTGGCGTTTACGCAACGATAATGGAGGGAGCACGCAAGGACGGCAATTGCCGATCCTCGAGTCACGTTGGCCGCAAAGATTTATGGCCCCCATACATGGAAATTCACGCCGAGTTTGACGGTCTGGACGTTCTGCTTGACGTCCAGGGGACCTGAGAACCCGTTGAGGACATCGGACATCAATATGGTTCGCGTGCCGAGTCCATAATAGTCATACTCGAGCCGGGCCGACCAGCTGCGCGCAAAGGCCCACTCTATGCCAGCGCCGACGGTCCATCCCGGGCGCCAGTCCAAACCTTCAAAACCGAAGCCAATTCCAGTCACGGTGTATTTGTCGCCGGCCCACGCCGCGCCGCCTCTGACGTAGTACATCCAGCGGTCAACTGCGTATCCGAGACGGCCAGTGACGCTTCCGAGAAAATCCGTCCTTGCTGTAACCAGGGCCGCGGTGCCGTCGCTCAGGAACACCGTGGTGTCGCCTTTCATGGTTGCGCCGGCAGCAGAGCCCTCGACACCGACCACCCAGTTGGGCGCGAACTGGTAATCGCAGCCGAACTGTCCGCCGATGACCGCTCCGGAGGGACTGACGTGAGCCGTGGTGACGACCGGTGTTGGAGTGAGGCCAAGCGCATCCTCTACGAGCGCCACCGGGTCAGTGACGTCCTTGCGGGCCCAGCCGCCGCCGACATGCGCACCGAGGAAGCAGCTGGTCCAGGTGAAGACCGGCACTGGCGCGGGCCGCGCCTTGACCGGCACATCTGCGGCGAGTGCGGGGACGCTCAACCAAACGACCGCCCCACTTACAAGCACTAGTTTCTTCATCGAATTATTCCCCCGTGTACATGCGGCGCGCTACATGGCCATCCAGAGATGCAGGAACAGTGTATTGTGGTCGCTGGCGCCAACCGTGGTGCCGTCGAATTTGTTGTACCAGGTGTACTGGAGACCGACGCGTGCATTGGCCCACGGCCAGCCGGGTGCCTTGGTGACGCCGAACGGGATATAGGCGGCCTCGGCCGTGAAGCCGCTGCTGTTCGGGCTGTCGCCGCTCGCCAGACCTGCAAACAGGATGGGATCAGAGCTTCCCCATATGTCGAAGTACTGGCCGGTGAGCACGATCTTGTTGTCGCCGCCATAGGCGAGCGACCCCTGCAGCTTCAGGGAGTTGAGGTCGTTGGTCTGATTGGCGGAACCTCCGTTGGCGAAGGTCGCATCGAGTCTTTGCGTCTCGTGGATGAAACTGCCGCGCAACGTTAGCCAATAGTCATCGCCCTGATACTGATATTGGGCGTCGAAACCGACGTCAGTGAACTTGTCGGTTTGCGCAAATGTCCCCATGCTGCCCAGTGCGAATGTCGGGTCGATCCAGGGATTGATCTCCGTGTGCATCCCGAACGTGCCGATCATGAGGTTGTGGTTGTCCCAATGCGGCTCGATCGCTGCGCGCCAATAGGGAGCAACGTTGTCGATCAGCCCGGGCGCCCCGAAGGGGTCGACACCTAGAGCGTTCTGTTGGCTGAAGTTGAGCGTCTTATATCCTGTCACTTCAAGATAAAGCATGTCGTTGAGAAACGCGTAGGCCCCGACGCCGCCCACATGCGCTGCAAAAGCGCCTTCGATGATTGTCTTGGTCGAAGGTGTCGGGGCAATGGTCGACGCCGCATACGGGAAGGACCACGCCGGCGTGGTGTTCCACACGTCCTGAACGGAGGGGTTATTGTTGGCGGTAATGCCGAGCACCGCATCCAGGTCGCCGAGTTTCGTGCTCTTGGCATAGCGAACATCAGTGTTGTCCCAGGTCCAGGTGTGGCCGAACGGATCCGCGAATCCTCCTGCCGGCGGCCCCGTGTAGGTCACCTGGGCGAATGCACCGATGTTGTCCGTGATGGCGCCGCCCCAGAAGAAGCTCAAGGGCGAGAGAATCACATTGTCATTACCCTTGAATGGGTCAGTCGGCGGGGGCAGCGACACCGTCGTATGGGTGAAGCCCACGATCGCCATCATCGAGATCGGCGGTACATATTCCTTTTCTGGTTCCGCCGCGGGCGGCAAGGCTTTGGCGTAGCCGCGCGCGTTATCGACAGCCGCTTTGGAATCGTTCGCGCTTGGGAACAACGTGGTGCGGTACTCGCCGCCGCCAATGGTGTAGCCAAGCAACTTGAACCGCCGGCCGAACGGAGTCAGTGCCGGAAAATCAGTGTGGCATTTGCCGCACGGCTGACCCGTCTGGCGCGCAAAACTCGGCAAGGCTTCCGCCCGCTGAGTGAGGCCGCTCAGAGTCGCAACGACAGCGATGACTGCCATTGCCAAAAGGACGACCACTCTCGGGCTCACGCGCCGAATCGCGGCGGCAGCAGCCCCCGTGCGATAGAATCGATTCACAACGTCCCCCCAATCATTCCAAACACGCAGAATGTGCGGCACCTTACAATAGCCTTTATGATTTGGCTGTGGCCGTGAGGACACATGTCGACAGAAAACCCCTTGCGCTAGAAAGCCCCTCGCGCTTGCCGGAATATGAAACTGCACCTTTTTGAGCCTTGCCGATCGTCCTGACCATTGACAGTGTTTTCCGCTGGCCGCGCGGTGACCAATCAAGCCCGCTGCTCTGCCAATGCATCAACGGCTGGTCGGTGCTGCGGATGGGCACGACGATGGCCGCAATGCGAATGCCTTCCTTTGGCAGCGCACAAAACCCAGCGATCCTGAACCATGGCGGCGTCGATTAATTATCTTGTAATGCAATCTGAGATAGTAAAAACTAGCTCGTTTGAAAACTAATCCGAAGTTGCCGCAGCAAGTTGCCCAGTGCAACCCCTTAGGACTCCTTTCTTTGTGGGCGCTTGAGGCAGCTAAGCGCAGTTTTCACGCTGCCGTGGAGACTTTTTGACCTCGATCAATGCGCTGCACAATAAAATGGAGTCTATTTGAATAGCGTAAACCTTGGAGAGACCAAGGGAGAGGCCAAGAAAGGAGATTATATCATGACAATTCGATGGTTTGGCGAGATGTCGCGCCGATGTCTGTTGAGCAACGCGGCCCGCGCCGCGGGCATGGGTGCGGCCGGAATGTTGGGTATGACGATGACTGCGCAGGCGGCCAAGATGTCGCAGAAGAATGCCGCCTATCAGGCTACGCCGAAGGGTAATCAGCGCTGTGACAATTGCACTCTGTTTCAGAAGCCTGCGTCATGCGTGTCCGTTGAGGGGCCGATCGCTCCGTCCGGCTGGTGCTCGCTCTATGTGCCCAAGAGAGGGTAATCATCGGAGCGCGTCAGCGAGAGCAATCGCAACGCAGTCGATCGACGAAACGTCGCGGCGAACAGCTTCCTATCGGACTGTTCAGCACGCGACGTCCGTCGTTTGTGTGCAACGGCCGTTTATGCGCAACGTTAGAAATCGTGAGTGGACGCTGGGCATTTTTATCTGACGAAAGGTGGAATTCTATCCTAAATTGCTGGGTGACGCACTACCCCACGTTCACTGGCTCATAAGAAGGTGACGCCATAGTGGAGGAGAGAAAATGCGATGGTTCGTTTTTACGGTTAGCGCAATCATTGCAGCGCCCTTTTATGCCGAAGCGGAAACCATAAGCTTACTGTGTGGCGTCGAGACGGTCACCATAGACACGGATGCAAAATACGTACGCGTACAGGAAGCATCTTTGGACAAACAGACAAGGGAATATAAGCATCGCGAATTCAAAGACGGCTATAAGCACGCATTTTTTGGTGCACAAGTGCAGGATTATATGTCGGTCACCGACAATTCAATAAGCTATGGTCATGATGATGGTCCGCATCTCAACGCGGTCCACTATCGAATAGATCGTCGCACCGGAATTCTGGCGAGCAGTTTATATGGTCCGACCACCTGCTCGCCGTTGCCGACCCAGCGAATGTTTTAGACGCGGATTTCGTTGAGATGGAATCACAAAGCGTGCCATCGCTCGCGAAGGCGGACAACCCAGTACCCCGGGGATGCTGTGGAATACTGGATTGTGTCAACCGAACTGTCGCACAGCGTGGAAACATTTCTCGCTGCGGTCACATCCGATCTTGCGGAGCGTCGACGCGCCGAGCGCCGCGAGTCCGTTCATGGTGTGAGCGTGACAGCGCAAATGGCAAATCGCCTCGCAACAAAATCGCGTCATAAGAGTACCGCCGGTAGTGCTCCAGCCTCATAGTATTGTCTGATCATTTTAGTATTGTCCTGTCGTTCCGGGAGCCGCATAGCCGGCAAGCCCGCAATCCGTAATCACTGTTTTTGTCCATATCACCTCAACCTGGGGGGTATGGGTTTCGGGCTGGCATGCTGCGCACGGGGTACAATACAGGCCCGCCCTGTTTCATTGCCGCGCCTGCTTGAAATAACGCAAATCCGGCGGGGGCTGATCTTTCTTCAACGGCATCAGCAAGCCATCCCCGCTGGGCATATAGACGTGCTTATTGATGGTGATGTAGGCCCTCGACGCAGTTGTTTTCTTCCCAGGTCACCTTCTCCTGGCGGCGATAGTTCTTGGTGACGGTCCAGGCCGCGTTAGCGAGTGTCCGTGGTGGCGATCTCGTCGTGAAGAATATTTGGATTGTTCTTGTCGAGATAGATGCGCTCCCTGAATACAGCCTCGTTGTCGTCGGCCATCGGCATTCTGGTCTGGTCCCAGGTGCGCGGCCTACGCACATGGCGGGTCTCGATCTCCAGCGTATCGTAGCGGCCGTCCCCGCCGGTATCGAGCCATTACCGAGCGAATAACCGACGAACGTAGGTTCTCGGGTCTTCAGGTCTTTCGGCCAGTCGCGCCCGTCCGTGTAGATGCGGCGAGGCGACAACATCATGTCCTCGAACAGGATGTGCGTCACGCTTGGCCCGAACAGGAACTCGAAGCGGGAAACCCCGGACATTTTTGCCGCGGCATGCCGGTCGGCATGCAGGCGTAGTGCGTATCGAGGCCGAATCCGCCCGCGTCAATATCGTTCAGGCTGGTCTGATAGAGGGCCTGTAGAGGGCCCGGTATTTCGGTTTGAGCGGCACCTCCTGCTTGCGAATCGGTTTGGTAGTGTCATAACGCGGCGGGCCGCCGTCCGGTACCCGCAACCATTGGCCACTCCAGTCCGGATACTTGGATTCGTCATGGGCAATGGCGCCGGTCGGGTACACCGGCCACAGTCAACGACAGTGCCGTGAGCGCAATGGCCGCCATCGACTTTCGATCAAGCATCGTTGTCCTCCGGTAATCCTGAATCTCAGATCGGAAGTGGTTGTATTAAGCAAAAAAACTTGCCGACGTCTCCCGCAGTTGCAATTCGGCCCGCCGCTGCGTTGCTTGGGGCGGCTGCGACCAACAGGCATGCGCATCGGTGTGGAAGTTCTTTTATAATTGTGTCGTTGCGCGCGGGGAAAGTTTTCGGGCGGCGACTCCTCGGGAGCGATCCTCGTCCGTGAGGGCAGAGGTGCCTGTGAGGGCAGACGTCAAGTCGCGGCCTCATGGCATCTTTGACATTGCGGCGCCGCCATTGCCTGTGTTGTAACCTCGGTATTCCGAAATCGAGGAACTTGCACGACACGTTCTGGTGCACAATGAGACTGTGGTTAAGCTAAGGTCCGGTTCGTTGATATGATGCTCTGGTCGATCTTGGCAGCGATGACTGCGGCGGCGCTCGGTGCCGTAATCTGGCCGTTGGCGCGCACCCGTGCGCTGCAGGCCGCTGGCAGCGATCTCGCGGTCTATCGTGACCAGCTCGAGGAGATCGAGCGCGACCGTGCCGACGGCCGCATCGGCCATGACGAGTTCGAGGCGGCTCGGGTTGAGGTATCGCGCCGCCTGCTCGGCGCAGCCAACGCGGCCGGGCCAGGGGCACCTGAGGCGCCTTCCAGCGGCAGGCGACGTATCGCCGCACTGATCGCTGCAATCATCGCAATCCTTCTGATCGCGGGCCCACTCTACACGCTGCTGGGATCGCCTGATCTGCCCGGCGAGCCGGTCGCCGGCCGCGATACGCAGGACGGCCAAGCCGCGTCCATCGCTGCCCTCATTGCGCGGATCGAGACTCATCTCGAACAGAATCCGGACGATGGACGGGGTTGGGAGGTGCTGGCGCCGGTCTACATGAGGCTTGAGCGTTATGATGACGCCGTCAAAGCGCGACGCAGTGCACTGAGCCTCTTGGGTGCAACGGCCGAACGCGAGGTTGATCTCGGCGAGGCACTGACATCCGCGGCCAGCGGGGTCGTCACGGCCGATGCCAAAGCGGCGTTCGAACGCGCTACGGCGCTGCAGGCAGATAACTTCAAGGCGATGTTCTATCTGGGCCTTGCCGCTCAGCAGGATGGAAATGGCGGCGAAGCCGCCCGCATATGGCGCAATCTCATCGCCAAGGCACCCGCGGATGCGCCGTGGCTTTCGGTGGTGCGCCAGTCGCTTGCGCGTGTCGAGGGTCCCGGCGCTGTGCCGCCGCCTGGGCCGCAGCCAGACGACGTGATCGCAGCCGGCGAAATGACGTCCGAAGCGCGCAGTCAGATGATTCTCGGTATGGTGGAGCGACTGGCGAGCCGCCTCCATCAGGATGGGTCGGACGTGGAAGGATGGCTGCGGCTATTGCGCGCCTATATGGTCATGGGCGAGCGTGATAAGGCAAAATCAGCGGCAAGCGAGGCGCGTGGGGCGCTCGCCCGCGACCCGGAGAAGCTTAAGCTGCTCGACCAGGGAATCAGGGATCTCGGTGTCGGGGGCTAGGAGAATGCGATGACGCGCAAGCAGCGGCGCTTTGCCATGATTGCCGGTGGCGTGAGCGTGCTTGCGGTTGCCATCTTCCTTATGCTGTTCGCGCTGAAGGATTCTATCGTCTTTTTCAACTCGCCGACTGATGTGGTCGAGAAGCATGTTGCTCCCGGTGCGCGCATCCGTCTCGGCGGGCTTGTCGCTCCCGGCAGCGTCACCCGCGGAGATGCGCTTGCGGTCCGCTTTGAGGTGACCGACGGGAATAACGCCATCGCGGTCACCTACCAGGGCGTCCTGCCGGACCTTTTCCGTGAAGGGCAGGGCGTCGTCGCGGAAGGCACACTCGATGGCGCAGGCGTGTTCAAGGCCGACAACGTGCTCGCCAAGCATGACGAAACCTACATGCCGAAGGAAGTCGCCGATGCCCTGAAGAAGCAAGGGCACTGGAAGGACGAGTACGAAAATAAGAAAAGTGCAGTACGGTAGTGATTGCAGTCCGGGCATAGATCGTTGATGGGTTATGCCCGCTTTTTTTGGCGAGGCGCCGGGCATGTGGCAAATCCGGCGTTGTTTGCGCCGGACGCCGAGGTGTCGGCCAGGTCATGAAAGGTCGCGACGCATGATTGCGGAAATTGGCCATTACGCGCTCGTCCTCGCATTGGCGCTCGCGATGATCCAGTCGGTGGTGCCGCTGATCGGTGCCCGCACCCGTGACGGCACTCTGATGGCGGTCGCCGAGCCGGCTGCGCTAGCGCAGTTCGGGTTTGTTGCCTTGTCGTTCGTGATGCTGGTGTCGTGTTACGTTGCCTCCGATTTCTCGGTCCGTAACGTGTTCGAGAATTCGCATTCGGCGATGCCGCTCATCTACAAGTTCACCAGCACCTGGGGAAATCACGAAGGCTCCATGTTGCTGTGGGTGCTGATCCTGTCCCTGTTCGGGGCGCTGGTGGCGGCATTCGCCAACAACGTTCCGCGCTCCCTCAAGGCCACTGTGCTTTCGGTTCAGGCCTGGATCGCCGCGACGTTCGATCTTTTCATCCTGGTGACTTCTAATCCGTTCCTGCGCTATGCATCGGCGCCGCTCGAGGGGCGCGATCTCAATCCGATCCTGCAGGACCTTGGCCTCGCGATCCATCCGCCGCTGCTCTATCTCGGCTATGTGGGATTTTCCATCTCGTTCTCCTTCGCCATCGCGGCTCTGATCGAAGGGCGTATCGACGCCGCCTGGGCGCGCTGGGTACGTCCATGGCTGCTCACCGCCTGGATGTGTCTCACCGTCGGCATCGCCATGGGGTCTTACTGGGCTTATTATGAACTCGGCTGGGGCGGCTGGTGGTTCTGGGATCCCGTCGAGAACGCCTCACTGATGCCGTGGCTGGTAGGCACCGCGCTGCTGCATTCTGCCGTCGTCATGGAGAAACGTGAGGCACTGAAGATCTGGACCATACTGCTCTCAATCCTCACCTTCTCGCTATCATTGATCGGCACTTTCCTGGTGCGTTCCGGTGTGCTCACCTCTGTGCATGCCTTCGCGTCTGACCCGCTGCGCGGCGTCTTTATCTTAGCGATTCTCGTGATGTTCATCGGCGGCGGCCTCGCTCTGTTCGCGTGGCGCGCCCCGCTGCTGCGCCAGGGCGGCTTGTTCGCGCCAGTGTCACGGGAGGGGGCGCTTGTCTTCAACAACCTGTTCCTGACCACCGCCTGTGCAACGGTATTCGTTGGAACGCTCTATCCGCTCGCGCTCGAGGCGATTACCAGCGAGAAGATTTCGGTCGGAGCACCGTTCTTCAATTTGACGTTCGGACCGTTGTTCGTCTGCCTCCTGGTCGCGGTGCCATTCGGGCCGCTGCTCGCCTGGAAGCGTGGTGACCTCCTGGGCGTCGCTCAGCGTCTTGCAGGCGCCTTCCTGGTCGCGCTCATCGGGCTTGCCGCAACCTTCGTGCTCGAAGGCAAGCCACTATTGGCGCCGTTCGGGGTCGGCTTGGCCCTGTTTGTCATAACCGGCGCAGTCACCGACCTCTGCGAACGCATCGGGCTGCTGCGCACCCCGCTCGCGACCGTCGCGCACCGCGCTGCCGGCCTGCCACGATCCGCCTGGGGCACGGCATTGGCGCATCTCGGCCTCGGCATCACGCTGCTCGGCATAGTCGGAGAAACCCAATGGGGCGCAGAGCGCATCGTGTCGCTGAAGCCGGGCGACAAGGTCACTATACGCAATTATGATGTTACGTTCGATCGCACCTTTAACCGCACCGGGCCGAATTACTCCGAACTCGCCGCCGCCTTCACGATACGCCGGCACGGCGAGATCATCGGCGTGATGGAGCCATCAAAGCGCAATTTTGCGGCACGGGGAACTACGACGAGCGAATCGGCCTTGATGGCCCGAGGGGTGAGCCAGCTCTATATTGCGCTTGGCGATGTTAATCCCGACGGCTCTGCCGCCATTCGCCTTTATTACAAGCCTCTAGTCCTGCTGATCTGGCTCGGCGCCGTCGTCATGTTTTGCGGGGGCGGATTGTCGCTGTCTGACCGGCGGCTGCGCGTCGGCGCGCCCAGACCCGCGCGGGTCAAGGCCGGCGCGTTGGCGCCTGCGGAGTGAGACTGTGTTGCGGCGTGGCGCGGGACGCAGAGATCCCTCCCCCGCCTGTGGGGGAGGGTCGGGGAGGGGGCGTTCTACGGCACAGACTTGCCGCAAGAGCCCCCTCCCCGACCCTCCCCCGCAAGCGGGGGAGGGAATCACCCCAATGCGTCGGCCCAGGCTGGCATGGCGGTACGCATTGATCGGCCTTGCGCTGTGTGCCAGCCAGGCCGCCGTCGCCGTCCAGCCCGACGAAATCCTCAAAGACCCGGCGCTCGAATCACGTGCCCGTGCGCTGTCGCGCGAACTGCGATGCATGGTGTGTCAGAATCAGTCGATTGACGATTCCGATGCACCGCTCGCTCGCGATTTGCGCCTGCTGGTGCGTGAGCGGCTCACGTCCGGCGACAGCGATTCCCAGGTGGTCGATTTCCTGGTCGTGCGGTATGGCGAGTTCGTGCTGCTCAAGCCGCGCTTTGCCTGGCACAACGCGGTGTTGTGGCTCACGCCAGCCGCAGCGCTGGTGGCCGGCGCCATCGCCATGGTGGTGGCAATCAGGCGGCGTCGCGCAGCTTCTTCCGCGGCCGCGCCGCTCAGCCCCGAGGAAGAGCGGCGGCTTACCGAGGTCATTGACCGGGCATCGTAGCGTGCGGCCGGATGCCGCGCTTGCGGATTGATTCGTCAACGAAAATTAACACAACCCGCAGGGCCGCGCCGATCTTACCAAAGTTTAATGTCGCGTTCAGAATTCGGAAAGGCGGCACTCCCCACATTGGCGTTCGACAGCGCTGCGAAGCGCCTATCCCGAATCAAAACACATGGAGCCCCAGAACATGTCACCGCGCGCATCCCGTGATGCGGGGCATCGCCTCTTTTCCAAGCGTCGCATGCTTCTCCTCGCCACCGTCGCCAGCCTTGGTGTTGGCACGATGTTCGCCGAATCCGTCCTGACTCCAAACGCGGGTCACGCATTGTTCGGGCCTTCGGTTGCTCAGGCGCAGAACGCACAGCGGCCGGTCGGCTTTGCCGACATCGTTGAAAAGGTGAAGCCTGCTGTCATCTCCGTAAAGGTCAAGATGAGTGCTGGCGAGGGCCTCGCGCTGAACGAAGACAATCCGCTACGCGGCACGCCATTCGAAGATTTCTTCCGCCGCTTCGGTCAGCCCGACGTCATACCCCGTTTCGGTCGGCCCGACGGTGACCGGCAGGGATCGCGGCCGCAACGGCGCCAGTACACCATGGGCCAGGGTTCAGGATTCTTCATCTCGGCTGACGGCTATGCGGTGACCAACAATCATGTGGTTGACAAGGCCGAGCATGTGGACGTGACGACCGATGACGGCAAGAACTACACCGCCAAAGTGATCGGCACGGACACGCGCACCGACCTGGCGCTGATCAAGATCGACGACCGCAACGATTTCCCGTTCGTCCGCTTCGCTGATACCAGCCCGCGCATCGGCGATTGGGTGCTTGCCGTCGGTAATCCATTTGGCCTCGGCGGCACCGTAACGGCCGGCATCGTCTCGGCGCGTGGTCGCGATATCGGCGCTGGTCCTTACGATGACTTCATTCAGATCGATGCGGCGGTGAACAAGGGCAATTCAGGCGGTCCGACGTTCGACGTCGACGGTAACGTGATCGGCGTCAACACGGCGATCTTCTCGCCGTCGGGCGGGAGCGTCGGCATCGCCTTCGATATCCCGGCCGAAACCGTCAAGGTGGTGGTGGCGCAACTGAAGGACCATGGGGCCGTTACGCGGGGCTGGATCGGCGTACAGATCCAGCCGGTGACGAGCGAGATTGCCGACAGCCTCAGCCTGAAGAACGCGCGCGGTGCCCTGGTCGCGGAGCCGCAATCCAACAGCCCGGCCCAGAAGGCCGGCATCAAGGCCGGCGACGTCATCGTCTCGGTTAACGGGGAGACCGTTGTAGACGCCCGTAACCTCGCCCGGCGCATCAGCGCCATGGCGCCTGGAACTTCCGTCAAGCTCGGAATCATTCGTGGTGGCAGGGAGGAGACCCTGACCCTCACGCTAGGCGAACTGCCGAAGGAGCGCCAGGCGCGCGCCGACACCGAGGAGCGTGCCTCGCCGCGCGGTGTTGAGGTACCCAAGCTCGGCCTGTCGCTGGCTCCCGCCCGCAACGGTGGTGAGGGCGTCGTGGTCACCGAGGTCGACCCTAACGGGACGGCGAGCGATCACTTCCAGACTGGAGACGTCATTCTTGACGTTAACGGCAAGGCCGTATCCTCGCCCGCCGACGTGCGCAAGGCGGTCACCGAAGCCCAGAATGACGGCAAGCGAAGCGTTTTGATGCGCGTGAAGTCGAATCAGGGAACCCGCTTCGTCGCGGTTCCACTCGGTAACGCTTGAACGAATGTGGGGTGCGCCGCTCTGATCCCCGCCCCCCAGGAGCGGCGGCACCTCGGCGGGGACGGGCTTCGGCCCGCCCCCTCTTTGAAAAAGAGGAACCAGAGAGCCCGGCATCCATCGCCCCCGCTGGGATCTATGGTGGAGGGGCGGCGGGTTTATCCCGCCGCCTCTTTCATTAGGTACGATTGCATTTCGATCCGATGCAGGGTTTCGCTAGAATGAGCGACGCGGCCGCAGCTGATTCATGCGTGTCCGGCGCCTACCTGGTGCGATCCATGCGCTTGCTCATCATCGAAGACGATCGCGATGCGGCCGACTATCTCGTCAAGGCATTCCGCGAAGTCGGTCATGTGGCTGATCACGCTGCCGATGGTGAAGAGGGCCTCGCCCTCGCGCTCGACGGCGGCTACGACGTATTGATCGTCGATCGCATGCTGCCGAAACTTGATGGCCTCGCGGTCATCGGGCGCCTGCGCGCCAAGAATGTCGCTACCCCGGCATTGATCCTTTCGGCGCTGGGCGCCGTCGATGATCGCGTCAGGGGGTTGCGGGCGGGCGGCGACGATTACCTGCCAAAACCCTATTCGTTTTCCGAATTGCTGGCGCGGGTCGAGGTGCTGGCTCGCCGCCATGTGGGACGCGGCGGGGAGACCCTGTACCGGGTCGCTGACCTGGAGCTCGACCGGCTATCCCACCGGGTGGTGCGCGGCAAGGAGGAAATCCTGTTGCAGCCGCGGGAATTCCGGTTATTGGAATATCTTATGAAACATGCCGGTCAGGTGGTGACCCGCACCATGCTGCTGGAAAACGTATGGGACTATCATTTCGACCCGCAGACAAATGTCATCGACGTGCATATATCCCGATTACGTTCCAAAATTGACAAGGGCTTCGCCCAGCCGCTGCTGCACACGGTGCGGGGGGCGGGGTATATGATTCGTGACGGCGCTCGGTAAGCTTTTACGCACTACGGCATTTCAGCTTACGCTGGTGTATCTCGTCGTTTTTGCGCTGTTTGCGGCCTTCCTGCTTGGTTATTTTGCCCTCAACACCCGTCGCCTGATCAACGAGCAGATCGTTGCTATTGTCGATGCCGAGCTCCAGCTGCTCCAAGTGCAATACAATGAGGCCGGCGTCCGCCGCCTGGTGGGAATCGTGGGTGTGCGGTCGCGCCGGCCCGGATCGAGCCTTTATCTCGTCACCACGCCGACGGGGGAAGGACTCGCCGGCAATGTCGGCTCGCTGGAACCCGGCGTCCTGGAATCCGAGGGTTGGGTCGAAACCGCGTATCGCCGCCTTGAGGAGCCGGAATCGACGGAGCACAATGCGTTGGTGCGGGTCGTGCGCCTGCCCGGCGGCATTCGCATTCTGGTCGGCCGCGATCTTGATGAGCGCGAACGCATGTTTCACATCGTCGCCTTGGCGGGGCGATGGTCGGTCGCTATCGTGATCGTGCTCGGCGTCATCGGCGGCGTGTTCGTCAGCAGGCGCGTACTCAAACGAGTCGATGCGATGACCGGCACGGCGCAGACTATCATGGCCGGCGACCTGTCGGGCCGGCTGTCGGTCATCGGCAGCGGCGACGAGTTTGATCGCCTGGCTCTCAATCTCAATGGCATGCTGGAACGTATCGAGTCGCTTATGCGAGGCCTGAAAGAAGTGACCGACAACGTCGCCCACGATCTCAAGACGCCGCTGACGCGTCTGCGCAACCGCTGCGAGGCGGCGCTGCGCACGGCCAAGACCGAAGCCGATTTTCGCCGCGTGCTGGAGGAGAGCATCGAGGAATCGGATGGCCTGATCCGCACCTTCGATGCCCTGCTGATGATCGCGCGCGCGGAGTCCGGCGAGGTGCGCGAAGGTATGGCGGAATTCGATGTCTCCGAAGTCGCGCGCGATGTCAGCGAGCTTTACGAGCCGCTTGCGGAGGACAAAGGGCTTACGCTTGAAGTCGAGGCAACGAAGCGCGCCGCTGTGAAGGGAAATCGTGAGCTGGTCAGCCAGGCGCTCGCTAATCTGGTTGACAATGCGATTAAATATGCTGCGCCTGTGGCGAAGCAACCCTCAGGCGCTGGCAATGGCGAGCGCGGCGGAATCCTGGTCAAGGCCGACACCGAACAGGATCGGGTGGTGCTCACGGTGAGTGATCGCGGCCCCGGCATCCCGCAAGACGACCGCTCCCGCGTCGTCGAGCGTTTCGTGCGCCTTGAGCAGAGCCGCTCGCTGCCGGGTTCCGGGCTCGGCTTGAGCCTCGCCTCCGCCGTCGCGCGGCTGCATGGCGGCGAGCTCAAGCTCGAGGACAATGCGCCGGGGCTGCGGGCCCGGATATCCCTGCCGCGCGCCGTTATGCCGCCACAGCAGGCTGCGTGACGGCTCCGCTCGACCGCCGCGCCTTAGCGTCGCGCCTTGCAGCGCCCCGTGCTCTTTCCGATGATGCGGGGCGCAGCCGGGTGGATGCGTGGCTCAAAGAACTCGCCGACAGCGACGCGGCGCGTGCCGTTCGCCATCTCATGGCGACGCATCCGCCGGTGCGCGCCCTGATCGACGCAGTTGCGTCGTCCTCGACCTATCTGTGGGATTTGGTGCGCGCTGATCCGGCGAGGCTACGGCTATTGTTGCAATCCGATCCCGACGAGTGGTTGGCGAAGATCCGCGCCGATGTAGCGGCTATGCCGACGTCCACAACGGACCTCGAAGCGATGCGTGTTCTGCGCATCATTAAGGCCGAAGCGGCGCTGCTGATCGCATTGGCGGATATCGGCGGGGTATGGGATGTGATGCGGGTCACGGCGGCATTGACCGAAGTGGCCGATACCGCAGTCACTGCCGCGCTACGCCATCTGCTGCGCCAGGCGGCGCGCGCCGGCAAACTCTCCTTGCCCGATCCTGCCGATCCGGAGAAAGGCTGCGGATTTTTCGTGCTTGCGATGGGCAAGATGGGCGCCTTCGAGCTCAACTATTCGAGCGACATCGATCTCGTCATATTTTTCGAACCGCAGATGGCGGCATTGGCGCCGGATGTTGAGGCAGGGCCGCTGTTCGTGCGCCTGACCCGCCAGCTCATCCGGCTTCTGCAGGAGCGCACCGAGCACGGCTATGTGTTCCGGGTCGACGTACGCCTGCGGCCGGATCCCGGTTCGACCCAGATTGCAATTTCGGTCCCGGCCGCGCTCGACTATTACGAAAGCAGCGGCCGGAACTGGGAACGCGCCGCATTGATCAAGGCACGCGTGTGCGCCGGCGACCGTGTCGCCGGCGCAGCGTTCCTTGCCAATCTGGTGCCGTTCATCTGGCGCAAATACCTGGATTTCGTAACGCTGACCGACATTCACGACATGAAGCGCCAAATCCACGCCTATCGCGGCCATAGCGCCGTGGCGGTCGAGGGGCACAACATCAAACTCGGTCGTGGCGGCATCCGGGAAATCGAATTCTTCGTTCAGACTCAGCAGCTCATCGCCGGCGGGCGCCATCCGCAATTGCGCAGCCGGGAGACGCTGGCGACGCTCGCCGCGCTCGCCGATGGCGGCTGGGTTGGCGCGGCAACCCTCGCCGATCTTGATGATGCCTACCGGTTCCTGCGCGTGGTCGAGCACCGGCTGCAGATGGTCGCCGACGAGCAGACCCATACGCTGCCGTCACGGCGCGATGAACTCGATCGTTTTGCCCGCTTCCTGGGTTACGACGACCGCGATGCGTTCGCGGAAGTTCTGCTCAGGCATTTGCGCTCGGTGGAAAGCCACTACGCACGCCTGTTCGAGCACGCATCGCTCGATGCCGCGGAACGCCGCGGCCTCGTGTTTCCGCCAGAGGCGGACTCCAAGGAAACGCTTGCGAAGCTAAGCGAGATGGGCTTCCAGCACCCGCTTGTCGTCTCGGCGACAGTGCGGGCCTGGCTTGGCGGGCAGCGGCGCGGCCTCAGGGGAGAGACCGCGCGCGCTCTACTCGCCGAGCTTGCACCCCTCCTGATCGACCACTTCGCACGGGCCGAAAATCCCGACGCCGCGCTCGCGGCCTTTGACCGCTTTCTCGGCAATCTCTATGGCGGCGCGCGTTTGTTCTCGCTGCTTCGCCAGAATCCCGACCTGGTGGCGCTGGTGGCGCGCATGCTCGGCGCCGCCCCACGGCTCGCGGATACGCTGGCGCTCCATCCAGGCGTGCTCGATCCGCTCATCGATCCAGCCTTTTTCGGCGCGCTCCCCGGGCGGGACAGGCTCGCCGCCGTCCTTGCGCGTTCGCTCGACCAGGCGGACTCGTACGAGGACTTTCTCGATCGCGTACGCCGGTTCGGGCAGGAACAGAATTTCCTCATCAGCGCCCGCATTCTGTCCGGCACCGTATCGGCGCAGCAGGCCGGCGAGGCGTTTGCGGCGGTGGCGGACACCATCGTGCGGGCGCTCCACGCCAATGTGGCTGAGAGCTTGCGGGCAAGCCATGGGCAGGTGCCGAGCGGCGAGGCGGTGATACTTGCCATGGGCAAGCTGGGCGGCCGCGAAATGGCGGCGAACTCCGATCTCGATCTGATCGTGGTCTATGACTTCGACCCGGCCCATCCGGAGTCTGACGGTCCGCGCGCGCTCCACGCCGCCCACTATTTTGCCCGTCTGACGCAGCGCCTGGTCAACGCGCTGACCACCCGGACTAACTACGGCCGCCTTTACGATGTCGACATGCGCCTGCGGCCGTCCGGACGCTCCGGCCCTGTCGCGACTTCGATCGCGTCCTTCGAAGATTATCAGCACCGCGAGGCCTGGACATGGGAGCACATGGCGCTGACGCGCGCGCGGGTCGTTTCAGGCGCGCCGGCCCTTGCCGCGCGGGTGGAGGCCATCATCCGCGACGTGCTGTGCCGCTCACGCGATGCCCCGGCGATCGCTCGCGACGTCGTCGACATGCGCCGCACCATCGCGGCCGAGAAGGGCGACAGCACGCGCTGGGACCTCAAATACGCCGCCGGCGGCCTCGTCGATCTCGAATTTATCGCGCAGTATCTGCAACTTGTGCACGCCGCCACGGCGCCCAGCATTCTCGACACCACAACGGCGTCGGTGTTCGACAAGGCCACGCGGCAGGGAATTCTCGCCCTTGAGGACGCCGAGGTGCTGCGGCCGGCAATTCGCCTTTACCAGGATCTCGGGCAGGTCCTGCGCCTGTGCGTCGCAGCGCCCTTTGACCCGAAATCCGCCGGCCCCGGCCTCATGCAGCTTCTTGCCCAGGCCGCCGACGTTCCGGATTTCACCACCCTCGAGGCCCATCTCGCCGAAACGCAGGCGCACGTGCGCACGAGCTTCGTGCGGATATTGGGTTCTGAACGGCAACTAGCGCCAACCAGTCGATGATCGTTAGTTCCGTCAGCCACTGAGGCAGAGGAGCTGAGGAGCGCACAACAACACAAAGTCACTTACGCTCGTGGATGCGGATGCGGCCTGGCTTGACAATCCATAGTTCGCGGTCGATCGGTCGCGTTCTGAGCAGCGCAATAAGCTCCCTTACGCGTTCCAGGATCATCGCGGGCGATATACGACCCTTGCGTTCGATCACAACGATGCCTGCGGTCGCGTCGGGTGAAAATCGAAGAGTGTGACCGAAATCGTGATCGAGGGTCACCAGCACGCGGCCTTCGTTGCGGCAAACCTCGTAGATGCTCGCATCCACTGCACCACTCAACCGCTGTTCGGTGAGGTCGACCCCATCGGCCGCAAGTGCCCCTGACTGACCGGTGTAGCGCGACCGCAATTTTGAGCTACCAATATCGCAGTTGGGGTCACGGGCTACCCTCGCGCGACTGCGTCAGCGCCACGACCGGTATGCCCCCAGATGGCTGCCGACGTGTTGTGACGCCCGAGTCGGCGGAGTCGGGCCAATTGCGGACCTTGATGAGCGCCAGGGAATCACGCCCCCGAAGCGCCGGCTCGGACTAATGTTTGCGAACCAAAGCCGCCTTTCGGTCGCGCTGGCCGCTGCTCTGATCCGCCGAAGGCGCCCTTCCGAATGCGTGTCGCGCCACCGCAAGTATCTCGTTTGACAACACAGGATCGTCGACACCCCGAGCCAGCGTCAGCGCTCCAACCATCCCGGCGAGCGTCGTGATTGCGCGCTTGCGCCGCTTCGCCGCAGGTCCGTTCCTGAGCAAGCGGCTGAAATGGTCCAGTTGCGCACGCACATGGGCGGTCAACCCGCGGCGAACAGCGTCGCGCTGGCGTGCCATATCGGCGCCTAGGGCTGCAATGGCACAGCCGTTCGCGCGATCGGCGCAGTGTCGCTCCGAGAGATACTCGAGCACGAGATCGCTCAGATTTGTGTAACGGCTTTGTTTCTCGACGCTGCGCTCCAACGCACGCGCCACCGCCTCGGCGGCGAGCTCATCCTTCGATCCGAAATGGCCGTAGAACCCGCCATGTGTCAGACCGGCGGCGTTCATGATCGCGTCTACGCCGACGCCCTCGAAGCCGCCCTCACGAAACAACCGCGAAGCGGTTTCCACGATCCGCACGCGGTTCTCCGCCGCCTTCTCCCGGCTCACCCGCATTTAGTCCCTCTCTTCCCTCGCGCGGCCCTTGACAAGATATATGACGATTATCATGTTTAGGTATAAATGTCGATCGTCATCTATCAACCTCAAACCACGGAGCCCTCGCATGCGCGATCATTTCCCTCCGACGGCCCTTGTCCGTCGCTTAGCCTACCGGATCGCTGGAGACGCAAGCGGCATTCCCCTGCCTCTGGCCCGCGACATTCGCGCTACGCTGAAAAATTGGGCCACAAAGTTCGCCGCCGAGATGGCGGCGCATCTGCAAGTGCCCCGTATTCTTCTTGCGGCCACTATCCTTGGCGGGTTCGGTGTAGCGTCGACCGCCGGAGCGGAGGTGATTTCCCCCGACGCCGGTCTGGACGCGACGCTCGACGCGGTGGCCATCAGCATCTATTACCACCCCACCCTCATCGGGTATCAGGTGGTGATCACGGCCGGCACCGCAGACCCGCACAGCTTCGTTCGCTTCGTTGCCACCCTAGCGCCGGGCCAGGACGCGGTCGTGTCCGTACCGCGTGGCGAAGGTCAGCCGGCGCTGGAACTGCGTCTGCGCCGCGTTGGCGATCGGGTGGAGCTGCAGCGCCCGGTTTCGTGACGCAAGCAAGGCGACATGCGAAATCCCGAGGCTCGCTCGCACTATCGGCAGCGGGGCTCTGGCTCCCGACGAATAGGTGGATATCCACCTAACATGCGGAAATCCAAAAGGGACATCGATCGAAGGAAATTCACATGAGCAATCTCGTTTCAGCAGCGAACCGCGAGAGCAAGTGGACGAGGTTTTGGCGGTTCCTCCGTGAATTCGACGAAGCCATCGACGTCAGCGAGGTCGAAATACTGCAGCGTCGAGTCGGCAGGCTCGAAACGCAGATGGCCGAACTAAAGAACGAAGAAGCGGGTTCGGCGACCGGAGCTACGACGGTGGCAGACGACCGAAAGTCGCACTGAATATATCCTTTTAATCCAAAGGAGTGACGACGATGGTTAAGCTGGCTGGCAAGAACATCCTTATCACCGGCGGCAACAGCGGGATCGGGCTGGCCGCGGCGCAGGAGTTCGACCGAGAGGGCGCGCGCGTCGCCATCTGCGGCTTGAATGAGAGGACGCTGCAGGCGGCTAAGGAGACGCTTGGAGCCGGAAGTCTCGCCGTTCGCGCGGACGTCAGCAATCTCCCCGACCTCGACACGATGTTCGCCACGATCAAGCGGGAGTTCGGGCACCTCGACGGCGTCTTCGTAAATGCAGGTTACAGCGAGTTCCTGCCGTT
>Ga0209465_10000158_pt1 | contig 32285 bp, 30 predicted proteins | sample PanSoiPlot1MoBio_FD_188321 | JGI IMG/M metagenome (GOLD analysis project Ga0209465, IMG submission 188321) | Tropical forest soil microbial communities from Panama analyzed to predict greenhouse gas emissions - Panama Soil Plot 1 MoBio (SPAdes)... | ecosystem: Environmental > Terrestrial > Soil...
GAACGGGGCGAGGATGGCCATGAGGAGAGCGCCGATGGCGCTGCCCCCGCCGCCATTCTCGTCGCTGCGCCGTCCGCCGCCGAAGATGGCCGCCCACTGGGCCATCTGGGCGAGATAGGTGATGGCGCCCGCGATGGTGGCGGCGATGGTCATGATGAGGGTGTCGCGGTTCTTCACGTGGGAGAGCTCGTGGGCGAGCACGCCGCGGAGCTCCTCCTCGTTCATGATGCGCAGGATGCCCTCGGTCACCGCTACCGCGGCGTGTTGCGGATTGCGCCCGGTGGCGAAGGCGTTGGGGGAATCGTCCTGGATGATGTAGATCGGCGGGACGGGGATGCGAGCCTCCGCCGCGAGCTGGCGGACGATGCGATAGAGCTGGGGCGCCTCCGCCTCCGTGACTGCCCGGGCGCCGTACATTCCGAGCACGATCTTGTCGGAGAACCAATAGGACCCCACGTTCATGACCAGGGCCAGCACGAAAGCGATGGCCATGCCCTGCCGTCCTCCCACCGCGCCCCCGATGAGGATGAGCAGGCAGGTGAGCACGACGAGAAGGAACCCGGTCTTGATCAGATTACCCATCGCGGGGGACCTCTTCGCGAATGCTAGCAGCGACCTCCGAGAGCGTCAAGCAACGGGGCCGGCGGCGTCGCGCCGTTGCGTCACTGCCCGCGGGTCGAAGCCGACCCAGCGGATACCGCGTACACCGCGGAAGCGCCGTGCCATCACCTCGAGGGCTTCCGGATGGCAATCCACGAGGAGAAAGCGCCGCCCCGTCTCGAGACACGCGGCCCCGGTGGTGCCGCTGCCCGCGAAGAAGTCAAGGACGAGATCGCCGGGGCGCGACGAGGCCTGCACGATGCGCCGGAGCACGCCGAGGGGTTTTTGGGTGGGATAGCCGGTGCGCTCCTGACCCTGGGTGGGCACGATGGTATGCCACCAGGTATCGGTGGGCAGCTTGCCCCGCGCCACCTTCTCGGGGCCCACGAGGCCGGGTGCCATGTAGGGGATGCGTTCCACCGCCTCGGCGTCGAACACGTAGCGCAGAGGGTCCTTCACGTACACCAGGATGTTGTCGTGCTTGGGCGGCCAGCGCCGTGTGGGGCGGCCACCGTAGTCGTAGGCCCAGATGATCTCGTTGAGGAAGCACTCGCGTCCGAAGATGCTGTCGAGCAGCACCTTGCAGTAATGGACCTCGCGATAGTCGATGTGGAAGTAGAGCGTGCCGTGGGGCGCGAGGGCGCGATAGGCTTCGCGGAGACGTGGCTCAAGGAAGGCGAGATAATCGTCAAAGCGGTCGGGATAGGCACGCGAGCCCATTTTCACCGTGTCGTAGCGGTGCCCCTTGAAGCCCACGCGATCGCCGGAGGCGCTGCGCACCGTCTTGATGCGGGTGTGCTCCTGTGCGCGGCCGGTATTGAAGGGGGGATCGAGGTAGACGAGAGCAGCCGCGGCGTCTGGCACGTGGCGACGCAGCACGTCGAGGTTGTCTCCGAGATAGACGGTGTGCACGGCCCCCGTAGTATACGGGTCACCCCGTGTTCCCATCACATGCCCGAGGGTGTCGGTGGGCCTTTCAGGTTGACAAGCGGGGAGAGCGGCCCGTACACTGGCTCGATTTCAGGGAAATCTACTGGTTCTGTCGAGAGTTAGCCGGAGTCGAACATGATCATCAAGGTCTCGGAAATACCCGAGGAGGGGCTGAGGTTCGAGGGCCCACAGGCTTTTCCCGAGCCCTTCCAGGACCGGAGCTGGCGCCTGGAGGATGTTGAGCTCGGGGTCGAGAAAGACGGGGATACGGTCTTTGTTACCGGCCACCTTCGCTCGCGAGTGCCCCAGGTCTGCTCACGCTGCCTCGAATCGTACGAGGCGACCGTCGACGCGGCGGTGGACACGCGTCTCGTGCCTGCCCCCGCCGCGCGGGGAGAGGAGCGGGAACTCGGCGCCGACGACCTCGAGACCGACGTCTACGACCGGGACCAGATCGATCTCAACGTGCTCATCGAGACGGAAACGACCCTCGGCCTCCCCATGAAGCCGCTGTGCCGCGAGGGGTGCCGCGGGCTCTGCCCGAGTTGCGGGGCCAGCCGCAATGGCGAGCCGTGCGGCTGCGCGCCTGCCGTCGATCCGCGTTGGTCACAGCTCAAGGGACTGGCCGACCGCCTGTCCAGATAGTTCACATAGATCGAGAGCCTGGCCTCGAGGGCCGGCCAAGGAGCCATCAGAAGATGCCGCTGCCAAAGCGACGCCACTCGAAGACGCGGGGCCGCAAGCGTCGAACGCACTACAAGATGTCCGCGCCGACCCGCTCGGTGTGCCCGCAGTGCCGCGAGGTGAAGATGCCGCACCAGATCTGCCCCAAGTGCGGATTCTATAAGGGCCGGGAAGTTCTCTCCGTCGAGGGCGAGTAACGACGGGGCGCGCAGGCCGCGAGCGATGAAGATCGCGGTGGACGCCATGGGCGGGGACTTCGGCCCCGCCGTCGTCGTCGAGGGAGCAGTCGCGGCGGCCCGCGAATTCGGTCTCGCCTCGGTCTTGGTGGGGGACCGTTCTGCCGTCGAGCGCGAGATTGGTCGCCTCAAGGCACAGGACCTTCCCCTCACTGTCCGCCACGCGAGCCAGGTGGTGGGCATGGCGGAGCCTCCCTCCCACGCCCTCCGTCGCAAGCGCGACTCCTCCCTCCGCGTGGCGGCCGAGCTCTGCAAGGAGGGGGAATGCCAGGCCCTCGTGTCCGCGGGCAATACCGGGGCGGCCATGGCCATCGGCATGTACGTGATGGGACTACTTCCCGGAGTGGAGCGGCCCGCCATTGCGGCGACCTTGCCGAGCCTCGCCGGCTATACGATCCTCATCGACGCCGGCGCCAACGTCGACCCGAAGCCGCGCCACCTCTTCCAGTTCGCCGTCATGGGCCACGTGTACTCGCGTGACATCGTGGGTAAGGACAATCCGCGGGTGGGACTCCTCTCCGTGGGCGAGGAGGAGGGCAAGGGCAACGAGCTGACCAAGGACACCTACGAGAAGCTCCGCCACTCCTCCCTCAACTTCATCGGCAACATCGAGGGTCGCGACATCTATAACGGCCGCTGTGACGTGGTGGTCACGGACGGCTTCACGGGCAACGTGTGCCTCAAGGTGTCGGAGAGCCTGGCCGAGATGCTCACGGAGATGATCCGGCAGGAGGTGGGGCGCGACGTCTTGTCGCTCGCGGGGGCCGCGCTGTCCAAGCGGGCCTTCGCGCGCATGAAGCGCCGCGTGGACTACACGGAGATGGGCGGGGCTCCCCTCCTGGGGATCAGCGGGGCGACCATCATCTGTCACGGGGCCTCGCCCGTGAAGGCCATCAAGAACGCCGTGCGAGTGGCTGGGGAATGGGTGAAGAGCGGGGTCAACGAGCACATCACCACCGCCCTCGATGCCGAGCTGGAGCTGGCCGAGGGACGCGAGGGAGGTCGCGAATGACCAAGGCTCAGATCATCGGCATCGGCGCCTACGCTCCGAAGCGCATCCTGACCAACCAGGATCTGGAGCGGATGGTCAAGACCTCCGACGAGTGGATCGTCCAGCGCACGGGCATCCGTGAGCGCCACGTGGTCGACGAGAACGAGGCGACTTCTGACCTCGCCATCAGGGCGGCTCAGCAGGCGCTGGAGCGGGCGAACGTGGAGCCGGAGGACATCGATCTGATCGTGGTGGGCACGACAACGGGTGACATGGCCTTCCCCACCACCGCCAACCTCGTGCAGCATCAGCTCGGCTGCCGGAACGCGGGTTCCATGGACGTCTATGCCGCCTGCTCGGGCTCCATCTACAGCCTATCCATCGGCTCCCAGTACGTGCAGAGCGGCAAGTACCGGACCGTGCTGTGCATCGGCGCGGAGAGCCTTTCGCGGATCACCGACTATACAGACCGCGGCACCTGCATCCTCCTCGCCGACGCGGCGGGGGCGGCCGTGCTCCGCGCCACCGACGGCCCGTCGGGCATCCTCGACACCGATCTCTACTCGGACGGGCGCTATGGCGATCTGCTCATCCAGCCCGGGGGCGGCTCCCGCAATCCCGCCACCCACGAGACGGTGGAGCAGCGGCTCCACTACTGCAAGATGAAGGGCAACGAGGTCTTCAAGGTCGCCGTGCGCATGTTCGGCGATTGCGCGGAGCGCATTCTCGCCAAGAACGGCTTCACCGCCTCCGACCTCGCCCTCTTCGTGCCTCACCAGGCGAACCTCCGCATCATCGAGGCGGCGGTGAAGCGGCTCAAGTTGCCCATGGAGCGGGTCATCGTCAACGTGGACCGCTACGGCAACACCGGGGCGGCGTCCGTGTACGTGGCGCTCGAGGAGGCGTGGGCGGGCGGTCGACTGCGCACCGGGGATCTCGTGCTCATGGCGGCTTTCGGGGGCGGCTTCACGTGGGGCGCCGCTCTCATGCGCTGGTAGGCCCCATGAAGATCGCCTTCCTCTTCCCCGGGCAGGGCTCGCAGTCTGTCGGCATGGGGAGAGCCTTCGCCCAGAACTCGGGGGGCGCTGCCGCGGTGTGGGGCCGCGCCGACGATGCCCTCGGCTTTCCCCTCTCGCGCCTCTGCTTCGAGGGGCCCGAGGACGAGCTCGCCCTCACCGCGAACACGCAACCGGCCATCCTCACGGCGAGCGTGGCGGTGGCCGCCGCCCTGTCCGAGCGCGGGATCAGCCCCGACCTGTGTGCCGGCCACAGCCTCGGCGAGTACTCCGCCCTCGTGGTCGCAGGCGCCCTCGGTTTCGAGGATGCCGTCCGACTCGTGCGCAAGCGCGGTGAGTTCATGCAGGAGGCGGTGCCCGTGGGCACGGGTGCCATGGCGGCGCTGCTCGGGCTCGAGCTCGCCGCGGCGGAGCAGGCCTGCGCGGAGGCGGCCCAGGGAGAGGTCGTGAACGTCGCCAACATCAACTCGCCGGGCCAGATCGTGATCGCGGGGCATCGCGGCGCGGTAGAGCGCGCGGTCAAGGCCGCGGGGGCGCGTGGCGGGAAGAAGAGCGTACTCCTTCCCGTGAGCGCGCCCTTTCACTCCGCCCTCATGAAGCCCGCGGCGGACCGGCTGGCCGCCGAGCTCGAGCGGGTCACCGCCCAGGCCCCGCGCGTCCCCGTGGCGCGCAACGTCGACGCGGGGCTGACCACCACCGCGGACGACGTCAAGCCCTTCCTCGTGCGGCAGGTGGCGAGTCCCGTGCGGTGGACGGACTGCCTGCAGACGCTCGCCAGCGAGGGCACAACGACCTGGCTCGAGGTGGGGCCGGGCCGCGTGCTCACGGGTCTGCTCAAGCGCACGGTGGAGGGCGCGCGCGGACATGCGGTGGAAGATCCGGAGGCGCTCGACAAGGCGTCGGCGGCCCTCGCGGGAGGCGCCTCGGCGTGACGGGCGGCAAGGCGCTCGCTGGCCGCGCGGTGGTGGTGACGGGTGGCACGCGTGGCATCGGGCTCGCCATCGCCCGCGCGCTGGCGGAGGACGGCGCCTCCGTGGTAGTCTCTGGCCGCGACGCGACCCGGTTCGAGTCCGTCACTCGAGAAATCGAGGCGATGGGCGCCGCCGCGCTGGCGGTGGCCGCGGATCAGTCGAAGCGCGAGGACTGCGATCGACTGGTGGAGGCGGCCAAGGAGCGATTCGGGCGCATCGACGTGCTGGTCAACAACGCCGGCTTCACGCGCGACCAGCTCTTGGTGCGCATGAAAGACGATGACTGGGATCACGTCATGGACACGAACCTCCGTGGCGTGTTCCTGATGACCCGCGCGGCGGCGAAGTCCATGATGCGGCAGAAGGGCGGGCGCATCATCAACATCACCTCCACGGCAGGAGCCATGGGCAACCCCGGCCAGGTCAATTACTCGGCGGCCAAGGCAGGCGTCACCGGGCTGACCAAGGCGGCGGCGCGCGAGCTCGCGCACTGGAACATCCTCGTCAACGCGGTGGCCCCGGGCCTGATCGAGACGGACATGACGGCGACGTTGCCCGAGGAGACGCGAGAGGGACTGCTCCGACAGGTCCCACTCAAGCGGATGGGCGGGGCGCGGGAGGTGGCGGAGGTGGTACGATTCCTGGCCGGCGACGGCGCCACCTACATCACGGGGCAGACCATTCACGTCAACGGCGGCCTGTACATGTAGGGAACCGACGCCACGGCTGCAGGTTTGGGTGGGGTGAGTTCAATTCACGCAGGAGCGGGAGGTGTTCATGGCAAAGCCGGTCGAGGAGCGGGTCAAGGAGATCATCGTCGAGCAGCTCGGAGTGGAAGAGGACGACGTCAATCCCAACGCGAAGTTCATCGAAGACCTGGGCGCCGACTCGCTCGACACGGTCGAGCTCGTGATGGCCTTCGAGGAGGAGTTCGACCTCGAGATTCCCGACGAGGACGCCGAGAAGATCACCACGGTGGGGGACGCCATCAGCTACATCAAGGAGAACCAGTAGCCGGGGCAGGTCCCCGCTCACGCCATGGACCAGCGCCGGGTTGTGATCACCGGGGTGGGCGCCGTCACCCCCGTGGGCAATACCGCGGAGGAATTCTGGCAGGCCCTCCTCGAGGGCCGCTCGGGCATCGGGCCCATCACGCGGTTCGACGCCACGGGGTTCGAGACGCGCATCGCCGGTGAGCTCAAGGGCTTCGACCCTCTCAAGTACATCGACAAGAAGGACGATCGAAAATTCGATCCCTTCCTCAAGTACGCGGTGGCCTGCGCGGTGATGGCCGTGGAGGACGCCGCCCTGAAGACGGACCGCGTGGACGCCACACGCTTCGGCGTCCTCGTGGGATCGGGCATCGGGGGCCTCGAGACGCTCCTCGACAACTACGAGGCCCTGCGGACCAAGGGGCCGGACCGCGTCTCGCCCTTCCTCATCCCCATGCTCATCGTGAACATGGCGTCGGGGGCGATCTCCATGCGCGTGGGGGCCAAGGGCCCCAACACGGCGGTGGTCACCGCTTGCGCCACCGGCAACCACGCTATCGGTGACGCCACCAAGATCATCCAGCGCGGGGACGCCGACGTGATGATCGCGGGCGGGGCGGAAGCCATCATCATTCCCCTCGCCATCGCGGGCTTCGCCCAGATGAAGGCCATGTCGACGCGCAACGACGACCCCACTCACGCCTCGCGCCCGTTTGATGCGGAGCGCGACGGCTTCGTGTGCGGAGAAGGGGCGGGGATCATGGTGCTGGAGTCGCTCGAGCATGCCTCGCGACGTGGCGCCCGGATCTATGCGGAGGTTGTGGGCTACGGCATGACGGGGGATGCGCACCACATGACGGCGCCTGATCCGGAGGGCGACGGCGCGGCGCGGGCCATGAGCGCGGCCCTTCGCGATGCCGGACTCGATCCGTCCGCGGTGGGCTACATCAACGCTCACGGCACGTCCACGCCCTACAACGACAAGTTCGAGACCCTCGCCATCAAGCGCGTGTTCGGCGAGCACGCGCGCAAGCTCGCGGTGTCCTCCACCAAGTCCATGACCGGACACCTCCTGGGGGCCGCGGGGGGCATCGAGGCCATCGCCACCACCTTCGCCATCCATCACGGCATGCTCCCGCCCACCATCAACTACGAGAAGCCGGATCCGGACTGCGATCTCGACTACGTGCCCAACCACGCCCGCAAACAGGAAGTGGAGGTCGCGCTCAGCAACGCGTTCGGCTTCGGCGGCACGAACGCCACGCTGGCCTTCCGCAAGTTCCGGTCCTAGGTGACGGAGGACCTCGAGGCGGCGGCCCGGCTGGGGCCGCGGCTCGGCCACGTCTTCCACGACTCAGCACTCCTCCAGCAGGCCCTGACCCACCGCTCCTACGTCAACGAGCATCCCGGGCAGCGCGACAACGGCGCCCTCGCCTTCCTCGGGGATGCCGTGCTCGCTCTCGTGGTCGGCGAGCACGTCTGGCGGAAGCATCCCGAGGAGGCGGAAGGGCTGCTCACGCCGCGTCGCGCCGGCCTCGTCTCGGGAACCAATCTCGCGCGCTGGGCCGCTGCCGTGGAGCTGGGATCGTGCCTGCGTCTCGGGCGCGGTGAGGCGCAGATGGGCGGGCGCGAGAAGGACTCGCTCCTCGCCACCGCCCTGGAGGCCGTCCTTGCCGTCGTCTATCTAGAAGGCGGCCTCACGGCGGTGCGACGGGCCGTGGCCGCGCTGGCCTCGTGGTAAGGTGAGTTCATGCGCTCCTGGCTCTTTCGCCGTCGTGTCACCGACACCTCCGGGGACTCCTCGAGCTACGCCATCGCCGAGCTCGCCCCCCGCTTGGGCGGCGTGCTCGACGTGGAGCAAGTGAAAACGGAAGGTCACGCCCTCGGTTTCGGCGGCCGGCTCCTGCTGTCGCCGCCCTCCGCGCTGACGGAGCTGGTGGCGCGCTTTCGTCCCCTCGGCTACACGCCGTTCCTGCAGGAAGGGGCGGCGGGCATGACGTGGGTCCGCGCCCTGCCCTTCGTGGACGTGCAGGTGCCCTCGAAGCCGCGCCTCAACATCCTGCTCTTCGTGCTCACCGTGGTGTCGACCATCGTGGCCGGCTCGGGGGCCTTCTTCACCTTCGATCCGCTCGCCGAGCCCCGGCGCATCCTCGACGGCGTGCCTTTTGCCTTCACCCTCCTCGCCATCCTGGGCACCCACGAGTTCGGCCACTACTTCGTGGCTCGCGCCTATGGCGCCTCGGTCAGCCTGCCCTACTTCATTCCCGCGCCGCCGCCCTTCCTCTTCGGCACTCTCGGCGCGATCATCCGCATGCGCTCGCCCGCACGGGACCGCAATTCGCTCTTCGACATCGCGGCGGCCGGGCCGATCGCAGGGCTCCTCGTCGCCCTCCCCGCGCTGTGGATCGGGCTCGGCTGGTCGAAGGTGGCCGAGCTGCCCTCGGGAGGCAGCGTGGTGTTCGGCGACTCGCTCATCATGCGTTTCATGACCTGGCTCGCCTTCGGGCAGCTTCCGCCCAATCACGACGTGTTCGTGCACCCGGTGGCCCTCGCCTCCTGGGTCGGGCTCTTTGTCACTGCCCTCAACCTGATCCCCGTCGGCCAGCTCGATGGTGGGCGCATCGCCTACGCCCTCTTCGGGCCGCGGCACCGTCAGGTTTCCATCGCCACCTTCCTCGGCCTGCTCGCCCTCGGGGCCATCACCGGCTCCGCAAACTGGTTTGTCTGGGGGTTTCTCCTCTTCTTCGTCATGGGCTTCCAGCATCAGCCGCCCCTCGACGATCTCTCTCCGCTGTCTCCGGGACGCTACGCGGTGGGCGTGCTCTGCCTCGTGCTCCTCATCCTCCTCATCCCGCCCGTTCCCGTCGCGATACAGTAACGTCCGCGCCGGCCCGCTATTGCCTCGGGCCCGGTTCCCCGCTAAGATTCGTCAGCCTCGCGCCCATCCGCGCTCACGCACGAGAGGAGATCGTTGGTGCCCGACCAGGCAGAGCCCGAAGCGCTCGAGTCGCTCATCCGCGCGGGCGAGGTCGACACCGTCCTCACCGTGTTCCCCGACGGCATGGGCCGCCTCATGGGCAAGCGCGTGGTCGGCCGCTACTTCCTCGATCATGTCCTCGACGACGGCGTGCACGCCTGCATCTACCTCTTCACGGTGGACATGGAGATGGAGCCGCTCCCCGGCTTCACCCTGACCTCGTGGGAGCGCGGCTACGGCGACATGAAGATGGTGCCCGACCTGTCCACGTGGCGGCTCGTCCCGTGGCTGACCAAGACGGCGCTCGTCTTCTGCGACGTGTACACGGAGGAGGGCAAGCCCATCGAGGAGGCGCCGCGCTGGGTGCTCAAGCGGCAGCTCGAGCGCGCGCGCAAGCGCGGCTGGCAGGTGCAGACGGCCTCCGAGCTCGAGCTCTATCTCTTCCGCGAGTCCTTCGACGAGGCGCGGGCCAAGCGCTATCAGCAGCTCACGCCCGTCTCGGGCTACCTGGAGGACTATCACATCCTGCAGACCTCCCGCGAGGAGCCGCTCGTGCGGGCCATCCGCAACCACATGGAGGCGGCGCGGGTGCCCGTGGAGTTCTCCAAGGGGGAGTGGGGCCGAGGCCAGGAGGAGATCAACCTTCGCTACGCGCCCGCCCTCGAGATGGCGGACCGACACGTGCTCTACAAGCATGGAGTGAAGGAGATCGCCTGGCAGCAGGGCTCGTCCGTCACCTTCATGGCCAAGTACGACATGGGCGCGGCGGGCTCGTCCTTCCACCTTCACTCCTCGGTGTGGGATCGCGCGGGTAAGAAGAACCTCTTCGTCTCCGCCGACCGCAAGGGGACGCCCCTCTTCCAGCAGTGGCTGGCCGGGCAGATGGCCATGGCGCGGGAGTTCGCCTACTTCTACGCGCCCACCGTCAACGCCTACAAGCGCTACCAGGCAGGTTCCTTCGCCCCCACGCGGATTGCCTGCGGGTGGGACAACCGCACGTGCGGCTTCCGTCTCTGCGGCGAGGGGAGCGGCTTTCGCGTGGAGAACCGCATTCCCGGCGCCGACGCGAATCCATATCTCGCCTTTGCCGCCACCATCGCGGCGGGGCTCCACGGAGTGGACAAGAAGCTCAAGCCGCCCAAGTACTACGACGGCAACGCCTACGACGACGCCACCCTCGCCCAGGTGCCCAAGACGCTCCGCGAGGCGGTGGACGAGCTCGAGCGCTCGCGGGTCGCTCGCGAGGCGTTCGGCGACACGGTGGTGAAGCACTATCTGCGTCACGCGCGGCTGGAGCAGCAGGCCTTCGATCAGTCGGTAACGGACTGGGAGCTCGTGCGGCTCTTCGAAAGGATCTGACAGCGTGGGGACGAGACTCAAGGGCAAGGTCGCCCTCATCACCGGCGCGGGGATGGGGATGGGTCGCGAGGCCTCCCTCCTCTTCGCCGAGGAGGGCGCGCGTATCGTGGTGTGCGACATCAACAAGCAGGCGGCGGACGAGACGGTGACCCTCGTGGAGAAGGCCGGTGGCCAGGCCGTGTCCGCGGTGGGCGACGTCGCGATGGAGGAGGACGTGAAGCGGATGGTCGAGGCGGGGGTGGGCCGCTTCGGCGCCCTCCACGTCCTCTACAACAACGCGGGTGTCCTCTGGAAGGACCGAGACCGCTCCGTGCTGGAGACGGACGGCGCCCAGTGGGATCGCGTGATGGGCATCAACCTCAAGAGCGTGTTCTGGGTGACCAAGCACGGCATCCCGCACCTGCAGAAGGCGGGCGGCGGCTCCATCATCCTGGTGGGTAGCGTGTCCGCCCTGGCCGGCTTCACCCGTGCCCAGGACGCCTACACGGCGGCCAAAGGCGCGCTGATCTCGCTCAACAAATCGCTGGCCATCCAGTTCGCCAAGGATGGCATCCGCTCCAACGTCATTCACCCGGGGATCGTGGAGACTCCGCTGCAGGCGCCGTACCTCACGCCCGAGCTCAGAGCCGAGTTCAAGACGGGCATTCCGCTGGGCCGCATCGGCCAGCCGCGGGACATCGCCTACGCCGCGCTCTTCCTGGCGTCGGAAGAGTCGTCCTTCATGACCGGGGCCGAGATGATCGTCGACGGCGGCTTCATGGCTCAATAACCCCCACCCGTACTCTGGAGGCCCTCATGCTGACACGGATGCTCCGCACCGCATGCCTGATGCTCTGTGCGGTGGCGCTGGGCACGGCGCCCGCCCTGGCCCAGAAGCAGACGGTCGTCGTGTACACGGCGATCGAGAACGAGCAGATCGCTGACTACATGAAGGCGCTCAACAAGACCCTGCCCAACCTCGAGCTCAAGATCCTGCGGCTGTCCACCGGCGACATCTCCGCCCGCTTCATGGCGGAGAAGGACAACATGCAGGCGGACGCGATCTGGGGAGTGGGTGCCACCAACATGCTCATCTTCAAGAACGCGGGACTGCTCGAGCCCTATGCGCCCAAAGGCCTCGACAAGATCCAGGGGCTCTTCCGCGACAAGGCCAATCCGCCCTCGTGGATCGGTATCGACATCTACATGTCGGCCTTCTGCGTCAACACCGAGATCACCAAGAAGAACAATCTGCCCATGCCCGCCTCGTGGGCGGACCTGACCAAGCCCGTCTACAAGGGGCAGGTGGTCATGCCCAACCCCGCGTCCTCTGGCACGGGCTATCTCTCCGTGGCTTCCATCCTCCAGCGGATGGGAGAGGCCGAAGGCTGGAAGTATCTCGACGCCCTCGACAAGAACATTGCGGAGTACACCAAGTCGGGCTCCAAGCCTTGCAAGGACGCGGCAGCAGGGGAGCGGGCCATTGGCGTGTCGTTCGAGTACGTGGCCCTCGAGATGAAGAAGAAAGGCAGCCCCGTCGAGATGGTCTTGCCCAAGGAAGGCTCGGGCTACGAGATGGAGGCCAACGCGCTCACCAAGAAGGGCGCGAAGAATCCCGCGGCCAAGCAGTTCCTCGACTGGGCGGCGAGCGACGAGGCCATGGCCCTCTACGCGAAGTACTTCGCGGCGGTGGCGGTGGCGGGTCTTCCCGTGCCCGAGGGCCTGCCCAAGGACATCACCAAGGTCGTGTACCCGAACGACTTCGAGTGGTCGGCCAAGAACCGCGATCGCATCCTCGCGGAGTGGCAGAAGCGCTACGCGAAATAGCGTGATCTCGCACGGCGTCGCCCAGCCCGCCTCCCCATCGGGGCTCGATCTCGATGGCGGGCGGTCGCGGCTGGGCTACGCCGCCTTCCGCCCAGGCCAGCGTCAGGCAGTGGAGACGCTCCTCGCCCACGCTCGGCTGCTCCTGGTGGCGCCCACCGGAGGCGGCAAGAGCCTCGTTTATCAGCTCCCCGCCACGCTTCTTGGTGGAACCACCCTCGTCATCTCGCCTCTCATCGCTCTCATGCAGGATCAGGTCGACGGACTCGTCGCGCGCGGCGTGCCCGCGACGTATCTCGCTTCCACCGTCGACGGCGGTGAGATGCGCCGCCGCATGGCGAACATGGCGCGGGGGGGCTACCAGCTCGTCTACGTCGCCCCCGAACGGCTCGGCTTCCCGGGCTTCCGCGGTCTCCTCGCCGATCTCGCCTGTCCCCTGGTGGCCATCGACGAAGCGCATTGCATCAGCGAATGGGGGCACGACTTCCGCCCGGAGTACCTGGAGATCGGTACCCTCCTGCGCGAAGTGCCCGGAGCGCGCGTGCTCGCGTGCACGGCCACCGCCACGCCCGTGGTGCGTGACGAGATCCTGGAGCGCCTCGGCCTGCCCGCCGATACGCCGCAACTCGTCCAGGGCTTCGCGCGTCCCAATCTCTCGCTGCGGGTGGCCGAGGTGGAAGGCCGGCGCGCGCGGGCCGGCCTGGTCGACGCCGCTCTCGCCGAGGCGCTGGGCAGGCCGGGAGCGCGGCGCGGCGCCGCCATCGTCTACGCTCCCACGCGACGCGCCGCCGAGGAGGAAGGGGAGAGGCTCGTGGCCGAGGGCTGGCGGGCCCGTGTCTACCACGCCGGCCTTTCTCCCGCCGACCGTGGCCAGGGGCAGCGCGAGTTCGCCGACGGCGTCGCGGAGGTTGTGGTCGCCACCAACGCCTTCGGCATGGGGATCGACCGGGCGGACGTGCGCGCGGTGATCCACCTGGGGCCGCCCGGCTCCCTGGAGGCCTACTACCAGGAAGTGGGACGCGCGGGCCGCGACGGCGCCGACGCCCTCGGGCTGCTCCTGATCTCCGCGCGCGACTTGCCCCTGCGGCGGGCCCTCATCGAGCGCGGAGCCGAGGGCGCGGCACCCTCGGCCGCGGTGATCGAGCACAAGTGGGGGCTCTTCCTCGAGCTCGTGCGCTGGGCCGAGGGCGGGACGTGCCGGCACGACGCCATCCTGCGCTACTTCGGCGACGAGGCGGAGACGCTCGACGGCTGCGGGCGCTGTGATGTCTGTCGTGCCCTGGGCGGAGAGACGGGCGCCCAGGATCCAGACGCGGTGCGGCTGATCGCGCGCAAGGCGCTCTCGGGAGTGGCGCGCGTCCACTCGCGGTTCGGACTTCAGACCGCGGTGGCCCTCGTGCACGGCGATCCCGACGAGCGCCTCGAGCGCGCGCGCCTCACCGCCACGCCGACCTTCGGCAATCTTCGCGAGCATTCCCGCGAGTGGCTGACGCGGCTCTTCCGCCGCTGCGTCACCGCGGGCTGGGTCAGCTTCAGCGGCGGCGACCGCCCCGTGGTGATCCTGACCGAGGAAGGCCGCGAGGTGATGAAGGGTGAGCGGCCCGCGCGGCTGCTCCTGCCCGCCGTCACCACCGCCCGCGCGGCGACGGCCTCGCCGCGACCAGCCCGGCGGGCTCCCGATGCCGACGAGCTCGACGCGGATGGCCAGCGCCTCTTCGAGGCCCTCCGCGCGTGGCGGCTCGGAGTGGCGCGCGAAGCGGGCATGGCGCCTTTCATGGTCGCCTCCGACCGCACCCTGCGCGACATCGCGCGCCTGCGCCCGCGGACGCCGGACGAGCTGGCCCTCGCCTACGGAATCGGCCGCCACAAGGCGGAACGCTATGGGGCGGCCGTCCTGCGCGTGGTCGCGGAGGCGGGGAGCCGTTGAGCATGCCCGAAGCGTCCGCCCCGGCGGTCGCCCTCGAGGGCGTGGCCAAGAAGTTCAGCGAGTTCGTCGCCCTTCGAGGCATCTCGCTCTCCATCGCGCCCGGGGAGTTCATCTGCTTCCTTGGCCCTTCCGGTTGCGGCAAGACCACCTTGCTGCGCATCATCGCGGGGCTGGAGCGGCAGAACGCGGGCACCGTGCGGATGGCGGGGCGCGACGTGTCGGAACTGCCCCCCGCCCTCCGGAACTACGGCATCGTGTTCCAGTCCTACGCGCTCTTCCCGAACCTCACGGTGGGGAGAAACGTCGCCTACGGGCTCGAGACTCGTCGCCTGGACTCAGGCGCCATCGCGCGCCGGGTCGACGAGCTTCTCGCGATGGTGGGACTGGCGCGTCATCGTGACAAGTATCCCGCCCAGCTCTCGGGGGGCGAGCAGCAGCGCGTGGCCCTCTGCCGGGCGCTCGCGCCGGCACCCGCCCTCCTCCTCCTCGACGAGCCACTGTCCGCCCTCGACGCGCGGGTGAGGCAGTCGCTGCGTCACGAGATCCGCGAGCTCCAGCGGCGGCTGGGCGTGACCACCATCATGGTCACCCACGATCAGGAAGAGGCGCTCGCCATGGCCGACCGCATCGTGGTGATGAACGCGGGGCAGGTCGAGCAGGTGGGAGCGCCGGCCGAGGTCTACCGTCAGCCGCGGACGCCGTTCGTGGCCCGCTTCGTCGGCCAGATGAACTTCCTGCGCGCCGTCGCCTCGTCGCGCGGCGGCTGGGCGCGCGTGGGCTCGACCGAGCTCCAGCATCAGCCGGGCTTCGCGGCGCCGCCGAACAGCGCGGTGACCCTCGCCATCAGGCCCGAGGAGATCGCGGTGGGACCGTCCGCCCAGGGCGCTGCCAACGCGCTCACCGCCCGCATCGCGGCCGTGCAGTTTCTCGGGCCCTTCACGCGCCTCGCCCTCGCCATGGAGAGTGACGGCGAGACGAGCCTCGATTGCGACGTGGCCGCCACCGCCTTCACTGCCCTGAAGGTCGGCGAGGGCGCGGTGGTGCCCATCGCCCTCGCCCCCGAGGCGCTGCGCGCCTTTCCCGCGGCCTCCGCCTCGTGAGCACGCCCGCCCAAACGGCCGCCGATCTTCCCGATCGGGTGATCCGGCATCGGGTGAGCGGCGAGGACGCCCTCCGGTGGACGCTGGTCGCCGTCTTCGCGACCGTCCTCGGTCTCTTCCTCCTCTATCCGCTGGCCCAGGTGCTCTGGCGAAGCCTGCTCGACGGTGAGGGCCGCTTCATCGGGGCGGCGAACTACGTCCGCTACTTCTCCACCCCGGCCATCGCCGCCTCCATCACCAACAGCCTGTTCGTATCTGCGCTCTCCATGGTCGTCACGGTGACCCTGGCCTTCGGCTACGCCTACGCTCTCACGCGCACTGTGATGCCCGCGCGAGGGCTCTGCCGGGTGGCCGCCATGCTGCCGCTCTTCGCTCCCTCCCTCGTGCAGGCCCTCGGGCTCATCTACGTCTTCGGCAACAACGGCCTCATCACGCGCACCACCGGCTTCAACGTGGGAATCTACGGCGCCAAGGGCATCGTGCTCGCCGAGGTCTTCTACTGCTTCCCGCATGCCCTCCTCATCCTCTCCGCCGCCCTCAGCGCCACCGACGCTCGGCTGTACGACGCGGCACGGACGCTGGGGGCGAGCCCGCTCAAGACCTTCCTTACCGTGACCCTGCCCGGGGTCAAATACGGCCTGGTCAGCGCCTGCTTCGTGGTCTTCACCCTCGCCATCACGGACTTCGGCGCGCCCAAGGCCATCGGAGGCAAGTTCTCCGTGATGGCCACGGAGATCTACAACCAGGTCTCCGGCCAGCAGAACTTCAGCATGGGCGCCACGGTGTCCGTGGTCCTCCTCATTCCCGCCGTGCTCGCTTTCCTGGTGGATCGCGTGATCCAGCGCCGCCAGTACGCCCTCGTCACCTCGTCCTCCAAGCCGCTCGTGCCCGAGCCGCATCCGTGGAAGGACCGCTCCCTCCTCCTCTATTGCGGGCTCATCGCGGGCTTCATGATCGCGGTCTACGCGGTGATCCTCGTCTCCTCTCTCGTGCAGCGCTGGCCCTACAACTTCACCTTCACGGTCAAGCACTACGACTTCGACACCGCGGGCGGGTATCACTCGCTGTGGAATAGCATCCGGGTGGCCGCGCTCACCGCGGTGGTGGGGACGGTGCTCACCTTCGTGGGCGGCTACGTGGTGGAGAAGTGCCGGACGGCGGCGACGGGACTGCTCTACCTGCTCTCCGTGCTGCCGGTGTCCGTGCCCGGCATGGTGCTGGGCCTCGCTTACATCTTCACCTTCAACGCGCCCGGCAGCCCCCTCAACCTTCTGTACGGGACCCTGGCCATCCTGATCATCTCGAACGTGATCCACTACTTCACGGTGGGCTTTCTCACCGCCACCACCGCGCTCAAGCAGATGGACGCCGAGTTCGAGAACGTGGGCGCCTCCCTCGGCGTTCCGTTCTACCGCACCTTCTGGCGGGTGACCGTGCCCATCGCGCTGCCTTCCATCGTGGCCATCAGCATGTACTTCTTCCTGAACGCCATGGTCACCCTCTCCGCCGTCATCTTCATCGTCGCCCCCGGCACCGAGCTCGCCGCGGTGGCCGTCCTCCTCATGGACGACGCGGGCGACACCGCCCAGGCCGCCGCCATGTCCGTCCTCATCGTGGCCACCGGCCTCGTCGTGCGAAGCCTGTACTGGCTCGCCATGCGGGGAGTGACCGCGCGCACCCAGGCCTGGGCGCGCAGCGTATCCTTCCTCCCGGAGGAGACCACGTGAGCTCATCGCCACTGGCCGGGAAGACTGCGCTCGTCACGGGGGCGGCGCGCGGCATCGGCTACGCCATCGCTGCCCGTCTGGCCACGGACGGCGCTCGCGTCGCCGTGCTGGACCTCGACACGGCCGTGGCGAAGGAGGCGGCCGAGCGCATCGGTCCCTCCGCGCTCGCCCTCACCGCCGATGTGACGGTGCCGGGCGAGGTGGAGGCGGCGGTACGTCAGGTGGACGCGGCCTTCGGTCGCCTCGACATCCTCGTGAACAACGCGGGGATCACCGGCCGCTCCTTTCCCATTTGGGAGCTGTCCGACGAGGACTGGCGCCGGGTCATCGACGTGGATCTCACCAGCGTCTTCTACTGCTGCCGATCGGCCGTCCGCGTGATGCTGGAGCAGGGGAGCGGGCGCATCGTCAACATCGCCTCCATCGCCGGCAAAGAAGGCAATCCGACCCTCGTGCCCTACTCGGCGGCCAAGGCCGGAGTGATCGGCCTGACCAAGGCGCTCGCCAAGGAGGTGTGCACGCGCGGCATTCTCGTCCACGCGGTGGCCCCTGCCGTCATCGGCACCGAGCTCCTCCAGCAAATGGAGCAGAGCACGGTGGATCTCCTCGTGTCGAAGATTCCTATGGGACGGGTAGGGCGGCCCGAGGAAGTGGCGGCGCTGGTCGCGTGGCTCGTGTCCGACGATTGCTCGTTCACCACGGGTGCGGTGCACGACCTCTCCGGAGGTCGGGCCACCTACTAGCGCTGTTCACGAACGGCGCGCCTGCAAACAGAGCGGATCCGCGCGCTTCGGATCGGGGCTCGTCCTCTTCGCGCGTGGCCGCCATCAATCCGGGGGTGAACGACGACGGCGTGCGCTCCTTGTGAAGGCGAGGAGGACGGTGAGGCCGCGACGCATCGACGATGCTTGTGGGCAGCGGGCGTCCACGCTGTGGGCATCAGGAGCGGAAGCCCAGCTTGAGGGCCGCGCTGAGCAGGGCGACCTTGGACACCGATTCCGTGATGCTGTCGTCGATGGCCATAGCTACCGCCTCGCGAAACGACACCACCCGGCGCTCGAAGAATTCGTCGTCGTCGGAGGCGAGAGGATCGGCCGCAAGGTCCTCGCCGATGTAGCAGTACGCGGTCTCGTCGAGATACGCGTTGGAGGGCTGGAAGCGTGTGAGGAAGATGAAACGCCCCGCCCGGTAGCCGCCCTCCTCGCGCAGCTCGCGCTGGGCCGCCGTTTCCGGGTCCTCACCGGGCTGGCCGCCGCCTCCCGGCAGCTCCCACGAGTCGCTGCGCGTGAGATGACGGAACTGGCGAATGAGCAGCACGTGGTCGGGATCGACGAAAGGCACCACGCCGACCGTGATGCCCACGTGCAGCACGGGGTAGCGCCGCTCGCTCCCGGTGGGCAGCCGCCACGCATCTTCCCGCAGCGTGAGCTTGCCGAGCTGCGCGAGCGTGCTCGAGCCTAGGAAGTGCCAGGCCTTCGTCATGGGGAGCCTCCTGGGCGGCGATTATACCTGTGCTAGTTGCTCGATCCTTTGATTCTCGGGAGTTACACTACTGCTTGCATCCGTCCTGGCAACGTCGGCCTTTTCAATCCACTTCGCTAGACCCGGAAGAGGATTGTTCGTGTTCGTCCATCTGCCAGCCACAGCCCAAAGGGAAGGATGGGGTCTCAATAGGTCATTGAGGCCGACGAGTCGGTCCCTGAACTTTGCGGCGCAGAACTTCTGGCGGATTCGTAAACGCGGGCGACGAGTCAGCGCCGAGCCTGGCATGATCTAGACGCGAACCGATGAAATCATTGGGCGTATTTTGGTGCCAGTCGATTTTATTTACGAATCGCCCAAGGCCGGCGTGAAAGACATGGACAAATAAGGCGACCCGGATTTGGTCCAGGAAATGCGGCGAGCGAGACGGAACTCATTCGGAGTACCGTTGCCACTGAGGACCACTCCTTATAGAGACTCTCTCGTGTCCGCAATGTGACATCCGCTCCGTTACGCTCGAGCGCAATGCTGAATGGCTCGCGGTCGCCCGCCAGGACGCTTACATCACCGGCGGACACACCGCCCACCTGAAGAGCCTGGGCGCCACGCCGCGCCCGCAGAAGGCCGGCCAATAGGCATGTTCAAGAACATCGGCTCGAACTGGTTGCTGATGGTGGTCACGGTTGCTGCCACCTACATCCTGTTGCCGTATTCGTTGAAACATATTGGCCAAGAGCAGTACGGCATCTGGCTCATCATTACTTCTCTCACCGGATACATGGGATTGCTCATGCTCGGCGTGCCCATGGCGTCGGTGCGCTTCATGGCGGACTCGCTGGCGAAACACGATTACGAACAGATGAACAAGTTCATCGGCAGCTCCGCCGGACTGTTTCTGTTCGCGGGCGTTGTCTCCCTCGTGGTCGGATGCGGTGTGTTTGTCTTCTTCGAGAGCGCTTTTCCGATCCCGCCAGAGCTGCGTAATCCCGTGCGGGCCGCCTTCTTTCTCGTCTTGTTCTATATCGCCGGCGGGTTTTTCGGCGAGCTTCCGTACGGTATCATGGCCGCGCACCATGACTTCGTCCTTCGCAACGCGCTCCAGACCATCACCCTCGTCTATCGACTGCTTGCGACCGTCGTGTTGCTGAAGGTCTATCCTTCCGTCGCGTCCTTGGCCATCGTCCAGCTTTCGTCGATGGCTCTCGAGACGACCGTGCTCTGGACAGTCATCCATCGCCGATATCCTGAAGTACGGCTCGACCTGCGCAAGTTCGAGATGTCCACCGTCCGCACCATCTTCTCGTTCAGTCTTCTCGTGCTGGTGCTCACTGTCGGATTCAAGCTTGTCTTTCAGACCGATTCACTGGTCATCGGCAAGTTCCTCGATGTATCTGATGTCCCGTTTTACGCGGCCGCCAACAGCCTCATCATCTATCTGATCGAGTTCGTCATCGGCATCGCGTCGGTTGTCATGCCAACCGCGACGACACTACGCGCGCTGAATCAGGAGCACGAGCTGCGCGCGCTGTTGTTGAAGTGGTCGAAGATCGCTGTCTCGCTGTCGCTGCTGGCGACTCTCTATCTCGCCGAATTCGGCCCACGTGTCTTGAGGGTCTGGATCGGGCCAGCGTTCGAAGTACACAGCGGACACATACTGCACGTGCTCTTGTTGTCCACCGTCGTGTTTCTCCCGGTACGCGGGATCGCATTGCCAATTTTGATGGGAGTGGGCAAGGCGAAAGGCGCCGTGTGGACTCTGCTCGCCACGGGGGTCCTCAATCTTGGGCTCAGCATCCTCTGGGCAAAGCAATACGGTTTGATCGGGGTCGCTTGGGGCACGACGGTTCCCAATCTCTTCTACTCGGTCGCGCTGCTGTGGCTGGTCTGCGATGAAGTGAGGTGCCATATCTGGGATTACCTGCGCTACGTTGTCGTGCGGGCCGCCATCGGCGGCGCGCTGACCTTCGCTATTGTCGGCACGGTCGATCGCTACGCGACGCTGCAAGGCTACCTGGGGTTGGGGGCAGGCGGTCTGCTCACCGTGGTGACCTTTGGTGTCATCTGGCTCTCGTTTGTCTATAGCAAAGATCCCTACTTCGACCTGCAAGGCGCATGCGCGCGATTCATCCGTATGCGGTGGCGAAGTGTTGACTATAGTTAGTGTCGCGATTCTCGCGGCCGCGCTCGTCATCGGCGAGCTCACGGCCCGTTGGTGGGTCCGCTATCGCGACGAGTACTATGTCTTTGCGCCCGGTTTGCGTATCGTTCTCAATCTCGATCAGACGGCGATGCCCGGCTTTGCTCCGGTGCATATCAACGTCAATTGCGAAGGCGAGCGGGGCCCGGAACTGCCGGCTGACCGCACGTCGCTCTATCGCGTGCTCGTGGCCGGCGGAAGCGCGGCAGAATGCTCCTACCTGGACCAGCCAGACAGTTGGCCGGGCGTGATGCAGACCATCCTCGAGAAGCCGGAGAACCTGGCGAGGCTCGGCACCGCGAGAGTTCATGTCGGCAATATCGGGAAGGCGAGCGTGGCCGGCGAAGCGCTACACGTTATGTTCGAGAAAGTGTTGCCTCGGATGGACAAGGTGAACACCATCGTCATCATGGTGGGTGCGTCCGCGGTTCTGAGCTGGCTGCAGCAGGGGACACCTTCACCGCCAAGGTTTGGCGATCTCGACTTGAATGACTACTTCATGAAACACCCGGCCCATCCATTCTCATTCTCACCTCGGCACATGGCCTTGATAGAGCTGGCTCGCCGTGTCCGCGACAAGCGCAACCCGGTGAAAGTTGGCGTCGGCAAGTGGCTCATCCAGGCGCGCCAGATGCGTCTCAATGCGCTCGACCTCCGGACGGCCACGCCGGATCCCGCGCCGGTGATCGACAACTTCGCGCGCCATTTCGACGAGTCTGTGAAGCTCGCACAGCAGAAAGCTTCACGAGTGATCATCATCGCCCAGCCGTGGTTTCAAAAGGAGAAGTATTCAGCGGAGGAAGAAGCGCTCTTTTGGAACGGCGGCGCCGGAGACGTGATCACGCAAGACGTGAAGACCTTCTATAGTCATGAGGTCATCTTTGATCTGATGAAGCGCATCGAAGACGTCGTACTTGCTTCGGCCGCGAAACATGGCGTGGAATCATTCAATATGCACGCCGCGCTCGAGCCGAGCAAAGAGAACTACTACGACCACTTTCATTTCACGCCAATCGGTTCTGCGAGGGTGGCGCGGGTGATCTGCGACATCATTACCCAAGGACCGGCGTCAGCCTAGCCGGCTAACACCGGCTTGCTCGCGTTGCGCATATTCATGCAGGTTCGGCATGGGCTCTGTGGCATTGGCTCCGTGAAGGTAGAACCGCGGGAGTCGTCTCCCGCGGCCCTCAGGTAGATTCTGCGAGAACTCGCCGTCCCCCAAGCGTTCAGCTGAGAGTACGGTTGAGTTGCCATCACGATGACATCGGGACGACGGAGGAGACATGGCGGGGATTTTCATCAGCTACCGGCGCGCCGATAGTCAGATCTGGGCGGATCAGCTCGCGGACTCACTGATCCTCCGCTTCGGTGGAGGTCTGATCTGGCGGGATGTCGATGACATTCCCGCCGGAGAGCCCTGGTCGAGGGAGATCAGAAGGGCTCTGGCGGCAGCGGACGCGGTTCTCGTGCTGATCGGACCCGACTGGCTCGGAAATCCGCGGCTGGCCGAGCGGCGGGACGTCCTCCGACACGAAATCGAGACGGCGCTTCGCAGCAGGGCCTCCGTTGTACCGGTCCTCGTCGGTGGCGCCGGTATACCGGAGCGCAGCAAGCTGCCGCGCGCGATACGCCCGCTGGCGACTCTCGCGAAACGCCAAGCCGTCACCTTGCGCGAAGGATGGCACTGGCGCGACGACGTGAACGTTTTGCTTGTCGAGCTGCGCCGAATCGTTGGGAACAGGCGGAAGAGCGAACCCCTCAAGCGACTCTACGAAAAGCTCGGACAGTTTCAGAGCGATTATTTCTCCGTGCTCGCGAAGCCCGCTCAGGCGCTTGACGTCGCACGGCAAACGCTGGAACTGCTCGACGACCAGTCCCCGCACTACCCGCACGAGCCGATCCTGCAGATCGTCAGGGGCTATACCTATAAGAATGAGGCGATGGCGTGCCGCGACCTCCATGACCTGGCCGGCTTCGAACAAAGCCTGGGACGGGCAGAGGCTGTCTTCCGCGCCATGCGGGCCGAAACCGAAGCGCATACCGCGGCCGCCTACAACGGCCTCGGCAGCGTTGACATGTTACGCGGCCGCATGAGGCCGAGCAAGCGGTGGATCACGCGTGCGCTGAGACTCTGGCCAGACTACCCGGAGGCGCTGCAGGATCTGCGAACGGTAACAGCCTACCTCCAGGTAGCCAGACACCGGTAATCGCCAGACGCGGGGCGGTCCGGCGAACGACGTGCAGCGGATGGCGTGGCCGGTGACACGATTCACGCGTTGCCCGCAAAGGTGGAGAAGGTCCATGCACAGCGTGCCGCGGCCTGGAGGAGGAAGTGACCTGGCTCCTCTGTCAGGAATCTGTCTTGAGTTGCTCGTCCAGGCCCTCGGGGTAGCCGGCGCGGCGCAGCGCGAGCCCGATCACCCGTCGACCGACTGCTCGCATTGACTGCAATGCGGTGCCTTTCCGTGCCGTTCTGTGGATCCGCGGCGCTCGCGAAGTGTCTCCCTCAGTGGGCAATAGTTCCTGTGCTATCGTACGAGGCATGTCATCCGATGCGCACGTGGATCACCTCATGAGCAAGCTGGTCCGCGCGGTCGAGGTCTCGCTCAAGGCCACCGAGGCCGCCCGTGACGCGGTGGCGGAGATCCTCAAGCGCGGCGCGGAGACGGGGATCTTCTTCGCCCAGGGACGCGGCACGCCCGCCTCCAGCGGCTTCGAGCTGACGGACCTCGATCGCGATTTCCTCCGCTCCCTCTCCATACGCCCCGATCGGGAATGATCTCGTGCGCGTGCTGCTGATCCTCGCCCTGTTGCTGGCCTGCTTCATCCTCGTCTCGCCCCTTCTCCGGGGCTGGCGGCCGCGACTGGGCGGCGAGGATCGGTCCAATCAGCTCGTGAAGGATCCGTTCTGCGGCACCTACGTGCCGCGTTCCCGCGCGGTGCGGCGGGAAAGCGGCGGCGAGGCGCTGCACTTCTGCAGCACGGACTGCGCCGCCCGCTTCGCGCGCGGCGAACGCCCGGTGTGACGCGCCCGCGCCGGCCGCTGCGCGCATGACGTATCGCCTGCTCGTGTGCGACCTCGACGGGACCCTGCTCGGCGACTCTCCCGATCTCGACTTGGAGCTCGTCGGTGGGCTCAAGGGCGCCATGGAACGAGGCCTCGCCTTCAGCATCGCCACCGGTCGCATGCCGCAGGGGGTGGATCGATACCGCGACGAGCTCGGAGTTACCGCGCCCATGATCTTCTACAACGGCGGGCTGGTGCGCGATCACGAAGGCGGGCGCGATCTCCTCGCCCTCACCCTGCCGCGCGGCATCCTCTGGCAGGCCCACGAGATCTTCGCCCACGCCCCTGTGGATCCGCTCTTCTATCGCGACGATCAGCTCTATTGCCTCGCGGAGAGCTTCCCGGTTCGCCGCTATGCGGAGACCCAGCGTGTGCCCCTCGAGGTCATCGACGCTCCGGAAGACTTTCTGCGCCTGGGCGGCTTCGCCAAGACCCTCTTCATCGGCCACCCGGCCTGCTTGCCCATCGTGCGCGCGGATCTCTCCGGCATCGTTGGCGAAGGCGCGAGACTCGTGGCCACCCGGCGGGACTACCTCGAGATCATCCCCGCCGGCGCGACCAAGGGGACGGCCCTTCGAGTCCTCGCCGAGCACCTGGGCATTCCGCTCGAGGAGACCATTGCGGTGGGCGACCAGGAGAACGACCTCGAGATGATCGAGGCGGCGGGACTCGGTATCGCCATGCCACAGGCCCCCGAGGGCGTGCGCAAGGCAGCACGTCAGGTGGCGCCATCGGATGCCGAAGGCGGGCTCCTCGCTCTGTTTCGCGAGATCCTGCCGCAGCACTTCGCGTGACCCGCTCCCTCGATCCCTACGGCGCCATCGATCGCCAAGGCCAACCCGAGGGCTACGTCGGCCACCTCGAGGCGCGCGGCCGCACCCCCGCCCAGACGCGTCTCCGACGGCGCTTCCTCCGCTTCGCCCGAATCCGCCGCGGCCAGTGCGTGCTGGAGATCGGCTCGGGCACCGGCATCGTCACTCGAGATGCCGCCCGCCTGGTGGGATCGCGGGGACAGGTGGTAGGCGTGGATCCGAGCCAGATCATGACGCGCGCGGCGCGCCGTCTCGCCCGCCGTGCCGGCTTCGGGCCTCGCCTCGTCCACGCGGTGGGAGACGGCGCGCGGCTGCGCTTCCCTCCCGATCGCTTCGACTGCGTTTTCGCGGTCACCGTGCTCCTCCACGTGCGGAACTCCGAAGCTATCCTCCGCGAGATGGTGCACGTGACGCGGGCCGGCGGCATGGTCGCCGTGCAGGACCAGGACTTCGGCACCCTCGCTCTCGACCATCCGGACCGCGATCTCACCCAGCGCATCATGGATGGCGTCGTCTCACGCATGTATCCCGACCCGTTCTCCGGCCGGACCCTCTATGGCCGGCTGGTCCGGCTGGGTCTCCGCGACGTGCGCCTCGCCGTGGAGGTCTTCCAGGACACGAAGCTCGAGCCCTATACCCACGCCATGCTGAGCCGGCGGGCGGAGAACGCGGTCAAGCTCGGGATCGCCGCCCCGCGGGCGGCCGCCCGGTGGCTGGCGGCCGTCGAGCGGCTGGCCGCCATCGGCCAGTTCGCCTTCACGCTCAACTATTACGCCGCCCGCGGCGTGAAGCCCTGAGGGTGAATTAAGCCTGCCCTTCTGCCGGGTTCCGTACTTGTATACTGGCTTCACCCACCAATGAGCGACCCGACGGCGAATCTCCCCGCTCAGGCGCCCGGTTCTCGAGGACCCCACGAGGTGTCCGTGACGCCGGAGGCTCTGGAAGCGAAGTTGCGGGAGGCCACGGGGCTGCTCGCCGTGGCTCGAGTGGTCGGCTCCGCCACGGATCTCGGCGAGGGGCTCCGTCTCATCTGCCACGAGCTGGCACGATTGACGGGCGCGGAGACCGTGTCCGCCCATCTGCTCGACGGGCGCACGGGCGAGCTTCGGCCCATCGCGGCCCACGTGGTGCCACGCCACGCGGTGGAGGCGCTCGCCGCCACCACCCTCACGCCCGCCGATCTGGCCGGACTGCGCGACGTGTTCGTGGACGGGCGGATCCTCTGGAGCGACGAGGTGCCCGCGAGTCCGCGCTTCACCGCCGCGCCCTTCCGCGGTGTGCCGCATCAGTCGGCGTTGCTCCTGCCCCTTGTCCTCGACGGCGAGGTGCTAGGAGCGTTCTACCTCGTGTGGTGGGAGCGCCGTCGCCGCTTCGAGACGGCGGAGCTGGCGCTCCTCTCCGCCATCGGAGAGCAGGCGGGCGCGCTCTTGAGCAATGCGCGGCTGCGTGAGGCGCTGGAAGGGCGCGCCACGCGGCTGCGCGCGCTCTCGCTGGTCAATCGCGTGGTCTCGGCCTCCCTCGACGAGGGGGAGGCGCTGGGCGCCATCGCCCGCGCGGCGGCCGAGATCACGGGAGCCCCCTTCGTGTCCTTCTGGACGGCCGACCCGCGCTCGCGACGGCTCGAGCTGCGCGCGGTGTCCGACGAGCGGCCGGGCGCCGATCTGCCCTTCACCTCCATGGAGTTCGGGCGCGGCAGCGTGGGCTGGGTCGCCGCGCACGGCGGCATTCTCGAGGTGGCCGACGTGTTCTCCGATGCGCGCTTCACCGCGCGCGCGTGGTGGCAGGGACATGGCTTCACGAGCTTCCTCGGCGTGCCCGTGGTCCTCGACGGCGAGATCCTCGCCGTGCTCGCTCTGTGCGGGCCGCGGCCCTTCCGCTTGGACGCCGACGAGGGCGAGCTGCTCGAGAGCTTCGTGGCCCAAGCCGCGGTGGCCATCCGGAACGCGCGGCTTTTTGCCGAATCGTCGATCTACGCCCAGCGCCTGGAGACGCTCACCGGGCTGAGTCGCGCCCTCACCGCTTCGCTCGACCCCGAGACCATCATGCCCGCGGTGGTGGACGCCGCCCTCACCCTCTTCCCGGGCTGGGCGTGCGAGCTATGGACGGTGGAAGGCGAGCGCATCCGCTTCATGGCGGGCTCGATCGACGCCCGCGATGACACGGAGGTTCCCGCGGAGCTGCCTCTGGGGCAGGGTCTGGTGGGCGAGGTTGCCGTGTCGGGACACTCCGTGGTGGTAGAGGATCTCGCGGCGCGGGCGGGACGCGGCATCGATTCGAGCATTCGCGCCGCGCTCGTCGAGGCGGGCATGACGCGCGCCGTGGTGCTGCCGCTACTCGTGGCGGCCGAGGCGGTGGGGGTGGTCTGTCTCTTCACGCGTTCCCGCGACATCCTCACCCCCGGCGAGACCAAGGTCATGGAGGCCTTTGCCGAGCACGCGGCGGTGGCCCTGACCAAGGCGCGCCTCTTCGAGGACATCCAGGACCGCCGGCGCTTCTCGGAGGCGCTCCACGTCATCACCGTCGAAATGATGCGCTCCATGGACGTCCAGCAGCGCGTGGACACCTTCGTGCAGGGAGCGGCAGAGGCGCTCACCTTCGACCGCATCAGCGTGCTCCTGCCCGACGCCGATGGCACGTCCCTCGTGGTGGCGAGCACCAGCGATCCCGATCCTGCGGCGCGCCGGCCCGTGCCCGTCGCAGGCGGCGGGGGCATCGGGCGCGCGTGGGAGACGGGGGAGACCACCCTCGTCGTCTCGGACGCGGACGTGGCCGCCCTCCCCCCGCTCGATCCCACCCTGCACGACCATCCCCTCCTCCGCGTGAAGCGCTTCGCCGCGGTGCCCCTGCGCTTTCAGGAGCGCACCATTGGGGTGGTGCTCGGCGACAACAAGCGCCGTCGCCGCAATGTCACCCGCCGCGGCGTCGCCCAGCTCGAGATCTTCTGCCAGCAGCTCCAGAACCTGATCTCCAACGCCCGACTGTGGGCGGAGACCCAGCAGCGCGAGCGCGACGCGACCCTTCTCGTGGAGGTGACGCGCCGTCTCTCCTCCACCCTCGACCTTTCGCACGTGCTCGACATCATCACGGAGAGCGCGCTGGGCATCGACGCGCTCGACGCGGCTGGCCTCTATCGCTGGGACACCGCGCGCGACGGGCTCGTCCTCGTGCGAGGGCGGAATCTCTCGGAAGCCATGATGCGGGGCATGGTCCTCCGGCCCGGGGAGGGGGTGAGCGGGCGGGCCTACGCGGAGCGGCGACCCGTGGTCACCGCGGACTGGAAGGCGGACGGTCTCCTCCGCTACCGCCCGGAGACCGTCGCCGCGCTCGAGGAGGGGAAGGGCCTGCGCGCCTTCGTGGCCGTGCCCATCGTGATCCGCGACGAGGTCTTCGGCGTGCTGCTGGGCGGCGCCCAGGAGCCACGCCGGTTCACCGAGCGCGACGTGCGCGTGCTCTCGAGCATGGCCGCCCAGGCCGCGGTGGCCATCGAGAATGCGCGGCTCTACACGGAGACCCAGGACAACCTGGCCGCCGCCGCGCTCCTCAATGAGGCGGCGCGTCGGCTCCATCGCACGCTCGATGCCCGCCGCCTCCTTCCCGACGCCCTGGCTGGGCTGGGCCAGACCTTCAACGCCGAGGGCGTGGCGGTGATCCTCTTCGACGACGGAGCCGCGGGGCAGGGCACGGTGATTCGCTGGGGCACCATGCCCGAGGAGGCGATGCGCGCTCTCGCCGAGCCCCTCCGCCGGCGCGAGGCGCCGCTCCTCGTGGCTGATGCCTCGACCCGTCCCGACCTGATCCCGCCCGCTATGCTCGAGGCGGGCCCGCGCGCCGTTTCCGCCTTCCCCATCCGCGGGCGCAGCCGCGTGCTGGGTGGCTTGGCCCTCCTCTTCGCGGGACACCGCTCGTCCTCCGAGGCAGAGACGCGCCTCCTCGCCGCCTATGCCGACCAGCTCGCCATGGCGCTGGACAACACCGCCCTCTTCGAGGAGGCCGAGAACAAGAAGACGCAGCTCGAGCAGGTGTTCGCCTCTACCTCCGACGGATTCCTCGTGGCCGATCTGAACGGCCGCGTCATCGCCTTCAACCGCCAGGGCGGTGAGCTGATGGGCGTGGCGACCGAGGAGGTGGTGGGCCGGCCCTTCCAGCGACTGGTGGAGATCCTGCGCCCCACGGTGAGTTGGGAGCAGCCGGGGGCACGCGCGCTCCTCTCCGTCATCGCGAGCGGTCGCCCGGGGGACGCGGCGGGGGATTTGGAGTTCCGATCGCTCGAGGCGCGGACCTTGGGCTGGCGGGCCGCGCCCATGCGCGACCTCCTGGGAGCCGTCGTGGGAGTGACCATCACCTTCAACGACGTCACCCGCCAGCGCGAGATCGATCGCATGAAGACGGAGTTCGTGTCGACCGTCTCCCACGAACTCCGCACGCCGCTCACCTCCATCAAGGGTTCGCTCCATCTGCTCCTCTCGGATCCGTCGCTGCGGCTCGACGCGACTCAGCGGCAGCTCGTCGACATCTCGGTGAAAAACACCGATCGGCTGATTCGCCTCATCACGAACATCCTCGACATCTCCAAGATCGAGGCCGGACACATCCAGCTCGAGCTGGGGATGCACAACGTGAGCGAGTTCGTCTGGGCGGCCGTGGATGGCATCGCCGCGTTCGCGGAGTCCCGCGGCATCGTGATCGAGGCGCAGGTGGAGTCAGCCCTCCCTCCGGTGCGGGTGGACGTCGACCGAATGGTGCAGGTGGTGACCAACCTCCTCTCCAACGCTATCAAGTTCTCCCCGCCGGGCTCGCGGGTGACGGTGAGCGCGCGGCGTGGTAGCGGGGAGGTCGAGCTCCGCGTCAGCGACCAGGGCCGGGGCATCGCCCCCGAGGACATGAGCAAGCTGTTCAAGAAGTTCCAGCAGCTCGACGGCAGCAACGTCCGCTCGGTGGGCGGCACGGGACTGGGCCTGGCCATCTGCCGCGGCATCGTGGAGGAGCACGGCGGTTCCATCGGAGTCGACAGCGAGCTCGGCCGTGGGGCGACCTTCATCGTGGCCCTGCCCCTGTCCGCGCCCACCACGGTGCTGCCGGAGGAGTCGGGCGAGCCGGCGGAGGAAGACGGGCCCGTCATCCTCGTGGTGGACGACGAGCCGGACATCCGCGGTGTGCTGCGGGATCAGCTCGAGCTCGACGGCTTCCGCGTGCTGGAGGCGGGGCGCGCCCTGGAAGCGGTGGAGGTCGCGCGCGAGCGTCAGCCCGACCTCATCACCATGGATCTTATGCTGCCCGATCTCGACGGCTTCGAGGCCATCCGCCTCCTCCGCGAGACGGAGCGCACCCGGGAGGTCCCTGTCATCATCCTCTCCGCGGTGGAACTGAGCGCGGACGACACGCGGCCCCTCGGACCCACCGCGCTCCTGACCAAGCCATTCTCACGTCTGGACCTGATTGCCGCTGTGCGCGCCAACCTTCGCATGGATCGGAGCCTCGGCCGATGACTGCTTCCCGCATCCTGGTGGTGGACGACGAGATCGACATCAGCACCGTGCTCACCGTGACCCTGCGCCGCGCGGGCTTCGACGTACGCACGGCGGGCGACGGCCTCGAGGCCATCGAGGCCATCCGCCAGGAGCCACCCGACCTGGTCATCCTCGACGTGATGATGCCGCGCGCGGACGGCCTGGAGACGCTCAAGCGAATCCGCGAGCACGGGCCGACCACGCATCTGCCCGTGATCATGCTCTCCGCGAAGACCCAACTCGCTGACAAGATCCGCGGCTTCGAGCGCGGGGCCGACGACTACGTGGCCAAGCCCTTCGAGCCCTCGGAGATGCTGGTACGCGTGCAGACGCTCCTCAAGCGCACGGCCACGGCGCGTCTGACCGCGCCCTTGATGGGTGTGCTCGGCGATTGGTCGTCCGCGGAGGGCGTGGCGCAGCTCACGCGAGACTTGGAGGCGGCGCGCGACATCCAGGCCCGGCTCACTCCCTCCGTGCCGTCCGCCCTCGGTGGCCTCGATGCGGGCGCCGTGCTTCGCCCCTCGACCATGGTCGGCGGCGATTTCTTCGACATCGTGCCCATGGGGGAGCGCGTGGCCATTGCGGTGGGCGACGTGTCCGGCAAGGGCATCCCCGCCGCTCTTCTCATGGTGATGGTGCGCACGCTGCTGCGAGAGATCGCCCGCAGCCTCGCCGAGCCGGCAGAGGTGCTGACGCGCCTCAATGCCTCGCTGTGTCGCGACATGCCGCCCTCCATGTTCGTGACGATGGTGCTCGCGGTTGTCGCGCCCGACCAGGTTGGCCGCGTCGCCCTCGCCTCCGCCGGCCATCCCGAGCCCATCCTCGTGCGGAAGGGCATGGCCCCGAAGGCGGTGACGGTCGGCGGTATGATCATGGGTGTGTTCGACGAGGCGCTGTTCGAGGAGGCCGTGGTCGATCTGGAGCCGGGCGACAGCCTCGTCCTGCTTACGGATGGTGTCATCGAGGCCCCCGGAGCGGACGGCAAGCGCGCCAGCTTCGATCGCGTGCTGCAGACCCTCGATCGCGCGCGAGGTGAGCGCGCGCAGGCGCAGGCCGAGGCCCTCACGGGAGGTCTCCTCGCGGAAGCCGCCGGCCGTATGTCCGACGACATGACCGCCTTCGTGCTCAAGCGCGCCTAAAGGGTGCCTAGGCGTCGCGAGACGCAATGGGATACCGAAGCTATGGCAAGGCCCAAGACCGCGCGGACCACGCTGCGCGCATGAGGTGACGACGATGCCCAGAGTGCGGGAGATCGAGGACGACGGCGGCGATCCTACCCTCAAGGAGATCTTTGCCCGGGAGCGCGAGCTCTTCGGCGCCGTCTTCAATACCACCAAGGTCTACGCGCATTGCCCGCCCATCCTCAAGGCGGCCAAGCAGCTCTCCCTGTCCATCGAGAAGTCGGGCCGGCTGCCCGCCGCCCTGCTCCCGCTCGTCTATCTCCGCGTCTCCCTGATCAACGGGTGCCCCTTCTGAATCGACATCAACGCATCCAGGGGGATGCAGACGGGAGCCGACGAGGACAAGATCCGCGAGGTGGCGGCCTGGCGGGAGAGCCACCGGTTCTCGGAGGTGGAGCGAACGGCGCTCGAGTACGCGGAGGCCATGACCATCACGGGCCAACGAGTGAGCGACCAGCTCTTCGCCCGGCTGCGCGGACACTTCGACGAGGCCCAGATCGTGGAACTGACGGCGGCGGTGGCTCTGGAGAACTTTCGGAGCAAGTTCAACGTGCCCTTGCAGGTCGAGAGCCAGGGCTTCTGCGTTCTTCCACGTTTACCGCGCACGAACGCTCACGGAAGCTCACTTACCTGAGAGATGCGGACAGAACGATCTCGTCATCGAGAAGGCCCGGCGTCGACCACGTCGAGCCTGGTGCTGGTCTGGCCATCGCCGAGACCCACACA